>Ga0214917_10001204_pt1 | contig 33635 bp, 38 predicted proteins | sample LL_1208_BB_MetaG_FD_177983 | JGI IMG/M metagenome (GOLD analysis project Ga0214917, IMG submission 177983) | Freshwater microbial communities from Lake Lanier, Atlanta, Georgia, United States - LL_1208_BB | ecosystem: Environmental > Aquatic > Freshwater > Lake | place: USA: Georgia | collected... | reverse complement strand
CGTCGCGCCCAGGTCGAACGCGCACACCAGCGACGTCGCTATTTCCAGCACGACCCGCTCGTGGATATTTCGCACAGCGGCCACGTAAATGCGCCGAGAAACGTCCGCAGGAAGCTCGGAAAACATACTCGCGAACATACTCAAATAAGTGAAAGTGGGGTCCACGACTGACGAGTTTGTGTAAAACTTGTCCATACTGATACCCAGACTTTATCCATGTGTATAACCCGAAGAGTGTTAATATGTCAGTTGAAGCAAGACAGGAACGTTGATACATATTGACGTTTTGAGAAACTTAACTATATTCTTAAAGACGAGACCATACGAAAATGAACAGAATCGGTTACATCGGTTCTAAGTTTAATATTAAGGATTGGATTTTCGACGAGATTTTCAAGAGGACAGACAAGACGTTTACCAGTTTCGCCGATTTGTTCGCAGGGTCGTGTATCATGACTCACGAGGCGCTGTCTAGGGGGTATTCGTGCACGTCAAATGATCTAGAAAAATATTCACACGTCATCGCTTCTGGTCTGCGGTGTCCCTACACGGATGTCGTTGATAACCTCGTAAAACGCTTGGACGCTCTAGAAGGTGAAAGAGGTTTCATCACGGATACGTATTCCCCACAAGGGGGTCGTCTCTATTTTACAGAGGAAAACGCAATGCGCATCGACCGCATACGTCATGAGATAGAGAACCTCAAAGACGACGTGGGCACTGATGTATACAATTTCCTGATCGCGTCGCTGGTAACAAGTGCCGATAAAGTGAAAAACACGAGCGTCATTTACGGAGCCTTTCTAAAGCAGTTTAAGAAGTCAGCTCTCAAACGAATGGTGTTCACTCCTATTCACACACGAGAGACTCTTGTGGAACTGACGACGCTGAATGAAGATTCCACAAAACTAGATATAAAGACCGACATCGCATACGTAGACCCGCCGTATAACGGGAGGCAATATGGGGCAAACTACTTCGTCCTCAATCAGATAATCGAGCCCAAACCCGTCAAGGGGGTCACGGGCATTTCCGAGTATAACAAGTCGTCTTTTTGCAGGAAAAAGGAAGTCAAGGACGCCTTTGAGAGCATGCTGACCAGTGTGTGTGCGAAGTTGTTCGTGATATCTTACAGTTCCGAGTCGCTTTTGACAAAGGACGAGATGATAGAACTATTGTCCCCCCACGGCACGGTTGACGTTGCAGAAAAGGTCCACAAGCGCTTCAAGGCACAGGTCATCAAGGACGCAAGCGATGACGTGGTAGAATATTTATTCTTTGTGTATATATGCAAAAGATAATGAATCCTGTAACAGACACTTTCGTCGATATTTACGTATATCGACGTTTTTGAATGTCCATTATATACCCTTTGCTTCATGAACGGTATATAGAAGACCTGTGATGACAAAATATCACACTCTATAGTTGTATCGATCGGTTGGATCTGGTTGTTGATAACGCGTCACGCCGCCCATAAAATGAAAAAGGTCTGAAACGTGGTTATCTTCATACTTATCATCTGTATTTCTCGTTACTCCACCTATATATTTATTGTGGGGGGAAGGTTTTTTCTTCTTGCGTGTTAGAACAATGGGGAGTACGATTGACAATGTTACTACAATTATAACAAGTATTCCAAGGGCGATTACAGTGGTCTTTTTCATGCTATAGTATGCAAACATTTTTTTAATGGTAAGCTTTGGTAGCTATTTCAAAACGTAAGCACTGGAACATCCGGGACTTTGGTAGTGGTTCCGGGAGACACCTTGACATTTTCTAGGTGGACGCACTGCTCAAAGTGGTCGTGGACCTCTACCACGTTCCTGAAGACGCACCGCACACTCCCGGTGCCAGTGATGTATTCGTCTTTAGACACCGCGATGTAAAAAGTGATAATATCACCTGCGATAACGGGGTTGGCAATGCGGCCATACAGGGACAGCTGGTCGTCGGGAAACCACTTGCGGACATCAGTGCCCCCCATCGTGTATTGCGCCCGTGAGACTACGGCGTCATACGGAATAACGTAAACCATCTTGTATTTACAACTTCGGGATGGTCGGGTTTGTATATTGGCCACCGCGGCTTTGTGAGAGAAGTGATTTGCCAAGGGTGCCAGGGGCTTATATACACTTTTCGTCATTTGTCATTTGTCATTTGTAAACCAGGGACAAATGACAAACAAACTAAGGCGTTTTTAAAAAGAAAGATGAAAGTAGAAAGTCAGGAGAAGACGCCGTAAATGTCCCCGTCGGGGAACACGTTCCCGAAGGCTTCCGCGACCAGGTCCTCGTACTTCCCGGGGCCTGACAAGGACTTCACGATCTGGAGCGAGACATCGGCATCGCCGCCGTCATAATCATTCAAAAACATGCGGTATTCCTCGGTCCCATTCGCCGTGTCAATGTCAATGAAGACAGAGTACCGATGAGCGCCAATGCGGGAAAACTCGCCATTGTACACCAAGCTCACGCGCGCGACATCGCGGGAACCTTCAAACACGGGAATGAAGTAGTCAGCATCGGTCTCGGTAGTCGGCAGGCAAAACGCAGTCGTAAACGTTCCCAGGATATGTTCCACGCGGTCCTCGTTTCGGGCAGCGATAGCCATATCCGCAATGATGCGGGACACGTCCGATGGCAAATGGGCGAACATTGTGGGTATAAAGTTTGCGTTGGGAAATAAGGTGCAGGGGCATTGTGCACGGGGCTCTTGTAGGCATCTTGATGCCCGGGTCAAATGACAAATATATTTGTACTTTGTATGGATACTGGCAAGGTAAATTCTAAAGGAAGAAAAGTGTTTGTATCGTCAAGGGGCGCCACATACGCGCTGGAAGGTGGAAAGAAAGTATATGTAAAAAAGCTACTCACTCCTCGCCCTTCGAAGCCTGCCCCTGTCCCAAAGCCTGCCCCTGCCCCAGAGCCTACCCCAAAGACGCCAATTGGAAGCGTTAACTCTGGCAAGGTAAATTCTAAAGGAAGAAAAGTGTTTGTATCGTCAAGGGGCGCCACATACGCGGTGGAAGGTAGAAAGAAAGTATATGTGAAAAAGCTACTCACTCCTGTGAAAAAGCTACTCACTCCTCGCCCTTCGAAGCCTGCTCCTGTCCCAAAGCCTGCCCCTGCCCCAGAGCCTGCTCCTGTCCCAAAGCCTGCTCCTGTCCCAAAGCCTGCTCCTGTCCCAAAGCCTGCCCCTGCCCCAGAGCCTGCCCCAAAGACGCCAATTGGAAGCGTTAGCTCTGGCAAGGTAAATTCCAAAGGAAGAAAAGTGTTTGTATCGTCAAGGGGCGCCACATATGCGCTGGAAGGTGGAAAGAAAGTATATGTGAAAAAGCTATTCACTCCTCGCCCTTCAAATCCTTCGCCCAAACCAAATGGAGACATTAACTCTGGTAAGGTGAATTCGAAAGGAAGAAAGGTGTTCGTGACGTCGAGAGGGTACAAATACGTTGTTAAAGACGGAAAAAAGATCCCCGTAGTGAAGACTTATACGCCTCCACCCCCGCCGTCTATCGAAACGAGTAAACGCCCGTTACAAGCATCGTGTCCGTCCAGCGGGTTGTACCAACTTTCGGGTACATGCTGGTTTAACGCACCTCTTAATGGCATCGTTCTCGCGTCTAGGACCCAAACTATGCTTGTAAAGTACATAAACAACCTGAACGAGGCAGATTTCGCGGCTATAAGAGACATGAAAATAGACGAAGTTTGTCCTAGGGAACTGAGTAAAAAGTATATACTCGCATACGCGTATATGATTTATAGTAACCGTGTTCAGAAAAAAAACCAGAACACGTCTTTGAACCTCGTTGGCAAAATGTTCACACCTGGGCGGCTTCCGAATGCGGTTCTTGCGGGTTCGGGTCACGTTCCAATGGTGGCAATAAAGCAAATCCTAGACCGCGTGTTTCCTCATAAAGACTATGTAGAGGTTCATTCTTCCCCGGTCGGTATGTCGGTACCTCCGGGCACGCCATTTGTGATCGCTACATCTAATAAACTTAAAAGTCCATCGGACTGGCCAGCCTCGTTCTCGGCAACACAAGACAGGAAATATACACTGAGTCACTGTACGTACGCTGTAAAAATACGCGGCACCGGACGGGCTCACGCAGTGGTCGCATACGAATGTAATGGAAAAAAGTTTGTATTCGACTCGAGACAGTTGAAAAAACTACCACTGCAGATAAATTGGTCAGACAAGCTGTCAAATAGAAAAATTCTCTCTTACAGTCAAGCCACTAGTTTTGCCCCGCTTTTCAGGTCTACTTATGCTTTTTATATAATCGAAAAATAAATATGGCCATATTGTAGATACAATGGTCGTCCATTTGTATAAGCTCCGATCGGGGCCAAAAAAATTCAGAGCGGAATTCATAGACGACAAGACCAAGAAAAGAGTAAAGACCGTTCAGTTTGGAAGTAGGCCGTATGAAGATTACACGATCCACAAAGACCCTGAAAGATACAGACGCTACGTAGACCGGCATAGGGAAAGGGAGGACTGGTCGCGAGCGGGGAAACACACCGCCGGCTTTTGGAGCCGCTGGTTGCTTTGGTCAGACCCGAGTTTTGCTAAAGCGTTGAAGATAACGGAAGGAAAGTTGGGGGAAAAAATCGTATACAAGCGGTAAATCAGCGTCCCAGTCGTTCGTCTACATACATTTTCTTCGCCAGTTTTGCGGCGTGTTCTAGTTCCTCGTATCCTCCTCGGTTTATGATTTCTGCAAGGAGCCCTTCTGTAGTAGTGTTTTTGTGGTCGTCTAAATTCACGTATCGTCCGCTACCCATCCTTTTTTTCTTCTCATAGAAGACATACCGGTGTCCTGGTTTATTGTAGAACACTGACCAGGAGACGCTACTTTTTATGTTTTTGAGGCGCAAAAAGTCTGGCCCCTTGAACGTAAGAATGCCTCCCCATATATATTTGACTACCCCCTCGGCGTTCTTGAATTTGTACCTTACGAAGTTTCCTACTTCTAGATCTTCTACGGGTGTTTTCTCGTAATCGCTGGTAATTTCTGCGAATTTCTCCTTGTAAAGTGGCCCCACATGCACGTTTTGTCCAGCATTTGTATTTATTGCCACGACGATTTCTTTCGCCTTTTCCTTTGGAATTTTGACCTTTTCGATTCTGCTTTTTGCTTGACTAATTTGTTTGTGAATTTCTGAGAAATCCATTTCTTACAGAGTATACTTTTCTGGCATATTATAAACGAAACATCTTGTCCTCAAAATACTGGATGATCTTTTCTACTTTGTCGGTCACAAACCCGTCAAAGACGGAGTAGGTTTCGCAGAGCCCCTCGAGGACGTCCAGTGCGTATGAAATTCGCGCCCTTGCCCCCTCGGGAGGCCCGTTTTGGATAATGCCACTGACAATCTTGATCTCCCGGTCGGCGTCGAACTCGAGGTTGAGAGAACACAGGAACTTGAACACCATGAGCGTCACCGAGGCGAGGTACTCCCCGGCAGCCTGCGATGAGTTGATGGCACCGACCTTGGACACGACGCTGTCAAAGATCACGTGGCCATTCAGAGAGCGCATAAGTTCCTTGGTGTTCTTTTTCTCCTCAAGAGACCCGTAGACCTCCTCGTACTCGCGCACGAGTTCCGCCTTCAGGCTCTTGCGAAAGGTGGAGAACGCAATGACGAGCGACTCGTCAAACGAGGTAGTAGAAGTCTCGAGAACCACGGGCACGAACATTTTGCCGTTTGTTAAAGCGTTGAAGAGTGAGTTAAAGAGTGCCAACTATAGCATGTTAATATACACCACGGTTGTCATTTGCAAAGCACGCAAGACTTGTCATTTGCAAAGCACGCAAGACTTGTCATTTGCAAAGCATGCAAGACTTGTACCACTATTAATAATGTCTTGCGATTAGTAATTAGCACTATTAATAATGTTTTGCGTGATGTGTGCCGCCCCTCGCGGTTACGTAATCTACCGTAAAGACGCGGTTCGAGACGTGTTCGGCCACGGGGCCGTGAGCCCCCCTTGCGCCAATAATAGGCCGATAGTTTTCAGGGACCTCGATGCTGCCAGACAAGTAAAATACGTGCTCGACATTTCAGTGTGCACTACCGGGGATTGGGAGGGCGCGATGGAGATAAAGAACGGCGAACTCTCCATCGCGGAGAACATTCGGTTGAGCGTGGAGCTTTCGTGCCTAGACATGGAATACTGTGAGATCCGCGAAGCTCGTGAGAATGAATTAATTTAAATAAAAGTATTGCTCCATATGTAATGGAAACCAGACTCCAAACCGCTCTCGTAAAGCAGCTCCAACGCCAGATGCGCAACCAGGAAAGGCGGGAAAACAAGACGTTTCACACAGAGCTCCGAAAGAGGGCCCGGCAATTTGACGTTGTCCATGATCATTTTCATACCATGGAGACCTACACTAAACGGATGTTTGACGACTACTTTGAAACTATCAAACGAGCCGTCGAGCTGAACAAGACCCGCTTTGACCTTTCCATTGCTTACAAAGTGGACAACCTCTGCACATTCGACACAAAAAGGTATAACTTCGATGTTGACGGGTTCGAAGAAGAAGCTACGCGCATGTTTAAATCTTCGAACGACGTGCTTTTCTTCCAATCCCTGTATTCCTATCCCAGTGGTCCTCGTCCTGATTCAAATAACGATTTCTTTTACATTTTTATCGGTGTTTCCCTGGTGCTACTCAATTGCTTTCAAAACAATGGTTGATACCGAGTGAGGTTGTAGGGTGAACTTGCACACAGCGACCCTCTTAAAGTCTTCGAGGACGACTTTGCCACTGAAGCCGGTGCCCTTGACAAAATCGTTCATCTTCGCTAGTAGAGTTTTCATGTCCTCGTTTTCGTGGTCGAGACCGAGTTCCACAAACTTTTTACGGAGCTCTACCATTTCTTTTAGGCGAGCAGCGGTGTCTTTCTTTGCTTTCATTTACAGTAGAGTGCATAAAACATTTAAGTTATTTTGGCAACAAGATTGATAACGACGTCCGTGGAGAGAGATTTCGAACAGAGCAGCAGCGCCCGCACACGTTCTTTGTTTTCCACAGAGAGAAATTTAAAAGCTTTAGCGGCAGTTGCTTCCGAGCGTTTCAAGATCCTCCCGAAAGAGCTTTCGATTTGCCTCGATGGACAACGGAACGTTCCCCAGGCCTTGTCCGGTATGTCGCTCACTTCCGCGCACGCCGCGAAGAACGCTTCTCTTTCTTCCGCAGAGCGGATGTCCCCCGAATCGGATAACGCATCGTCTACCGGTGTGTTTCCGCGCACGTCCTTTTTCAACACAAGCTCTGGGAACGCTTTCACGATTTTCCCAGATAGTTTGCCCCATCCGACGCGTTTATACACCGCGGCGTAATGGACCACCGTGCTACCTCGGTAATCTTCTACGGCGAAGCAACGTTCGTCTGCCTCGAACATTTTAAGAAGAGTGTTCCCCGGCACCGAGTTCGTCATAACAAGTATCATCGGGAGGGTGCGTCCCGCGTTGTCTCTGATCGTCAAAACATCCCGCTTTGATTTCAGGATGTTGTCGAGCGAGGTCGGGTTCGTGAAAACCTTGGTGTAATGGAGAGGGGCGTTTCCGTCCCTGTCCCTCACGGTCAGGCACTCCGGGCAGAGTCTAAACATCAAATCAAGCATATCATACGTAATAGCAACGTGCGCGGGCACCATACCATCGTCGTCAGCTACGAGCAGAAGTTCTGGGCGTTCGGAGCAAATAAATTTCACGAGCGCTTGTCCGTATGAGAAACAATTGCGCGCCACGATGGCCAGGATAGACTGACCGTCTTCCCGATAGTCGTATAATTCAGGAAATGTTTGGAGCATCAACACCGCCTTTTTGTAAGACGAAAGCGCCTCTCGTAGCAGTTCCCACAGCGCGTCGGCCCCAACGTCCTCAATGTCTACGAAAGGAAGCATGGCTTCGAAAACGCCGTGGTTGTTGTCATACTGCAGTTCGTGATAAATGGGTGTTATGCCATTGCCGTCCATTTCCCACAGCGCGTCGGGGAACACCTCGAGTATCTTTCTAACGAGGTGTGCGTTAGCACTGTCTATCGCATCGAACAAAGCGTTTCTGCCCACCGAGTTCTCCGAGTATACGATTTCCGGGCAAGCTTCGATGACATAATCCTGGATGTCCTTGAACTTGGTTGCCGAGTATATTTGTAGGATGCTGTTTTCGTCATCGTCGACGCACATGATTTCATCTGGGTGCTGCTTTAGATACTCTATCAGCGTGTGCTGGTCCTGGACTGCATGAATGTTCATTTTTGTTTACATGCTGGCGTCAATCTTATTATAGATTTGTCGATATCCACCGTTTTGTCATTTCCTCGTACTCCGTTTCGTCCATCGTGAGCCGAAGGTTCTCGGGCATCCAGGTGACGTTCATTAGCTCTTCGTGCAGACTTTCCGCCCTTTCCCTCGGTGTAAAAACCCCGGGCTGGGAGGAGTCTAGTAGGACACTCCGATTCACGAGCTCGGCGGTGACAAGGGAGATTTCATAGGGGCGCACGAGAGTTAGCGCCCTCTTGATCGCTGATATAGATGTTTTTGCTGACTTGCAATTTTTTGTGAATTCAACAATGGGCATATCTTCGTTGTCCACGTAAGTGGCAAAGTCCGTGACATATCTTCCATACTTTCCATGCACCACGGCAGAGCTCGCTGCAGTGACTATGCCGTCGTCGTGCATAACTGTAATACTCGCAAGGGTATAATCTCCGACGATCGTGTCCGAGAGAAATTTGTGTATGCCCCTGGGAGTATGGCATTCTCTGGTCCGCGTAGTGGACACTTTTTTCGTAATATACATAGTGTCCATCTGTCTGCCGCCGCGGAAAAAGTCGTCCAAAACGACTTCAATTATTTTTTCTGTTATATCTTCCTTTTTCACAGATTCCGTTCTCGCCGCTTCCGTCGAAAACTTCAAGAACAACATGGTATCGTTTTTTCCACGGACGTGAATGGTAACCTTGTAGTCCGGGCCCCTCACACGAATGGCCTTCGTTTGATATTCCCCAAGGTCGTCTCCGGTGAGTTCCGTTTCTAGCACGTGTCGGATCCTGTCACTGAGTATCGCGCTTCGAGCATTCATTTGTGGTTATTTACAAGTTTTACAAGTTTCGGTTGTTATGTATCAATTTGCGTCGATATAATCAGAAATCCGCGTCCATCGCGAACACGTTGTCCTCTGCATTCGTGACACAAGGTTCTCAGGCATCTACAGAACGTTCACAAGCTCTTCGTGCAACTCCATATTACTCTTCGGGGTGAAGAAGTCGGGTTCGGTCGTATCGAGAAGGGTGTTCCGGTCAACTATTTCGGCGGTGACGAGGGATTGATCAAATGGGCGCACCAATGTGAACGCCCTCGTTATTGCCGCGATGGACGCCTTCGACGACTTTGTACGTTTCGTGAATTCTACAACCGGTATCTCGTGGTCGTTAACGTAGGTGGCAAAGTCCGTGGTATATACACCGGTCTTCGTCTTCGACGTAGCGGAGCTCGCGGTTGTGAACACACCCTCATCATGCATGACCGAAATGTTTACGAGCGTGTAGTCTTCGCCCTCGACTGACTCGGTTATGAACTTGTGCATTTCCCTCGTGCTGAAGCACTCCTTGGTGCGTATGGTTGACAGCTTGCTCGTGATGTATACGACATCCAAGGGCCTTCCTTTGTGGAAAACATCATTCAGTATATCTTCGATGATCTTTTCCGTGACATCTTCTCTCCTCACTATGTCCGAGTGCGACCCACTCGATGAGACCTTGGCATACAAGATATTAGTGGTCCCGTGGATGTTGATGGTCGCCTTGTAGTCCGGAAGTCTCACCCGGACGAGGTTCACTTGGTACTCGTCAATGGTTTTGTCGAATTCCTTTTCCAACACGTGTCTGATCCTGTCGCTTAGAAGCGTGCGGTTGGCGTTCATTACGAGTGGTTTACATCAATATGAGGTATTATCAATCAAATTGTGTCGATATACTCAGAAATCCGCGTCCATCGCGAACACGTTGTCCTCAGCGTTCATGACGCCCGCCTTCTGGTATTCGGAGACCCGGCGCTCGAAGAAGTTGGACTTGCCCTCGAGGGAAATCAGCTCCATGAAGTCAAAGGGGTTCTCGGAGCCGAACTGCTTCGGGTATCCCAGCGCCTTGAAGATGCGGTCTGCTACAAACTCAATGTATTTCGACATAAGGTCGGAGTTCATGCCAATCATGCGGCACGGGATAGCATCGCAGATGAAATCTTTCTCGTTGGCCACCGCCTCCTCGACGATGCTCTTCACGGTTTCGAGGGACAGCTTGTTTTTGAGTTTTGAATACAAGAGCTCGCCGAACTGCTGGTGGAGGCCCTCGTCCCGGCTGATAAATTCGTTGGAGAGACCGAGCCCTGGCATGAGACCTCGGTTCCTGAGCCAGAAGATCGCGCAGAACGACCCGGAGAACAAGAGCCCTTCTACGCACACCCAGGCGACGAGGCGCTCTGCGAAGGAGCGGTCGCGCGAAAAGTACTTCGCGGCCCACGCGGCTTTCTTGCCCACGGCGGGGATCGTTTCGATGGCCTCGAACAGCTTGTTTCGCTCAGTTTCGTCTTCGATGAGCGCGTCGAGCAGCAGTGCGTACTGCTCGCTGTGGACGCTCTCGTTGAAGGTCTGGTAGGCGTAGAACATGCGGGCCGAGGGATCCGTGACTTCTTCCGCGAAGTTGTTGTTCAGGTTCTCCATCACCATGCCGTCGCTGCCAGCGAAGAACCCGAGGATGTGCTTGATGAAATGGCGCTCGTCGTCGTTGAGCTTTTCGCGCCAGTCCACGATGTCCTGGTTCAGCTGCACTTCCTCGACGGTCCAGAACGTGGCAACGGCCTTTTTGTACATCTGGAAAATGTCAGGGTACTTGATGGGGAATGCGGAATACTTGCGGGCGCCGATATCAGCCAAGAGAGGTTCGGTGTGGTCAGCCATTGTTGTCTAAATGTACTTCTATCCGTGATTTATACTTGGGTTGTCGATATATGCGTAAAAAGCATCCTACAAAAATGACGCGTCTGTTTAATGAAAGCGCTGGAGCTGTTCGCCGGCGTCGGGGGGATAACACACGGCCTCCGTGGATACGTAGACCCCATCGCCTTCGTAGAATATGAAAAGGATGCCGCCGAATTCCTCGCGACCAGGGGGAAGCCGGTCCACGGGGACGTGAGGGAGTTCGACGCCACGGAATACAAGGGGGTCGTTGACATCGTGACCGCGGGGTGGCCGTGCACCGGGTTTTCCACGGGAGGAAAGGGCGGTGGGTTCGAGCACGAGGCCTCGGGGCTCTTCGTCGAGGTCGTCCGCATCGTCCGCGAGTGCGACCCGCGGTTCGTGTTTCTCGAGAACTCGCACGTCTTGTCACAGGTTCCTAACCTCTCGGTCGTGGTCGGCGAGCTCCACGCGCTCGGCTACGACTGCCGGTGGTACTCTTGCTATTCTAACGACGTAAACGTGGGCGCACCGCACCAGCGATACAGGTGGTTCTGCCTCGCGTTCAAACGGGGCGTAGACGTTTCTATTCCCATAGCGAGGGTTCCAGGGTTCGATTGGTCTTCTACGCCCCCGCGGACCCAGGAAACGGAAAATACACGTGTGAACAAGCGTCTTCTCAAGTTGATGGGAAACTCCGTGGTGCCGTCGCAAGTGAGATACTCGTTTGAGGCGATGCTCGTCATGCGCGAGACCGGGGTCCCGGTGGCGAGCGGAGACGCCCACGCTCGATGTGGGTACGCCAAGGACGGGGTCATGTTCCGGGTGGTCGCGGACCAAAGAAAGATACGCCCGGTGGGTATACTTCTAGAGCCGAAAGAAATCCCCGCGAAGCACCGGGTCCCGGACGCGAGGAACATCCTGACGACCGCGGTGAGGAGACCGTTTTGGAACACGCCGGTCCTCGTGCACAGCGTGTCTCCGCGGGGAAACAAGGTCCTGACGAAGCGCAGCTCTATGAGCCTGCCAACACAGGTGTCCTTTTACGAAGACGGAGACATCCAGTCCGTGTTGTCTGGTAAATTTAGCGCCTGGTTGATGGGATACGAGCCTGAGTATCTTGGTTTTCTTGTAGAATACTGATTACATGTCAAAAATGTTGAACAACATATTTTGAAATGGATTAGAGATTTAGCCGAAAGAAATGAGCACTCTGGTCTGAGTCGCAATGCACTGCTTGATGCGGGCTTTATTTAGTTCGCGGCGAGACTCCCCGCTGTCCGTGACTTTCCGCTTGCGAACTGCCTCTGTCATATCGTTTTCGACATCGCGGATGATTTTCTTGCACTCGTCGATGATGTTGTTTTTAATGACCCACCGGAAGAAGTTGAGCTGGCCAACGGTGGTCATAAATTTTTTACCGTTGTGGTCATCGAACTCCACCCTGTTTCCGCGGCAGAACGGGTCAAAAAAGCGTTTAGAGTAGCTCTTCAGCGCCGACTTATACTCCAGGTAAATGTTGAAGTGCTTGCCCTCTTTGGTCACAAAAAAGTAGTTGGTTTTCTTTGCGTAGTTGCTGACAAACCAGTCGAGGACGCGCATTGAAATAGACTGGTTTTTGAGCACATCCATCATTGCCGAGAGGTTATCACTGTCCTCGAAAAAGGTCTCGAGGGACGAAAGCAGAATCTGGTCTGAGTTCATCTTGTCTTTACATAAGGATATATTCTTTTAAGTTAGTTTACGCCTCTTCGCGGCGCGGGTCCAGGGGTCTTCCGCGTTGAATACGTCGTCGGCTGCTTCGGTGGCTGTCGGCTCGGGCTCTTCTTCTTCGTCGGCGGTGGTAATTTCGAGCTTGGGGAGCTTTTCGGGAGCGGGGAGGGCGCCTGGGGGAGGGGGGAGGCGCTCCTCCGGCGTGAGGTGCTTGTCTAGGCCATCGCGCATCACGCGAGCCTTGCGGTCGTTGAACATTTCCTTGGCGGCCTGCTGGGACTCTGCGTAGCCCTGCATCAGCTCGTTCAGGAAGGTCTCCTGATACTCCTGGGTCTCCAGCTGCATGGGGTCGGGGGGGCAAGGCGCCCAGCGTCCGATCTCCAGCAGGAAGATGTCTACCAGGGTGTCGCCGGCGCGGCGGAGGCGGTTAACGTAGGCCTTGGCTTCGTCCTGGGTGGCGAACACGCCGCGGACCTTCAGGGCGAAGCGGTTGCTCTTCTGGCGGCAGAACTCGGGGCCCACAAAGCTCACGAGGGCGTAGTTCTGGCCGGAGGGGGTGATGTAGTCGGCTTCCATGGGGTGCAGACCGGTGGGGAAGTCATACTCGCCGGCGGGGGTAGTGGAAGCAGAGGCAGATGCAGAGGCAGATGCAGAGGAAGAGGTGGGAGTGCTCATTTTCTATATGATGAGACTATATTTGGCTATTTTTAACGCATACCGCGTCGATATGTTTATTTGTTCACGTACTGGCACTGGGCGTAGCCGCCGTCGCCGATGCTACCGTCTTGGTTTACGAACTTGTCTCCCCAGACGAACCCTGTCTTTTTAGTCGTCTCCGGAGGGCACACCCACCCAGCGGTGGTGAGGGCCGGGGGTGTGAAAACCGTGTTATTGACCTTGCACTGCTGGTGGGCGGTGAACCAGTCGCTGTTGGACCAGTCGCGGCCGGTGTCCTCTTGCCAGTCCAGGCACCTGTATTTGCCGTCGCCAACATAAGTCCTCGTGGAGTACCCGGCCAGACACTTCTTGTTCTGGTCGCCGCTGTCCACTGGTACGGTGTTTGTAGGGCACTTGCCGTTCACGGTGGGGCCGTATTTGTCTACGAGGCACCCGTTGCCGTTGTTATAGTTGTCGCCGTAATCTATCGTTCCGTTGGGGCAGCTCCAGGTGCGGCCGTTCCAATACCGTGGGACGAACTTTGGGTTATACGGTTTAACGGTGTTGTAAATGTTGACCGCGGTGCCGGCCACGGTCTTGCCCACATTTTTACCAACATCTGCTATTTTGGAGAAAATACTTCCGAAAGAAAAGTTCTCTTGCTTTTTCTTTGTCATGTTTACAAGGATGGTTACGAGTATGACAGCGAATATGGCACACGCCAGGTAAAACGCGGTGGTGCCGGGTCTTACGGCAGAAAGTATACCCTTGACAAAGTCCATTTATAACTAACGAAAATATATTTTTAATGCGTGGATTTTATAAGGTCTGCTAATGAAATTTTCCCCATTTGTTTCTTCTGAGCAGTTTTCGGCTTCTTCTTTGGCGTGCGCGTCGCATACTCCTCCAACCTGCTATAAGAAAATTTAGACAACTGGGAAGGCAGTGGCGCGACCGTCCTCTCCTTGACTTCGGGTTGCACCACTGGGAACAATTCGTCTATTATTTTTCCATGCAGCTTCATGAGCTCTCCCTTGTAGAGAGAGCAAGGGCACGCGCCCTCCTCGAACACAACTTTCCGCGAGTAGCAGCGCTGGTACATGCCACTCTTCGTCACCATGAAATACGTGTTTGATGAGTGGTGTAATCTCTCTACGTTTGCACAAAACTTGGACGAGTGTCTGAACATGTATGCGTGCTCCGTTTTCAAAACGCCCGTGATTTTACCTTCGTATTCCTTTGGAATTACTTTCTCTAGTTCTGCGACGACATTCTCGTATTGCTTCAGAGACTCGTTTTTCAGAGAACCGGAATATGACGGCGATTCTGTGATATCAATCCCAGGGTCTTCGAGGAGGTTTGTTGGAACGCCCCTCGTTCGCAGAGACACTTCGGAGAGGATTTTCCTGGTTGCTGCGAACCCGGAAACGTCTAGCGGTTCGTGCGCCATCTCTTTGCCCCGCTCGAGGACGTATTTCAGCATCGGGACATAGACCCTGCGCGGTTCCTCTGGCTTTGCTGCCCACGGTAGTCGCATTCCGCTTCCCTTGTGGACCGCGGCATCCACTATCTGTTCCCAGTCGTTGACAAACGGGTTCTCGGTCTCGGTCAGTTTTTCTAGCACCTTGGACCTGACATAAAGAGCAACCGCGGACGTAGCAAAGATAGAGCCGAAAGTTAGGTGGACCCCGACCTTGACACCGTCTTTCGCCTTCTTCGTGAAATTGGAGACGCACATCGTCACCTCAACCCGTTCTACGTCGAACAAATCCGCGGTAACCCCGCACACGTTCTGGAACACCGCGTGGACGTCCTGCGAAAACTCACCCTTCGTCATCGCCTCCGCGAGTTCCGGGGACGCGACTATGTCAAGGTCGTAGAACATCCTGAACACCTTGGGTTTGTATTCGACGACGCACGAGAACTTCCCTCCCTGGACGACCCCCCTCGCATACTCTGCGAGGAATTCTTCGTGCGAGTTGTCTGGCACGCACAGAACTCCTTTGTCAAGGAGGACGTGCGACAGGTCCCCCGTGCGTCCATAGTATCCCCGCTTTTTGCACCACTCGTACACATGAACTGACATGATGGTATTGATATACCAATACCAGACATTATAAGATACTAATTTTGTCAATATGCCGTGCGGCGTGTGCTATGTATGTTAAAATACGGAAAATATACTATAATTGTATGGGAAATAATTTCATCATGTCTTCTCCATATCTGTGTGTGTACGCGTCCCAGGCTGCGGCCTGCATAGGCGAGAATAGATATAAAAAGATAGCAGAGGCTGTAGAGACGTTTTGGAGCCGTGCGGACTCGGAAAGTTATAGGAGAGCGATGCACCGAAACAACCTGATGACCAACGACGAGATAGTAGAAAGGGTGGAGAAGATCCACCCCGCGGTCGCGAACCTCCTCAACATCGCGTCTCGCGAGGAGCGCACGTCAACGGAAGTATCGGAGAAATACGCGAAACTGTCGAGCGACTTTGAAAAGTATGCTGGGGACCACCGATTCCCAGGGGAAATCGCGGCCATGGTGGACGACGCGCTCCGCAAGAGTGCTTACACAAGCTATGGAAACGTGGCGGAAAGCGATGTATTCAAGTACATACGCGACGTTCTGAAAGTGGATATAGTGGAGGACTCGACGTTTTACAATCAGCCCCTTGGGGAAGTACATACCTCGTACGGGACTTTCAAGTATTTCATAGGTGGCAAGATAGACGGGATAACCAGGGACGGGAAGACCCTCGTAGAGATAAAGAACAGGGTAAACAGGCTCTTCGGCAGGCCCCCCGTGTACGAGAACATTCAGGTCCAGACGTATCTTCACCTTTTAGACATTGACAAGGCGTTCCTCGTGGAGTGCCTCAAGTGCAAGAACGGTGGTGCTATTTCCGAAAACGTGAATTGTATATCTATAAACAGGGACCGCGCCTATTTTGAGATGGATGTCATTCCCAAAATAGAAGGTTTTGTAGACCTCATAGTGCACCTCATACACGACGAGTCTCTCCAAGACAAGTTTGTAACGTCCAAACGCAGAAACGCAATCGCGGCTCATTGGATAAACAAATACGTTGACGCCAAGCGGAGGAACCGGTACGCGCTAAAGTGAAATATAAAATGTTTATTTGTATAAATGAACAAGACGAACAACGCGAACGCAAAGCTCAACTTCGATCCGAAGCTGTGGGGCCCTGGCTTTTGGTTTGCGCTCCACCTGTCCGCCCTGCGGTTCCCTGTAAACCCGACTGTCGCGGACAAGAAGAATTACGGGGACTTTATACGCACCATGCAGTACGTTCTTCCGTGCGAAGGGTGTTGCAAGGGGTTTAAGGCAATTCTCGAAATGACCAAGTTTGGCGCCAAGGACCTGAAATCGAGGGACACACTGTTCGCGTGGACGGTGCTCGCACACAGCCTTGTCAACTCCAAGACGGGAAAGCCGGCTCGCAACGACCCGACATATTGGAAGACTCAGTACTTGAAACTCGCTTTGTAATTATTGAATATATTCGTCGCCTATCCCGAGGCGGAGCAGAGCCGTGCGCGCGGCAGCCTGCTCTGCGTCTTTGCGCGTCGTGCCCGTCCCTTCGCCATACGCCGCCCCGTCAATGCGTGCTTCAACGACAAACATAGAGTTGGTACCGCCCCGCTCGAACGTGGTCACGAAAGCGGGCTTGGCGAGACCAAGGGCACGACAATGCTTTGCCAGGCGGTCCTTATGGTTTGCGTCAATCATGAGTTCGTGGATGTTTACGTGCTTCGTAAGCACGCTCATCAGGAATTGCCTCGCGGCGTTGATACCGAGGTCGAGGTAGATCGCCCCGATGAGCGCCTCGAACGCGTCCTCGAGCGTTTTCGGGTTGGTGTGCCAGCACCTGTACAGCCCCTTCTGGGACATGATGATGAACTCGTGGAGGCCGATCTGGTGGGCGAGCTTGCTGAGCAGCTTTCCAGAAACGAACTTCACGCGGAGTCTAGTGAGCACGCCTTCGTTCTTCCCAGGGAAGACGTCGTAGAGATAGCGTGCGATAAGAAACCCTAGAACGCTGTCGCCTAGGAACTCGAGGCGCTCAAAAGTTTCGCCATTTTCTTCCAAAGGGTTGTAAGAAAATGCCGTGACATACAGCTGGAAATCGCATACGGGCATGCCAATGAGGGTTTCTATGTCCTCTTTGGAGAACATAACACCGCACTTGGTGCTAGGACCGCCAGCCGGCCAGTTGTCATCAAACTTGGGGGTGTGGTCGGCACTCTGCGTCATTGCGCGGTATATACCCTTTCTAACATTTTTCCTCCTTTTATTTTGCGAACAATCTGTCATCTGTCGTTTGTCATCTGTCGTTTGTCATTTGTCGTTTGTCATTTGTCATCTGTCATTCAATAACGTCATTTGTAAATCAATAACGTCATTTGTAAATCAATAACGTCATTTAACAACGCGTTATTGCATTTATATGCCACGCGGTACTGACGTGAGTTTGTTAGGAAAGTCACAGGGTTGCATGGCAGGGACCATATCGACGCACAGCGTCATAAGGGTCGTTGTTTTCCCTTGGAAATTATATCACCATTTCCCATGGTGACTTCCCCACCGAAAGATTGCAAGACCATGAAGAATACGAAGAACGCGAAAGACTCGAAAGAGGATGAGCAGGCATTTGAGTTAGGAATCATTACGGGCATCAAGCGCCTTGACACGGATAAGTGTCTAGAGCGTCTAGAGGACATGTGCCAGACGTGGCGCGTGTATGAGACAACGGCTACCTTCGAGTCCCAGCTCATCAGCATGTTCAGCGCGCTCGACGTGAACTTTGACGATGATCTGCTCGACGCAGTGAGCACGGACCGCGGGTTTTTCGGTCTCAGGGAAGTGAACAACAAGATAAAGACTTCGGAGCTAGAGGCCATGACGCTCTTCCAGCGGCTCCGGGAGCTCAACCTCCTCCCGGGCAAGAACGACGACAACGAGGCCCATCACGATGCTTTCAAGAAGATCACGAAAGTCCTGGAGATGATTTTTTACACCAAGAAGGTCGTCTTGAGTTCGTATCAGGCAAAGCTCGCGGTGCACCAGCTTGCAGCGGAGCCCGGGGTTGTCCAGCTAGATTCGGAACTCGAGTCTGTATACGGTTCCTGGAACCTCCGTTTCCGTATGGTAGGGGACGACGTGTCTCAGTTCCAGGAACTCCTTCTGTACCTCCTTGACTGCGCGATGGAAAACGGGTATCGGCGCCAGGACGGGTTTTTGTACGAACCTATCATCATTGATGGCAGGAATATGCACAGTTACAGGCAAGTGTACGAAATCAAGGAGTTTGTGTATTCTCGGCTTCGCAAGGAGATCTCGTTTGAGCATTGGTCTAAGGGGACGCAGAACATGAAGAACATTTCGTCCGCCGTTGAGTATCTGACGAACTGTCACGATACCCAGCTCCCAGTTCTCCACAAAAGCCGCGGAACTTACGCGTTCACAAACGGAGTGTACATCGCGTCGGAAGACAGGTTCCACTGCTTCGAGACCTCGGAGACCCCGTTGTCGGACAGCGTCGTTGCGTGCAAGTTCTTCGAGATGGCGTTCGACAACACCGAGTATGACGACTGGTTCGACATCCCGACTCCCCACTTGGACTCGGTCATGAACCACCAACAGTGGCCCAAGGAAGTCCAGATGTGGCTGTTGTGCCTCATCGGGCGCGTGCTCTACCCCGTGAACGCGATCGACTCGTGGCAGGTGTGCCCGTTCTTCGTGGGTCTCGCCGGCACGGGTAAGTCGCTGCTCGTTCTTAAGGTCATCAAACAGTTCTTCGAGACCGTGGACGTGGGCATCCTTTCCAACAACATTGAGCGGAAGTTCGGTATCTCCGCGTTCTACGACAAGATGCTTGTGTGTGCCCCCGAGATCCGAAACGACCTGGCCATCGAGCAAGCCGAGTTCCAGTCTATCGTGTCCGGCGAGGAAATCTCCGTTGCCGTCAAGTTCCAAAAAGCATTCCTGCAGGAGTGGGACGTGCCCATCGTCCTCGCGGGCAACGAAGTCCCTGGGTGGGCGGACGCGGGAGGCTCCATCCAACGTCGTCTTGTGGTGTTCGAGTTCAAGCAGCCCGTGAAAGAGGGCGACATGAAGCTGTCTGAGAAGCTGTACCGCGAGATGCCCAACATCATTCGCAAGGCCAACAAGGCGTACCGCTACTTCGCGGACATGTACGCGGACAAGAACATCTGGACGGTGCTGCCAGAGTACTTCCTCGACACCCGCGAGACCATTGCACGCTCGACAAACTTCATCGAGAGCTTCCTGTCGTCCGAGCATGTTGTGCTTGGAGAGGACAACGTTGTGCCTTTCGCCGACTTCAAGAGCGCGCTCAAGGACTACGCGTCTTCGAACTCTCTGCACATGAAGCAGCTCACTGCGGAGGCGTTCCGCGCGCCGTTCGCGAAATACAAGGTTTCTATCCTCCCCCAGCAGACCATCGTATACAACGGCAGACAGCTAAACACTATCTTCGTAAAGGGCGTCGCAATCAAGACGGCAACGTCGGAGGAAGTCGCATGCGTGCTGTGAAAATAAATATATTTGTAATTAAAAAGGATGCTAGATGTTGTCATTGTATTTCTCATCGTAGCCATGCTGGCTATCATAGGGTATTCGGAGTCAAAATACCTGTTCGCAAAGCCGTCTTGCAAAACCTGCAGCAGTGGCGCTATCCCTGGTGCTATGCCTCCCACTATTCCGGCGATAAAGAAAGAATTTACCAGGGCAATTCAGGCGGTCAAGAAGCAGACTCAGGATATCAAGAAGATGCTTACGAGGAAAGGCAACGAGTCTTCCGCCCCCTCCCCTGTTGACATCGTCGACCCCGTAGAGCACCTCCCAGGCAGCAGCGGCGTCGTGCTGGGCGCCAATGCCATGGAAAACACGATTGACGAAGATCTTCCTTTCTCGGATTACAAAAAACTCCCCGTGAAGGCCGTCCCGGTAGACGGAACGATAAAGGGAGTTAGGCCTCCGACCTATGCGGACCCCAGAGTGATGAACCCCTCGCTCGCGGCGGCACCCGTCCAATTTCCCGACCCCGCGGCATTCGGCACGTTCGGCGTGACCGATGACACATCTCCCGCCTTTTCTACTGCGTCCCAGATCCCGAAGACGAACGCCAAACTAACGTCCGACGCACAACTAGAAGGATTTGAAGATGCCCTCGACGCAAACGGCGCGCGTCTCGTGATGGACGGCAAGGTTGTCAAGTCTGCGTGCCAGCTGCCGAGCTACCAGTTAAAGGGCGTGGCGCCCCACACTTCTCTTCCCGAGAGGTCGCTGTTCGAACCCCCGGCGACCGTGGAAGACCTCGTAGACGGCGAAATGTTCTCCGGTCTCCAGGGATACCCTATTGACGAAAAACTAGACCCCGTGACCGCCCCTGGTATCGCACTTCCGTCAAGTGAGTGGTCCGCGCTAAATTACGGTGTTGTGATGTGATTTTTACATTAACCGGCAAGGAATATTTCAGGATGTCTTTTCTGTTTAACAAACGATTTTATAAAGGGTTCTCTTTTGCAAGCCTCCAATACGGTAATATTGAGTGATTTTTATAATCGCATATACTATATTCAAATGGTAGTAAAACCCAGTTTGAAAATAGTCATTAGGGGGCACGTTCGTGACTCATTTTCTACCGACTTGCTGTACGATTTCCTCAGGCGTCTGACCGACATATACGACACGAAGTTTTACATCCACACGTGGAAAGTGAAACAAACGAGCGTGTCGTGGCGCCCCATCGAGGACGACGCGACTGTGATAACCATGGATACTGTAGAATCGTATTTCAGAGAGCTCGCGGCTAACATAAAAGTACTCATCATAGAGGACGAATCCGATGCGCGGCTCTGTGGGAGCACCGAGGGGAAGCTGGCGTCCACGCGAACGCCTAAGCTCGGGTGGAAAAGGTATATTTACGGTCAATTTAGGATACTGAGACACTTGCGCATGATATCTAATGACGATGCTGAGTTTTTGTTGAACATGCGCTTCGACCTCTTTTCGAACTCGCACGTGTTTCCTATTGACGAGATAGTACGATTCGTCGCGAGAACAAGGGGGGGCAAAATCGACAAGAACGTTTTTATGCGAGAGGGCGTATACTGTGGCGTTGACAACATAATTGCGGGAACTATCCGTTCTAACTACGAACTGATGAAGAAGATTCACGAAGACCTTGATGACATTGTCGCGGAAACCCCTGATATCAGAAACCCCGAGTTCTTTGTTCCAATTGCGAACGGGCTATTGTAATTACATATTAGCTCTTGTTAGTCCTGGATACGAAAATAAACTTGGCTGGGATGCCCACGAGTTTGAAGGCCAAGAATTGGCTATGCGCAGGCACGAGCGAGAAGATGAGCATATTGCACGGTATCCAGAACGCGGCGCCTTCTATGAGACCGGGAACTATGTTTCTTTCGATGGCCTTCTTGATGTGGCCCAAACGGTTCTGTAGAGCGAGGTTCCACGCGATGCCCGCGGCGATGTTAACGGGGGCGAACATAAACTGGTTCACCAGTGTTTTTTTAAGAGGGTCTTGACACACCTTGCCGAGGAATTTGAAATACGCGTTTTGAGGAAACGTGCTGACGAACGCAAACCCGCCCGTTCTAAGCGTCCTCTTCAAGTCAAACTTCCGCCTCGACATTCTCTGAATGACAACATCGACCGATGCCGAAGTTGCGGTAGAGATGAGAGCGAGCCGAATGCCCGCGCTCATCCTGAGAGACATAGTCATCTCATACTCGGATGGAGCATAATACCTGTATGGCGTTTTTGTCGATATATTTTTATATCGACAAAAGTGGTAAACGACGATCAAGCGACTATGACGATGCGCTCTTCACGAAAGCCAGGATTTTCTGGGAATCGTGGGGCCCGTTATACTTTTTCACGATGCGGTCTTTGCGGAGCACCATGATGGTGGGAAACCCCCCCACCCGCAGTTGCTCGCACACTTTGTTTTGCTTTTCTGCGTCTACGATATACACTGGCATAGACCCACGGAGCCGGGCCTGGACGGCCTTCATGTGCGGGACCATGTCGTGGCAATGCGGACAAGAATCCCACTTGGCAAACAAGACGCAAGGGGTCTTCAGGTCTCTGCGGAAAGGAGTGAAAGTCTTGAAATTCTCATGCCCAGTCATTTATTTACGATTATATTTTTTTTATTGGCGTTTAGCCCGACGTTTTTTGGGCTTTCAGTTGGTTCTTTGCCATATTAAGGGTTTCCATGGCATTCTTTTTCATTCGGTCTAACTCTTTTTTATGCTTGGAGAGTTTGTCAATTGCTCGCATGCTCGTCGCAATTGTTTTGGCCAGGGCGTTCACCTTCGCGTTTCCGTCCCTGGCAAGGTTTGCCTTGTGGAAATTCCGCATGGACGCGGTATACATATCCCTGGCTTGTTTCTCTACATCCCTGGTTTTCTTCTGTTGCATGTTTAACTTATCGAGTTCATATTTAGCCGTCGAGACTCTGCGAGCTGATTGCTCTTCGGCGAGCTTTCTGCGCCTTGCCAAAGAGGCTTCGTCCACCGCTACCGGTTTGGATGCCCTCTTCGCCGGGGCGATTTTAAGACTCTTGCCTTCCCTGTTTATGTGCTTCACCGTCGCGAGGGCCTTTCCGTGATCGTTCGCAAAAGTTAGCTTCTTCTTAGGTGCCATAATACTACGGAACATATTTACCGTGGTCAAATGACACTCGCGATAACTTAAATAAGTCGCGAAAGAGGTCGCAACCCATACCATTTCAATATGGAACTCCATCTGAAGGACGTCCTGCTGAACAACGACTACCACAAGGTTGAGCTCGAATTCAGAATCGGAGAAATGGCGGGGGACAGGTTTGTTTCGAGCTTGCGGAAGGTGGCGTGGAACCAGATGAAGAGCAAGATGAAAGAAGTCCCGGTGGAATACACTGTCATTGACAAATACGTTGCTTCTAAAGACCAGGGTATTTCCACGCGGTTTGTGTCCAAGTCGAACGGAGAAGAGTTCTGGGAGCAAAAGAAGAAAATTGGCAATTCGACGGTCCCCAAGGGTCGCTTTGCGATGCGTTCTAGCGTGGCCCTAGAGGAGCAGACTACTTCCCCGCCACAAGGAGTTCCTCGTGCAAAGACCGGGGCACAATTCGCGTTGCAGCGGAAAAAGGTGAGGTCATCTTACACGATGGGATGTTGGCGGGTAGACTTTTCCAGGGTGGAACAGATCCCCGACCGCGGCGACGTAGAAGAAACATACGAGGTGGAAGTCGAGCTCGCGGATAACGGGATCTTTTTTGAGAAGGAAGTAGAGCAAGTCCTCAGGGAGGGCGAAAAGATAGTGGAGATGCTCGTCCAGGGCATCGCATATTGACGCGTCCGAGATGTAAACAAAAAAATAAAAGACCACTATACCATAGAACTCGTAGAATGCAGACATCTCTGACGTCTCGTGTTCAACGGGGCGTGGAACTTGCCAGATATTGCGCCCGCACCTATAAGAATGTGCGAAAGATACAGAAAGACGGGCCGCGAAGCCCCGCCGCCGACGAACTCGTGAGGGACACGGCGAAGATAGGCGTAATCGCGCTCAAGATGGCACAATTCTTGTCGGCACGTGCTGACGTCATTGACGATAATACGTTAGAGGTCATAGAAAGGTTCCAGAACGAGGTTCCGGTTGACCCATTCACGCCCCCCGATTTTACGTTTTACGAGTTTGACGAAAAACACCCTATTGCGACGGCATCTATTGCGTCGGTATTCAAAGGGAAGCGTAAATTCGACAACTCTGACGTGGTCGTGAAAGTCATAAAGCCGGGCGTGAAGAAGAGGATATACGAGGATCTTCCGCTCCTCATAGTCGTCCTAGAGGCGGCCAAGTTTTTCAACATCGCGGGGGCGGAAAACATGCTTGAGCTTGTGCGGGAGTGTCAGCCGATGCTGATCGGCGAATTAGATCTCCGCACGGAGGCAAAGAACCAGCATTTTTTCAAGAAAAACTTCCAAGGGATTGACTGGCTCACGATCCCGTCTGTATATGAAGCCGGCGAGTCATACCTGATTTCGGAGTATGTCGAATCCAAAAGGATAACTTCTGCGCACCCGAATAAACTTCTGGCACGAAGAATGTTTGAATTGTATCTTAGAAGCGTGATAGACATCGGTCTCGTCCAGGCTGACCCTCACCCGGGGAACATAGGAGTGCGGTCCGACGGCAGTTTTGTTTTATATGACTTTGGCGCGGTGATTGACGTGCGGGACGTCAAGCCGAACATTGCGAGGTGCCTGAAGTGCATCATCCTAGAAGATTCCGACGGGGTTATAAGGGCGCTAGAAGACCTCGGGATAATAAAGTCCGGTGGCTCTTCGGCGCGTCTCAAGAAAATTGTGCCCAAGATAAAGAAGATACTCGAGTCTCCTGATGCGAATGTAGAACTAGGAAAGGTAGAGGAATTCAGCTCAAACACCCAGAGGGTTTTCCAACTGACCACCAAGTATATCTATCTTATTCGGTCCCTGACCATCTGCGAAGGCATCGTCAAGTATCACGACGCCGGTTTCAAACTGAACGCCTACATTAAGAATTACGATGACATAATAGATGATCTCGTCGAAGTCCCCGTGTTCGAGGTGGTGCAACAAATCGCGGGGGATTTCTTGTCAACCCCCGCGTCGGTCAAGAACATGAACGACGTCGTACTAGAAATGAACGAAAGGATGGCAAAGGAGATTGCAGACGCCAGGAAAATGATGAATTACGGCTTCGCCTTGTACATTATTGCAGAACTTATTGCTCTTGTAAAATAACTTAAATAAATATGTAATGTAAATACATAACAATGCTCGCGATTACAGCAAAGGCCCCGGTGAGAATGAATCAGGACTTTGGCAAGCGTGCCAAGAAAGACGTAAAGAAGGTGAACAAGGCGTTTGAACGCCTGCGTGCGGAGCGCGAATCCCGTCGCGAGAAAATGAGCCTGAAGATTGACGAGCTCATTAAGCAGATGGACAAACTTGCAAGGGACGACGTAGACAGGCTCAAGTCGCTGCTTGTCGACGAAGAAGAGACTACCATTGACATTGACGATTACGTAGAGGTTGACGACGTGGTAACGTTCAAGGATTAGCCGAAAGGAGGCATTGTTTTCTTGCCCGAAGTGTATCGGGGGCTGTATCGGCTATTCAAATACTTCATAGAACCCGTAGTAGGACCTTTGTAGCTCCCCGTAAGCAGGTTAGGCGCTAGGCGCTGCTTTTTCTTTGCGGACGCACTTGCTTTCCGTGCCAACTGTTTTCTAATTATCTCGTCCGCTTTCCGCTGAGCGCTCAGTCGCCTAGCCTCGGCCTCCTTTGCTTTCCGTTGAGCGCTCTGTTGCTTCTTCAAGGTGTCTGCCGCTTTCCGCTGGGCGCTCAGCCGCCTATCCTCGGCCTCCTTTGCTTTCCGCTGGGCGGTCTGTTGCTTCTTCAAGGTGTCTGCCGCTTTCCGCTGGGCGCTCAGCCGCCTATCCTCGGCCTCCTTTGCTTTCCGCTGGGCGCTCAGTCGCCTATCCTCGGCCTCCTTTGCTTTCCGCTGGGCGCTCAGTCGCCTATCCTCGGCCTCCTTTGCTTTCCGTTGAGCGCTCTGTTGCTTCTTCAAGGTGTCTGCCGCTTTCCACTGGGCACTATCCTCGACCTCCTTTGCTTTCCGTTGAGCGCTGGGGTGGTTTTGTTTCTTCTGCTGACGAATTTTGCGCAAGGCATCGTCTTCTATTCTCTTTTTTTCCGCAGCGGCACGACGTTCGGCCTCTTCCTTTTTCTTGAGCATTTTTTGCTCCTGTTGTTTCGCCTGCTTTTGACGCCCCATCTCCGCGCGTTTCTTTTTCCACTCCGCGGACTTGGAATTCCCGACTTGTATTCTGCCGGTCTGTTCCGCCTTTGCCACCTTCAGCCTGAAATTGCGCTGCATGCCCTCCCGCTGCTGCTGGAGTCTCTGCTTCAGTTCCGGCGGTGCGTTGGCTATCTTCTTGTTGATAGCGGCTATCTTCCTCGAGTGCGTTGCCTGGGCAATCTTGAGCTCTTGCTTCTTGGATTTGGCGTTGACCAATGCTGCGCGTTTCAGAACGTTGCTTACGTTCCTTGAAACGAACGTCGTCATTCCAGGGGTGCACATACTGGGGTCCACGCTGCACGGGATTACACGCCCGACGCTACCGTCTTTCATCGTCTGGAGAGGGTACTTCGTCACGTCGTATTTCTTCTTGGCGGCAAACTTTCCTTTCTTGTTCATCTGTGATACATTATATTTGTAATCGAGTGATGTTCCTTTCTGCCCTGGAGCGCGAGATATTTTCCCGTCCCTACTCCTCACAGTGCTCTGCAACTTATCTACCACAAAGTAGGGTTGGCCATATTTCTTATAATATTTATAGTCAGATATAGCGTTTTCCTTTGAATATGGAAGAATGGCAAGAGTCCTCGTAGTGACTTCGTTCGGTCCGTACCCGTGATACTTCTTAAGAGCGTACGCGCGGAGATCTTGACCCTTCATGTCTTCCATCTTTTTTACCGAGGTCACCTTCCAGGAGCTCGGGAGTCTATAGCCCCCGACGCATGCTTTTATGTCTGCCTCGGCATCCTGGGCCGAATATTTCTGCGGAGGAAACTCGCTGAGGTCTTTCACTTTGTATAGCTCTTTGAGAACCCAGGCCCGTCTGTCAGCGTATGCTGGAACCTTGGAGCATTTTGAGCGTCTGAATTCCGGAATATAGGACAATTGTCCGGTACCTCCCGTAGAAAAGCTGTTACCCATTGTAATATACTACAATATATTTATGAGACACGCCCAATTTCCAAACATTGGCTTTGATGTAACGGCTATCATAAGGTTTCGGAGGATGCTTAGACTGATGGGGCTTGGAGGCTTCATAAGAAATCTTCAGGTTTCATCAGTTTTGATGTACGTTTTACCTGACCATAAAAGTATTACCGTGCGTGACTAATTTACTCATATTTGACGAGGTAATCCAAATATTCACCGTCGTAGCCCATCAGCCAGGCACAGAACTTGCCCGACAGGTGCTTCTTCAGGTCGCCGAACTGTGAGAACTTCACCTGCGTGGGTAGGGAATGGCTTGACCGGTCCGTCAGCACGGAGTTCCCGGCAGTCCCCTTTCCATAGGAGGCACAAGGGGTACACCAGTACTTCTTCACGAGGGGCGTTTCCTGGATGGACTTGGCGTTGTGTTTCTCGGGGATCTCGCCGGGGGTCACGACGATGTTGAGGGGCGGACGCGGGGTCTCCTTACGGGAAAACTCATAGTACACACCCTGGTCGTACCAACCGTGGTTGATGATGTTGTCCTTGGTCGCGAGGGTACCCTCGAGGTCACCAGGGACGAGGGAGGCCTCAAACGTCAGTGAGAACTTTCCGGTGTAAAGACCAGAGAACGCATACCGGATCTGGTCGGGAACCACGGAATATCCGGAGAACCTGGTGAGGCGGGAATTTTCGTAGCTCCCGCCGTCCACCTGGACAGGGGGCTGGTTGGAGTCCCAGTCGAAGCGTTTTACGTCGATGGTAGACGCGAGGACCGGGGGGTCCACATCTTTCCGGGTGCAGAGGCAGAACCACCGGTAGCGGCAATGACGGGCACCGATCTCGTGCGCCCGGACGGAGGTCCAACGACAGTTGTAGCCAATGTCGTCCATCGTCTTGATGACCACGTCAAGGTTGTACTTGTGGCTCAACATGTGGGAGTTCTCCAGGAACACGAAACGAGGCATGTATTCCTTGGTGATTCTCACGACGTCCGCGAACAGACCGGACTCGCAGTGCTCGAAACCGTTCCGCTTTCCTGCGACACTGAAACCGGTGCAGGGGAAACCAGCGGTAATCATGTCAATGTGCTCGTCAAAATCAGTCTTGGAGAACTGAGTCACGTCCTTGAACAGCTTTCCATCAGGGAACTTCCGGCTAAGGAACTCCTGTGCATCTTTGTCAATTTCTACGAATGCCACGGGGGTGGCGAAACCACGCAGACCGTGGGTAATACCTGCAATGCCCGCAAATAGTTCTAGCGTGCGGAGAGACATATACGTAAGATAGGGTGTTATAATTATAAGCGTATTTTAACGCGAGCCTGGAAATTTATGTTTGTGTTTTGTATGTATCCACCTATTCCCACTGCAAACAACATTAAAAAGTTGAAGAACAACCACTTGGAAGCTCGTATGAAAAACAAGAGTTTAAACGAACTTGTGTTGACGAGGAAACAGTTGCTCCTGAAAAGAGCTGCCAACAAGGGCGTCACCGTCCCGAAGGGTGTCAAAGTAGAAGAGCTGGAAAAGATGTTCCCTGATCCCGTCAACAAAAAGGCGACAAAGGACGAGAAAAGGGCAAAGGCGGAAGTAGAAAAGACGGTAAAAATTGCAGAAAAGGTGGCAAAGAAGGCGGCAAGAGAAGCGAACAGGACACTTCACAAACAAAAACTCGTCGGAGGTCCTAGAGATGCCGAAAAATACGAGAGGCAGTTCGTCTCACTGGCCAACGAGGCGATACATGGACCCACCGACGTGGTCATTGTCGACAGTGGTGGTAACAAATCCAAAGTGCTGAAGAATGTCGTACGTTTCCGCGTGCTGGCAGGGTCCAAGGCCAAGTCCCCCAAGGCCTACGCGAACAGAGACTATAACAAGCCCAAGGCCGACATCGCCGTCGTGGACAAGGACGGTAACGACATTGCTTGGATTTCACACAAGGCCGCCCCCGCGAACAGAGGAGCCATAGGGTTCAACCAATACCTTAGAATTACGGGAAAGAAACTGAAGTTTACGGGAGAAGCTCGCAACGAGGTGATGGCGTTTAAGCGAGCAGTGGTCGCCGAATCACCTCCCGATAGGAGATGGCCCAAAGGGAAAACCCTATGGGCACCCATAAAAACAAAACTCGTAAAGCAGCAGGCGATTTACGGGTTCGGGTTCGGTGGTCCTTTGGACAGAGACAACGTGACCGTGTTCGGTCAGGGGATACCCGTGATAACGAAGAAAGATAACGTGGTGTATCTAGGGTTTTCGGTGTTTAGTGCTCTGAATGGACACATAGAACTATTCAAGGGTGATTACGAGCCCGTGTTTTACGTGAGATCGGAAAGAAAAAGCGAGGGTAGTACGAGATCGGACGTGATCGCAGAAGTCAACGGCGTCAAGTATTGGTATCTGACGTTCTTTGTCCAGCCAAAGAAGGCGGCAGGAAAGAGCAAGAGTCCTCTTTCTCTGAACAAGGCGTCCGCCAGGTTCTCACCTCTGTAAGCGCTGCGGAAAAAAAATGTAAAAAAGGTGCGAGAATACAGAAGTTCAATGGCATCTGGTTTGGTAGCCCAGTATATAGTAGGAAAGATAGAAGTAGAGACAGAAAAAATGCGTCAAAAAGAATTCGGGGGGTCAAAGGATACGAGAAAATACGAGAGGCAATTTGTAGAAATGGTAAACGAAGCGATACAAGGACCCGTTGATATGGTCATAGTTGATAACGGCGGAAACAAATCGAAGGTTTTGAAGAATGTTACACATTTCCGTATGCTGGCAGGGTCAAAGAAAGGTTCCCCCAGAGCTTATGAAACCAGAGACAACATTAAGACGAAGGCCGACATAGCCATCGTAGACAAGGACAACAACGACATTGGTTGGATTTCACACAAGGCAGAGCCAAACAAGGGGGGTATAGGGTTCAATCAATACCTGCGAATTACGGGAAAGAAGCTGAATTTCACGGGCGACGCTCACAATGAGGTGATGGCGTTTAAGAGAGCTGTGGTAGCTCTTTCACCACCGACTCAAGAATGGCCCCAAGGAAACACTCTATGGGCACCTATAAAAAACGATATCATAAAACAACAGGCGATATTCGGTTTCGGGTTCGGTGGTCCGTTAGACAGAGACAACGCGACAGTGTTTGGTCAAGGATTGCCCTATATAATGAAAAAAGACAACGTGGTATATCTAAAATTTTCAAAATTCAGTGCCTTGAATGGTCATATAGAGTTATTTAAAGGTGATTACGAACCCGTGTTTTACGTGAGATCGGAAAGACCAGGGGAAGGCAGCGACAGAAACCCAGTATACGCAGAAGTAGATGGTGTGAAATACAAGTATTTGACAATGTTTGTTCAACCATTTAGGTATGTATCCAATGGCAGAAGTCCCATTTTGACGGGATGGCCCCCGGAGAACGACCCCGTCCTGGAGTCTCATCCTCTACATGAGATATGTGAAACAATTGTACCAAAAGACACCCACCCTCCTTCGTTTATGGCAAGACTTGGTCGTTGGTTTGGACGTCGTGCTTAAGCATACCGTTCTAGTCCGTCAAAACGTCCGTCAATAAACTTGGAGAGCTCTTGAACAAAGTGGAACTGGCACGTGAAATACAGGTTCCCCATGGCAAAGCTTGCCACGCCTCCGCCAAGGTCATCAGGCGTTATCCAAGGAATGTAGGTGGCAGCAAGGAACAAAATACCAATGATCACGAAGAACTGTAGCGCGAGAGACAGACCCGTCACCATCGGGTTATCATTCTTGAACTTGCGATGAACTTCGACGTTTATCTCCTTATTTATCCTCCCGGTGAAGAGACCGAGAACGAGACCGATGACGGCAAACGCTGCAATACTCCAGTATGGCAATTTTCTCATTTTAAATACGAAATATTTATTTTACGAGCTTCATTACCATAAAATGACCGTCGTCATACACGTCTTCGTAATACAGTTTGTTGAAAACGTAGCCATATTTGTCGTAAAGTTTCTTCGGAAACACTACGTAACGCACGCGCTCTGAAAACAGCCTGCCAATGTGGGCCACAAAGTAGTCTTCGTGAGTGCCGAGGACGGCAATATCAATATCATCTGGAAAATCACGGACATATCTGGTAGACAGAATTTCAGTTTGCAACGCCTCGTTCGTGACACACCGCCTAGAGAGCGCCGGAGAGACGTTCACGAGCCGGGGGTATTCTTTAAATCCGTCCGGGAGCTGGACGCCTATAGCATACACTTTCGCCCCCTGCTTTTCCTTGATGTCTATAAATTTCTTTACAAATGTGCAAGACATTTTACTCGTATGTGTTTACATTATTTAAGTTGTTTTACGCGGAGCAAACGATGCATTCGTCTACGGTGACCGCGATGGCGTTTGCGGCAGGTTTCGAACGGCAGTAATAGACGAGCGTCTTCAGGCCCTTCTTCCAGGCGTAGAATAGCATGGACGTCATTGACTTCATAGATGGTGTGGCTACGAAAAGGTTCATACTCTGCGTCTGGTCAACGAATGGGCCGCGGTCAGCCGCGAGGTCGATGACGGTCTTCATGGACAGTTCCCACGCAGTCTTGTAGATTGCCTTGAGCTCCTGGTTGATGCCAATGACGCGCTGGATGGACCCCCCGTGGGCAATGATTTGGTTCTTCATGGCCTCGGACCAAGTGCCGCGCTCGATGAGGTCGCGCACCAGGTAGCTGTTGACCACTGGGAACTCGCCCGCGAGCGTGCGGCGGCTGTAAAGGTTCGAAGTAATCGGCTCCATCGCCTCTACGGAGCCGCAAATCTGCGCGGTAGACGCAGTGGGCATCAGTGCGGTGGTTAGCGAATTCCTGACGCCCTTCTTAACCCGTTCCTCGAGCCCTTTCCAGTCAAGGTTGGTGATCGGTTCCGTGCCCCAGAGGTGATACTGCATGACGCCGCGAGATGCAGGAGACCCCTCAAACGTTGGGTGGGGCCCGTGCTCATCTGCGAGTTCGCAAGAGGCCTCCACCGCCGCGAAGTAAATGTGCTCGAAGATTTCCCGGTTGAGGTTGCGGGCAGCGTCGGAGTCGAAAGGCATGCGCAGCTTGAAGAACACGTCCTGCAGCCCCTGGACGCCCACGCCAATGGGGCGCCGACGCATGTTACTGGTCCGTGCCTCGGGGATCGCGTAGGACATGACGTCGATGCTCTTGTCCAGGTTCTTTGCCAGGATCTTCACGTGCTTTCGGAGGTCCTCAAAGTCGTAGGCACCATTCTTGACGTAGTTCTGGAGGACGATGCTGCCGATGACACACACTGCTGCTTCGTCCGTAGAAGTGTATTCAACAATCTCAGCACACTGACCTGTAATGATACCGTTGAATACGCCCATGTGGCGCTTCGGTTCATTGAAACAGTAAGTATCCTCGACATCGCCATTATCAACGACGGAGATGACTCGAGTAAACTTATTCGTAAGATGATGGCGCTTGCGAGATCCAGAGAATACCAGCCGGCTTGGCTCATAACCGAGCGAGAACAGTGTCCGGACACCCTCCGAGTCCACATTCATGCGGAATTGGGGGTTGCACTCGTATTCGGCAAGACCGCCGCGGCCATTGGGCAGCATATACTTGCCCCCGTCTCGAGTTTTGGTCACCGTAGAATGAATTCCCATCGTCTGGAGCATGAGAAGGATGTTCACTAGGAAGTCCTTGTTCGTGCTCACGACTTGGATGTTCTCGATGCCATTGCTGCGAATAACGCATGCGTCCCCGTCAAAGAAACCGGCAAGCCAGTTTACTTTGTATTCGATAGATTCGTCCATGGGAACCTTGAACTTCACGTGGTGCTCAGGGATCGTGAACGTTGAGCGATTTTCGACATCCCATTGCCTGGTAATATCAGCACGTTTGAAAAGTGCTTCGCGCTTGTCATCGCGATGGACGCTGATTTTGTTAGTGAAATAAGGGATAGCCTTGTGATCGTAATATCCATCTGCGGAGAAAAATCCTGCTGTGTATGCATCTTTATAAGAAGCGTGCTGCTCGCCATGCGGCGTGATAGTAGGAAGATCAAACCTGATGATACGATCACCCGCTTCAAGATCGCACGCTCGCACTTCAATTGGGCGGGACTTGTCGGCAGGACGTCTCCCAGTCTCGATGTAGAACTTGTGATATGGGGTGCAACGGAGCTCGACGCCATTATCCATGGAAACTGTCACAAGCTTCTGATTAATACCCGTCTTGTGAACAATGGTTTCAGAAAACTCCTCACCGTTCCACACCTTTACCTGTTGACCCTCGAGGTCTTGGATAGTGCGATACCCTGTGGAGGTTAGGATCTTGGTATCACCTGCCACGCAGAGGTTGCTGCCCTTGATGGTGCCCGCGTTGGACTGCATGTTCTTCGCGTTCACGCTGTCCTTATTGAGCACATATGGCATACCAGTCTCGATCTGGGTGATGATCATCGCGTTCCAGACGT
>Ga0214917_10001202_pt1 | contig 33673 bp, 31 predicted proteins | sample LL_1208_BB_MetaG_FD_177983 | JGI IMG/M metagenome (GOLD analysis project Ga0214917, IMG submission 177983) | Freshwater microbial communities from Lake Lanier, Atlanta, Georgia, United States - LL_1208_BB | ecosystem: Environmental > Aquatic > Freshwater > Lake | place: USA: Georgia | collected... | reverse complement strand
TTATTGTCAGCAAACGGGTTGTGGCGATTTTCGGCGTCCACCCGGTGTCGGGTGTGACACTGATGCCACCGAGGCGGTCGGGGCCCGCGGAAAAAATCAGGGGAACCAAGGCATACCCCGGGCCGGTGTCGACTCTTTGGGGATCGAAGGGGTCGTGCCGCGTCACACCGTCGGCGGGCTGAATCGGTGATGCCGGAGTCATCAGGTGGGCGCCCGCGGGCCATCTCACGAAGCCGATGGCCGTACCCCACCCGTCGATGAACTCCGGCACCCGGTCACCGTCGGTGTCGCCGACCTCGTCCTGGCGAAACTGCTCCAGAATTTCAGGTTCACCGGTCCCCCGCGAAACGACGAGGAACAGGCACTCGCTCGACGCATTGTTCGCGAATTCGGAGCCACTGCCCGTGGTGCGGATCGCGCCGTAGGCCAGGACGCTGCCGGAGCGGGCATAGGTCGGTATCGCGATCGTTCCGCTGCCGATCGGCGCCGTCCCGCTCCCCGCCTTCAGATCCGAGGCGGAGTTGGCCACGTCTCCCCACGAATCGGGCATTTCGTACAGCATCAAGGTGCGAACGCGTTCGAGCCGAGCTTGGGCGATGACGCGGGCGTTTGTGGACGACGTCACCAGCGGCACGCGGCGGCGGATGTAGCTTTCGTAGTGCGGCACGATGATCTCGTGCAGCTTGCGGATCGTGCTCTTCGTCTTGTCGATCTTGGCCCGCTGACGGGCCACGCCCATGCCCGCCAGGGCGAGGCCGGCCAGCGAGATGATCAGCACCGTCACCACCATCAGCTCGATCAGCGTGAACGCCTCCCTCCGCCGCCGACCCGCCGGGGCCGCCGCTTCTGCCGCACGATGAGTGGCGGAGACCGCCATGCGAGACATCCTTACTGAAGGCTGTCGAGATATTCCTTCCGCGTGCCCTTCCAGAAATTCGACATGTCGTCTTCGTTGCCGAAGACCCCGTCGAGGCCGGCGGTCAGGATCTGGAAAGAGTCGGGGTTGAAAAACGCGGATGTTGATGTCGCGAACAGCACCGCCGAGCCTTCGCCGCGAAAACTCTGTCGCAACGCGCCGGGAACTGTCGATGCCCCTCCCGCGTACGCGAGGGCCGCATAATTCGTGGTCGGAATGTAGAGATATGCGGAGTCCGTCTTGCCTGCGACGTGGTAGATCACGTTCGGCGTGCCGATGTTGAGAAGTCGTGACTGGTCAAAGTCGAACAGCTTTTTTCGCTGCATGGTTCCAGATGCGGTCACGTTCCACACGGGCGCCGACGGGTCGCCGTTGTAGCCATACAGCCATAACGGCAGCGCGTTGAAGGCGTTGATGGGATTGGTGGAACCAGAAAGTGTCGTCGAGCCCGTGTTCAGGTAGGTCAAGCTCACTGCCTGCCCGCTGCCGCTGGTGATCCGCGGAAAGATGCGGATCAGATGCCGGGACGCCGGATCGGTGCCGCTGATGCTCAGACCCCCCACGACCAGCGGCGGGAAGCTGCCGTACTCGTTCTTGTAGTTCATCACCGCCATGTGGAGCATGTCGATCTCCGCCTTCACGGCCGCCACGCGGGCCGCCTTGCGGGCGTTCATCACCGCCGGCGTGACGAGCGCCGCCAGCACGGCGATGATCCCGATCACCACGAGCAGTTCGGTGAGCGTGAAGCCGCGGGGAGTTTTCCGGGGGATCGAGTGCATGATTCTCACGACTGTGCCTACGAGAGGTCCTGGATGAGCTTGACGAGCGGCAGGAACAGGGCGATCACGATGAAGCCCACGGCGCCGCCGAGAAACACGATGAGGAGCGGCTCCATGAGGCTCGTGAGGCTCTCCGTGAGCACAGCCACCTCCTCGTCGTAGTTGTCGGACACCTTGTAGAGCATGGTGTCGAGTTCGCCCGACTCCTCGCCCACGTCCACCATGTTGATCACGAGGTCGTCCACCACCGGCTGCCGGTAGCGCATCAGGTAAAGCAGCGGCCCGGCGAACGGCACGAATACCGTCCAAAAGAGGGCGGCGACCAGGTTGAACGGCGGCGTCGAATAGGCCTTGAGCGGCTTGGCGATCGCGTCGCCGTCGCGGATCGAGTCCGACACCCGCTGGAAGAGCCGCTCGAACATCATGTTGCCCGAGGTCTCCTTCGTGATGTTGAGGGCCTCGAGGATCGGCACGCCGCTGGCCAAAAGCGTGCCGAGCGTGCGGCAGCTCCGCGAGAGGATGTTCTTCTCGACCAGCTGGCCGAAGACCACGACCTTGAGCGCGAACAGATCCCAGCCGAACCGTCCGTAGGGGATGAGCTTGATCAGCTTGATCACCATGTTGATCCCGAAGGGGATCGCCGGGATCAAATACCAGTAGTTCATCACCCAGTTGGAGATGTCGATCAGGAGCTGCGTCATCGCCGGCAGCTCGCTGCCGAAGTCGTCGAAGATCTTCTTGAACTGCGGCACGATCGTGACCATGATGAAGCCGAGGATGCCGACGGCCACGGTCACCACCACGATCGGGTAGACCATCGCCCCCTTCACCTTCCGCTTGAGCGCCTGGCTCTTCTCCATGAACTCCGAAAGTCGCCGGAGGATCACTTCCAGGGCGCCGCCGGCTTCGCCGGCGCGGATCATGTTGCAGTAGAGCCGGTCGAACGCCTTGGGGCTCTTCGACAGGGCCTCGGAGAGGTTCGCCCCGCCTTCGATCTCGTCGCAGACGTCGAGCAGGCTGTTCTTGAGCCGGCCCGGCTTCTGCATCTGGGCGAGCAGTTTGATGCTCCGCAGGATCGGCAGGCCGGCATCCATCAGGATCGAGAGCTGGCGGGTGAAGAGCGTGAGCTCCTTGTGCTTCACCTTGCCGATGGCGAAGGAACGGCCCCCCTTGCGGCCCTTGGCCGAAGCGGCGGCCGCGGGCTTGCTCTTGCGGGCCTTGAGCTTCGTGACCATGTAGCCCATCGACCGGATCGTGGCCTGGGCCTCGGCCTCGCTGGCCGCGTCTACGGTGTCGCGGATTTCCTTGCCGGTGGCCGCGTCGATGGCTTCGAACTGGAAGGTGGGCATGGGTGGTTCAGGCTTCGAGGATCGTTTCGCGGATGATTTCTTCGGCGGTGGTCAGGCCGGCGAACACGCCGTTCAGTCCCGATTCGCGCAGGGTGACCATGCCCCCCTTGCGGGCCGCCTCGCGGAGATCTTCCGTGGAGGCGTTGCGCATGACCATGTCGCGGAGGTCGTCGTTCATGATCAGCAGTTCGAACAGTCCGAGCCGGCCCTTGTAGCCGGTGCGGTTGCACCGCTCGCAGCCCTTGCCACGGTAGAAGACCTTGCCCGCGGTCTGCTCGGTGGTGAGTTCGAGATCGGCGAGCACGTCGGCGGGCGGCACGATCTCCTCGCGGCAGTGGGTGCAGATCCTCCGCACGAGCCGCTGGGCCAGGATCGCCTCCACCGTGGCCGTGATCAGGAACGGCGGCACCCCCATGTCGCGGAGCCGCGTGACCGTGGAGGGGGCGTCGTTGGTGTGGAGCGTCGAAAACACCATGTGGCCGGTGAGCGAGGCCTGCACGGCGATTTCGGCCGTCTCCACGTCGCGGATCTCGCCCACGAGGATCCGGTCGGGATCCTGGCGGAGGATCGACCGCAGGCAGGCGGCGAACGTGTTGCCGATCTCGGCGTCGATCGGCACCTGCACGATGCCGTCGATGTCGTATTCCACCGGGTCTTCCGTCGTAATCAGCTTGTCTTCGATCTCGTTGAGCTCGGAGAGGGCCGAGTAGAGGGTGGTCGTCTTCCCGGAGCCCGTCGGGCCCGTCACCAGCACGATGCCGTTGGGCCGCTTGATCACCTCGCGGAACCGCCGCAGCATCTGCTGCTCCATGCCCACCTTCTCCAGGTCGAGCGACACCACGCCGCGGTCGAGCAGCCGCATCACCACGCTCTCCCCGAACAGCGTGGGGAGCACGCTCACGCGGAGGTCGACCGGGTGGCCGCCGACCGTCAGCTCGATCCGGCCGTCCTGCGGCAGCCGCCGCTCGGCGATGTCGAGATTGGCCATCACCTTGATGCGGGTGGTGATCGCGAAGGCGAGGTGCTTCGGCGGCGGCACCATCTCCTGCAGCACGCCGTCGGCCTTGAGCCGGATGCGAAACTCGCTCTCGAACGGCTCGAAGTGGATGTCGCTGGCGCCGTCGCGGATCGCCAGCAGGAGCACCATGTTGAGCAGCTTGCGAACCGGGGCGCTCTCGGCGAGGGCCTCCACGCTCGTGAGGTCGGTGGGGCCTTCGGTGCCGGCGGCGGCCGCGGCCTTCGCCGCCAGGTCCTCGTCGTGCTCCAGGTCGTCCACGAGCGACTCGACGCTCTCCGTGTGCGACGAGTAGAGCTTCTCGATCGCCCGGTCGATCTCCGCGTCGGTGGCCACGCACACGTGCACGTCGTAGCCCAGGAGCGTTCGCAGTTCGTCGGCCACCTGGATCTTCTGGGGCTCGGCCGACGCGATCGTGAGCCGGTCGTTCTTCAGGTCGAGCGGCACCACCCGGTAGAGCTGCGCCATCGGCTCGCTGATCACGGAGAGCACGTCGGGCTCGATCGTGCGGTCGTAGAGCGTGACGAACGTCGTGCCCCACTGCTCGGCGAGGGCCTCGCCGAGCTGCTCGTCGGTGAAGTAGCCCAGCGACAGGCCCACCTTGCCGATCAGCTCGCCGCCGCGGAGCGACTGCTCCTCGAGCATCGTCGCGAGCTGCATCTCGTCGATGAGGCCGAGGTCGAGCAGGATTTGTCCGAGCCGTTTGAGTGCCATGAGTCGAGCCTATTCCTTCGCCGACCGGCGCACGATCGTTTCTTCGTCTTCGAAAATGCCCCGCTTGGCATTGGCGATGCGGATCGCCAGTTCGTCGATGTTCTGCGACTTCGCCAGCACGTCCTCCTCCGTGACCTTCTTCTCGTGCCAGAGGCGGAAGAGATCGTCGTCGAGCAGCCGCATGCCCAGCTTGGCGCCCGTCTGGATCGCCGAGTTGATGCGGAACGTCTTGTTCTCGCGGATCAGGTTGCCGATCGCCGGCGTCACCACGAGCACCTCGTAGGCCGCGCACCGGCCGCCGCCGATCTTCGGGAGCAGGGCCTGCGAGACCACGCCGAGGATCGCGGTGGAGAGCTGCGTGCGAACCTGCTCCTGCTGGTTGGTGGGGAAGGCGTCGATGATGCGGTTCACCGTGCCCTGGGCGCCGGTGGTGTGGAGCGTGCCGAAGACCACGTGGCCCGTCTCGGCCGCCGAGATCGCCGCCTCGATCGTCTCCAGATCGCGCAGCTCGCCCACGAGGATCACGTCGGGATCCTGCCGCAGGGCCCGCCGCAAGGCCTCGGAAAACGAGGTGACGTCGGTGCCGATCTCACGCTGGTTGACCGTGCTTTTCTTCGACTGGTGGTAGAACTCGATCGGGTCTTCGATCGTGATGATGTGGTGGTCGAAGCTCGCGTTGATGTAGTCGATCAGCGAGGCGAGCGTGGTGCTCTTGCCGGAGCCGGTGGGACCCGTCACGAGGAACAGGCCGCGGGGCCGGGTGACCAGCTTCTTGCAAATCTCGGGCACGCCAAGCTGCTCGGGCGTGAGCAGGCGGTTGGGGATCTGCCGCAGCACCATCGCGATGCTGCCCCGCTGCTTGAACACGCTGACGCGGAAGCGAGCGAGATCCTTGAAGGCGAAGCCGAAGTCGCAGCCTCCCTTCTCCGCCAGCTCCGTCTGGCACCGCTCGGGCGTGATCGACTTCATCAGGCCGTTGGTGTCGTCGGCCGTGAGCACCTTGGTGGCCTGGGGCTTCATGTGGCCATCGATGCGGAACACCGGGGGCAGGCCCGTGGTGATGTGAATGTCGCTGACGCCGTTTTTCACGGCGGCCGTGAGAAGCTTGTCGATCAGGACCGTGCCGCCGGCGGCGCGGGGCTTGTGATACTCGTCTTCCGCGGCCGGGGCGGCCGGGGCGGCCGCGGCCCCCTCGTCGATGTCGAGTTCATAGGCCATTGCCTTGCCGTCGGCCGCGGCGTTCGGCTCCCGCAGCCCCTTGAGCACGAGCAGTTTCAGGCCCTGGCTCTCGATCAGGGCGGCCTCGCCGGAGGCGACGCCCGTGGCAAACGAGAAGCCCGCGGGGCTGGCGCCGGCGGGGGCGAGGGCGGAGACGATCCCCTGGAAGTCTTCGGCAGAGATGGTTTCCTTGCCGAGCTGGCGGAGCTTCCCGTCCACCTGCACGAGCGGCACCGACCCGCCGGAAAGCCGCACCTCGGGCGAGCGATTCTCGATCGCCACCTTGAGAATCTTCTCGACCCGCGCGAGCAGGGGGGATGCGGATGCCGTCGTCATCGATGCTTCTCCACGGTGGAAACGGCCGGCCCGCGGCCACGCCCGGGGAGACCGCCAAGCCCACCCGTATTCTGCCCGCCGCACCCCTGGACGAACAGTTCCCCGGCGGAAAAAAACGGCGGGAGAAAAACCACGATATCCCGCGGCCGGACTGCCGCCGGCACGCAGGAAAGCGAGCACCGGAAACGAAAAATCCGCCTGGGAATCTGCCGGGTAGTCTGCCGGGTAGTCTGCCTGGGCACGGCTGTCACGCGCGGACAGGCGGGCCCCTGACAGCCGCCGTCCTCACATCTGCATTATGCACAGGATCGGCGGAAAAGTCTCTCCCACGGCAGCGAATTTTTTTGCGCCGGGGCGGTACCCTTGCCGCATGGCAAAGCCCGCGGCGCGACGATCGATGGAACCGGCCCCCCCCGACGCGATGGCGCCACCGCGGATCATCGGGGGCTCCCTCCGCGGCCGAAAACTCGCCTTCATGCCCGATCCACGCACGCGGCCGATGAAAGATCGCGTCCGCGAGACGCTCTTCGACCTGCTCGGGCCCAGTGTCGTCGGGGCCACCGCCCTCGACATGTTCGCCGGCACCGGCGCCCTCGGCTTCGAGGCCGTCAGCCGCGGCGCCGCGCGGGCCGTGCTCGTCGAGCGGCACTTCCCCACGGCCGATGCCCTCAAACGATCCGCCACGGAGCTGGACATCACCGCCCAGATCGACGTCCGCCCGGGCGACGCCCTGAATTGGGCCCGGCGGATGCCCGACCTGCCGACCGACCGCCCGTGGGTCGTGTTCATCTCGCCCCCGTGGGGCATGTTCACGGACCGGCGGGCCGAGATCGTGGCCCTGATCACGGCCCTGGTGCGGGCCGCACCGGCCGGGTCAACGTTCGTGGTCGAGGCCGACGAGTCGTTTCCCGCCGCCGAGTTGCCCGATCCGCAGGCCTGGCAGTCGCGGCCCCTGTTGCCGGCCGTGCTGCACATCCGCACTGGTTTGGTATCCTGACGGCATGGGTCGGCGCCCAGGCGTGGACGCCCGGGTCGATTCAGGGTTTTGCACCGCGAACCGCAGCCGCCGATGGACGTCGTCAACCACCGCGACACCGTGCCCTTCACCACCGTCGATGGTTCGACGATCCGGGAACTGATGGCCCATCGCAATTCGGCGATCCGCAACCAGAGCCTGGCCGAGGCCCGCCTGGCCCCCGGCGCGGCCACCACGCCCCATCACCACAAGGTGACCGAGGAGATCTACTACATCCTCACCGGCACGGCCGCGATGACGCTCGGCACCGAGACCCGCCCCGTCGGCCCCGGCGACGCGATCGCCATTCCGCCCGGCCTGCGTCACACGATCAGAAACACGGGCGCGGAAGAGCTCGTGTTCCTGTGCACCTGCGCACCCGGGTACGAGCACTCCGACACGTTCCTCGAATCCGCACCCTGAGCCCGTCCGGCCTCGTCCCTCCCATGTCCACCGACGCGTTTTCAAAGATTCTCCTCGCGGAGGGGCTCGTCTCGGCGGAGCAGCTCGCCGAGGCGATGCGGCTGGCCGGAGCGACGGGCAAGCGGGTGCACGACGAGGTGGTGCGGCTTGGCTACGCCCCGGGCGACAAGGTGATGCGGGCCCTGGCGAAGGCCCATCGGATGAAGTTCGTGGACCTCACGGCCCTCACGGTGCCGGCCGAGGTGGTGGCCTTGCTGCCGGAGAGCGTGGCCCGGGAAAACACGATCTTCGCCCTCGCGGAGCACGGCGCCGCCCTGCGGATCGCCACGAGCGATCCCACCGACATCGACACGCAGGAGAAGCTGCGGTTCATTCTCAACCGCGAGGTCGAGATGGCCCTCGCCCCGCGCGACCAGATCGTGGAGGCGATCAACCGCCACTACGGCACGTCGGACGGCGAGAGCGCCGACTCGATGCTCCAGGAGTTCACCGACACCGCCATCGACTTCACCGAGACGGCGGTCGAGCAGGAGGCCGCCGGCGGCCAGGAGGAGACGTCCGACGCGCCGGTGGTGAAGCTCGTGAACCTGATCATCACCGAGGCGGTGCAGCTGCGGGCGAGCGACATCCACATCGAGCCGTTCGAAGACCGCGTCCGCATCCGCTACCGCATCGACGGCCGGCTCGTGGAGCGCGACAACCCGCCCCGCCGGCTCCTCGGCGCGATCCTGTCCCGCATCAAGATCCTCGCCAAGCTCGACATCGCCGAGCGGCGTCGCCCGCAGGACGGCCGCATCAAGCTCACCGCCGACGGCAAGGACTACGACCTCCGCGTGTCGGTGCTGCCCACCAATCACGGCCAGTCCGTCGTGATGCGGATCCTCGACAAGGACAACATCCGCGTCGGCATCCGCCAGCTCGGCCTCTCGGAGAACGACTTCCGCCAATTCAAGAACCTGATCCGCCGCCCCAACGGCATCATCCTCGTGACCGGCCCCACGGGCTCCGGCAAGACGACCACGCTCTATGCGTCGCTCAACGAGCTGAACCGCCCCGACACGAAGATCATCACCGCCGAAGACCCGGTGGAGTATTACCTCGCCGGCATCAACCAGGTGGAGATCAAGCACTCCATCGGCCTCGATTTCGCCCGCGTGATCCGCTCGATGCTGCGGCAGGCCCCCAACGTGATCCTCGTGGGCGAAATGCGCGACACGGAGACGGCCCAGATGGGCATCCAGGCGTCGCTCACGGGGCATCTCGTGTTTTCGACGCTGCACACGAACGATGCCCCGGGGGCGATCACCCGGATGATCGACATGGGCGTGCCGGCATATCTCGTGGCCTCCAGCGTGATCGCGGTGCTGGCCCAGCGGCTGGTGCGGGTGAACTGCCCGAAGTGCAAGCAGCCGCATCAGCCGCTCGACACGCAGATCGAGTCGGCCGGCATCACGCCCGAGATGCTCAAGGGGGCCACGTTCATGCGGGGCCGTGGCTGCTCCCACTGCCAGAAGTCGGGCTACAAGGGGCGGCTGGGCATCTTCGAGCTGATGGTGATGACGAACAAGATCCGTGAACTGGCGTTCCAGGGGGCCCCCACCCAGGAGATCCGCCGGGCGGCGGTGGGCCAGGGCATGGCGGTGATGTTCGACGACGGCGTGCTGAAGGCGTTGCGCGGGGTGACGACGCTCGACGAGGTGTTCCGGGTGAGCAAGCGGACGGAGTGAGTCGAGTGGTCGACCAAGCCGCGAGCGGACGCCGGGGGATCACCCGGAACGCGACGGCGATCCCCCGGCTTCCGCCTGGGGCTGTGAGGCGTTTCACAAACGGACGCCCGCGCGGGTACGCTGCCGTTCTCGCCCCCGGAGCCCGCGCATGCTCGGCCTGATCCCCCATCGCCACCTCACCCCCTGGCTGGTGCTCCTCCCGGCAGCCCTGGCCAGCCCGGCCCGCGGCGCTCCCGATGCGGCGCCCCCCGTCGACCCCAGGCAGGCGGCGGCCACATTCGACGCCGTGAGCGACGAGATGAAGAAGCTCGTGGGCGAACTCGCCGTGCTCCAGGCCAAGTATCACCAGCCCGGCGCCGACAAACCCGCCCTCGAGGCCCGCTTCGAGGAGACCCGGAAAAAGGCCCAGGCCGGCGCGGAGCGACTCGAGGAGGCCGCCTTCCAGCTCGTGGCCGCCGACCCGAGCCACCGCGGCGCCCGCGAGATCTGCGGCGCCGTGATCGCCACGTCGCTCCAAGGCGACGACCCGCAGCGGGCCCTCGCGGCCGCCATGCGACTCGAACAGGTCGGGGCCGCCGACGAATCGACGCTCCTGATGGCCGCCTCCGCCGCGCTGGTGGCCTCCGACATCGATGCCGCGCGATCGTTTCTCGCCAAGGCCACCGCGGCGGGCGCGGCGAAGGCCCGCACGTCGGAACTCGCCGAGGCGATCGAACGCGAAGGTCCCAAGATCGAGGCCGAGCAGGCCAAACGGAAGGCCGACGCCGCAGCCGGCGACCTGCCGCGGGTGAAGCTCGCCACCACGGCGGGCGACCTCGTCGTCGAACTGTTCGAGAACGAGGCCCCCAACACCGTGGCCAATTTCATCAGCCTCGTGGAGCAGGGCTTCTACGACGGCACGCCGTTCCACCGCGTGATCGGCGGCTTCATGGCCCAGGGGGGCGATCCGACCGGCAGCGGCCGCGGCGGCCCGGGCTACGCGATCGCCTGCGAGGTGAACGAACCCGGCGCCCGGAAGCATTTTTTGGGGACGCTCTCGATGGCCCACGCCGGCCCCGACACGGGAGGCTCGCAGTTTTTTCTGACGTTTCGCCCCACCGACCACCTCGACGGCAAGCACACCGTGTTTGGCCGCGTGATCGAGGGGTTCGAGGTGCTCCCGCGGCTGATCCGCACGCAGGACCCCGAGGGGCGGCCTGTCCCCGGCGTAAACCCGGATAGAATCGCGAAGGCCGAGGTGCTTCGGAAACGCAACCACTCGTACGATCCCAAGAAGCTCCCCGATCCTCGCAAGTGAATCGGAGGGAACCGTCCATGCAAGTCTTCGTCGCCCGTGCGGGCTCGATCGCGCTCGCCCTGCTCTCGTGTCTCACGGCCAACGCCGCCCCCCCCGGATCCACCCCCATGGAACCTGCCGATCCCGCGATCAATCCCGCCATCGCCGGCCGTATCGCCGACGAGGATCTGCCGCAGACCGACGAGGAATGGCGGAAGCGGCTCAGCCCGCTGCAGTTCGAGGTGGCCCGTAAGAAGGGCACCGAGCGGGCCTTCACCGGCAAGTACACCGACACGGAAACCCCCGGCACCTATCGCTGCATCTGCTGCGGCGAGCCGCTCTTCAGCTCGGGCGAGAAGTTTCATTCCGGCTGCGGCTGGCCGAGCTTCAACGCGCCGATCGACGGCGTGAAGGGCAAGACCATCGCCGAGCACGAAGACCGCTCGCACTTCATGATCCGCACCGAGGTCACCTGCCGCCGCTGTGGCGGCCACCTGGGCCACGTCTTCAACGACGGCCCGCCGCCGACGGGCCTGCGATACTGCATCAACTCCGCGTCGATCACGTTCGATCCGCAGCCGGCCCCGGCCGAGGAGATCACGCGCCGCCGTCGATCGCAATGACCTGCCCGGTGATGAACGACGCCGCGGGGCTCGTGAGAAACTCGACCGCGCCCACCACGTCGGCCGGCCGGCCCAGGCGGCCGAGCGCCGTGCGGCGGGCGATGCGGCCGCGGTTTTCCGGGCTGAGCGAGGCCGAGAGATCCGTCTCCAGGAACCCCGGCGCCACCGCGTTGACGCGAATGCCCCGCGGCCCGAGTTCGCGGGCGAGGCTGCGGGCGAAACCCTCGAGCCCGGCCTTCGTGGCCGCGTAGACCGCGAGGCCCGGCGAGCCCCGCGATGCGACCACGGAGGAGACGACCGTGATCGACGGGGCGTCAGCGCGCGAGGCCGCCGGCTGCACGAGCATCTGGCGGACGCACTCGCGGACGAGCACGATCGAGCCCTTGAGGTTGACCGCCAGCATGTCGTCGATCGCCGCGTCGCCCGTGACGGCCAGCACGCCCTCGTGGGCGATCGCCGCATTTGCGATGCAGTGGTCGATCCGGCCGAACCGGGCCGCCGTCCGCTCGACGAAGCCCCGGATCGCAGTCGCATCGGCGGCGTCCACGCGGGCCGTGAGGAGCCGGTCGGAATGGGCCGCGGCGAGGGCGTCGAGCGCCGGCGATCCGGAGCGGGAAAACGAGGCCACTGCATCCCCGCGGGCCAGCAGCCGCTCGACGAGGGCGAAGCCAAGGCCGCGCGAGCCGCCGGAGATCATGGTGATGGGCATGGCAGGTCGCGGAAAGGCAGGCGTCCCGGGGGAACGTCAAACGCCCGCGCGGCGCGGCGTTTTGCCGGCGGCGGTGGTGGCGATTTTTCTGACGATGTCGAGGATCCGCGGGACGCTCTGGGACTCCAGGCGGTCGCGGCAGGCCGTGAGGGCGGCGGCCCGCACCTTGTCCGGCGTGGCGGCATCCGGCAGCGGATCGGCGAGCACGACCTCCGCGGCCACCAGCTCGCCCGTGATGGCGCTCGGCAGCCCGTAGACGCGGGCCTCCGCGACGCCCGGCACCCCGCGGAGCACCTCCTCGACGCGGTGCGGGAACACCTTCGCGCCGCCGACGATGATCACGTCGGTGCGGCGACCGACGAATTCGTACCGATCGCCCCGCCGCTCCACGAGATCCCCCGTGCCCACCTCCGCGGTGTCGCGCGAGAGCTGCACCAGCAATTCGCCGTCGCGTCGCGTGGCCAGCCGGGCGCCGCCGGGCAGCGGCTTGCCGAGCCAGTTGGCCGGGAACCCGGGCTTGCCGTCGGCCACGCGAAACACCTCCCCCAGCTCCGTGGTCGCATAGACCTGCGTGATCTTCGCCTGCGGATAGAAGGCCCGGACGTCGTTCAAGAGTTGCGCGTCGGCCGCCTCGCCGCCGAGCGTGATTCGATCGACCTGGCCGCGGCAGAGCACGCTGCGATCGGCCGACGTGAGCAGCCGCCGCAGGAGCGTGGGCGTGGCCGGCATGACCTGCACCGACTCGTTGACCAGCGCGAGCGCCACCACGTCGGGATCCCGCGACGCCGGCACCACCAGCCGCCCCCCGGTGAGCAGCGCCTGCACCCACACCTGGATGCCCGCCCAGCGGGCCGCGTCGTAGACCATGAGCCATCCGAGCCCGTGCCACTGTTCCGACAACCGTGCCGCGGCGAGCACCGAATCCCAGGCATGATCGACGAGCTTGGGCGGGCCGCTCGTGCCGCTCGTGGCCACGATCACCGGCGGGGGAACCGAGTCGAGTTCGCCGCGGCGGCCGGCCGTGACGGGCAGGACGAGAGCGTCGTCGATCACCGCCCAGTCGTGCAGCTCGCCGGCGAGCGCCTGGGAATCGGGTGACACGAACGCCAGCGGCACCCGCTGCCGGCCGCAGGCGGCCGTGATCACCGCCAACGACTCGGGCCGCACGGCCCGGGCCACCACGCCCGCCGGTCGATTCGCCTCGATCTCGGCCTCGAGCTTCGTGACCGCCGCGGCCAGCGTGGCGTAGTCGATCACGCGGCGGGCATCGGTGCCCGCCTGGGCGACGACCGCGATGCGGTCGGGAAACTGCTTCGCGATCTCCGTGATCGCGACGGCGAGGCGTTCGGCCGCGGGGGCTTCGGCGAGCTGATCGAGCAGCGTGTCGAGCGTGGCGTGCATGGCGGTGAATCTCTCAGGGGGAGGCGAGGGCCTGCGTGTAGACGGCGACGAGATCGGAGACGGTGCGGATCGACGGCCGCGGCGCGGCGGCGGACCGGTCGCGGAACGGGTCGACGCCGAGCGACCGCTCGAGCAGCACGATCGTCTGCGCGAGATCGAGGGAGTCGAGGCCGAGATCCGCGGCGAGCAGATGACCGGGCTCGACCGCACCGGCACTGCGGCCCGTGTCGCGCAGCACGGTTCGGATGGCGGCGGCGACGGCGTCCGACGGACTCACGGCTGAAACTCCTGCATGGTGGCCGAGCCGGGCGCCGCCACGCCGCGGCCGGTCAGGGCCTGACCGACCAATTGGAGCAGAGTGACGACGATGATCCAGCAATCGGCCAGGGGGGCATACCAGCGGCCGAGCATGCCCACGTAGCGGGCGTCATATTCCAGCCGCGGCCCCCAGTCGAGGGCGTTTCGGCCGTGAATCTGGGCCCAGCCCGTGAGCCCCGGCCGGACGAGGAGCCGCGTGGCCTGGCGGGGGGAATACCGGGCAACATAGCGAAGCGGGAGAGGCCGTGGCCCGACGAGGCTCATGTCGCCCCGAACCACGCTGACGAGCTGGGGCAATTCGTCGAGGCTCGTGGCCCTGAGGCACCGGCCAAACCATCCCAGCCGCTGGTCGTCGGGCAGGAGGCGGCCGGCATCGTCCACCCGCTCGGCCATCGAGCGAAACTTCACGATCTCGAAAGGCGTGCCGCGGAGGCCGGCCCGCAGGTCGCGGTGGAAGACCGGACGCCCGAGCACGAGCCGCACGGCCACCGCGACCATCGCCATCGCCGGCGCGAGAATCACGAGCAGCAGCGCGGCCACGAGGAGGTCGCACCCGCGCTTCACGACCGTCGGATACCAGCCGCGCGGTTCGCCGGGCAATGCCTGACTCGCGGGCGACGTCGCAGCCATGATCGAGAGCCCCTGCACCCTGTTCACGCCGTGGTGGACGGTTCGGCCGGCGGCATGGCGACGGCCCCGCTCGCCGACGGCAGCCCGACCAGCGTGCACCGCCGCTCGATCGCCCAGGCCAGGCCGCCGGCCAGCGCGAGCACGAGGAGCGGGCCGCACGCCCGGACCCCATCCGGCACGAGCCTGCCCACCATCAGCATGCCGGTGAGCCCCCCGACGGCCGCGAGCGCCGCGTAGAGCACGGCGGCCGACCCGTGGCCGATGCCGCTGCGGATCAGTCGATGAAACAGAAACTCGCGGTGGGGCTCGAACGGATTCTTCTTGTGATAGACCCGCCGCAGCACCGACACGAACGGATCGAAGACATACGGCCACAGCGCCAGCACCATCGGAATGAACACGAGCGACCGCTGCGGTTCGGGAAAGGCGAGCGGCACCGCGGCGAGGTAGGTGCCCAGAAACGCGCTCCCCACGTCGCCCATGAACACCCGGGCCGGCTGCCAGTTGAATACGAGAAACCCCCCGGCCGCCGCAGCCGCGAAGGCCGCGAGGAGCAGCGGCAGGTGGATCTTCAGTTTCCAGCCGATCGCCGCCATCGCCACGCCCGCCACCACGGCGCCGAGCGCGGCCATCCCGTCGGAGCCGTCCATGAAGTTGAAGGCGTTGGTCATCCCCACGATCCAGACCACCGTGAGCGGCCAGGCCATCCAGCCCAGTTGGATCACCGGCAGCCCGGGGATCGCGATCATGCTGAGCGGTCCGAGCGCGGCCGTGATCGCAGCCGCCACGCCGATCTGGATGAAGAGCCGGAGCGACGCCTTGAGCGGCTGCATGTCGTCGATGATGCCCACCACGGCGATCGCGAGACAGGGGGCGATCACTCCCGCGAGGATCCCGAAGGCGGCCGGCGGCCACCGCAGTGCCACCATGATCGAGGCCAGCGCCGTGGTGAGCACGATCGCCAGGCCGCCGCCGCGGGCCGTGGGCAGAGCGTGGGCGCTGCGGCGATTCGGCAGATCGACCAGCCGCCACCGCGCGGCGAGGATGACCATGAGATCGACGAGCACCGCCGTGGCCACGAACACGGCCAGCGCCGCGGCCGGCCAGAGCACCGCCTCGATCGAGTCGAAGGACGGGAACAGGTCGGGCTGGAGCTGGGGCCGGCTGACGGGTTTCATGGAATGTGGCGGTCGCGGATCAGTCGGGCCACGCTCCGGGCCGCGTCGGGCGTGACGTGGGCTCCGATGGGGAGCGCCAGCACCGCGGCCGCGAGGTGGTCGGTGGTCGGCAGCCTCGAGCCCGGATCCGCGAAACCGCGAAACGCCTCCATCTGGTGACAGGGTGGATCATAATACGCCCGGGTGTCTACTCCCGCATCGGCGAGGCGGCGGCGCACGGCGTCGCGGCTTTCGCCGAACCGCTCCGCGTCGATCGTGAGCACGAAATCCTTCCAGCTGCTCGTGGCCCCCGGCGGAATCAGCTGCAGACCGATTCCGGGCAGGTCTGCCAGTTCGGCGACATACGCCTCGGCGGCGGCCCGGCGGCGGGCCGCCACCTCCGGCAGGCGGGCCAGCGAGGCCCGGGCGAGAATCGCGGACAATTCCGGCAGGCGGCCGTTGAGGCCGGCAACCGCACAGCCGTAATGGCCGTCGTTGCCGTATTCGCGGGCGACGCGGACCGCCTCGGCGAGCGAGGCGTCGTCGGTGGCCACCAGGCCCCCTTCCCCCGCCACGACGAGCTTCGTGGGGGAGAGGCTGAAGATCTGCGCCAGGCCGCCGGAGCCGACCTGCCGCCCCCGCACCTGCGTGCCGAGGCCGTGGGCGGCATCGACGAGCAGCGGCACGCCCGCCCGCGCGGCCACGGCCTCCAGGGCCGGCATGTCGCACGGGCAGCCGAACGTGTGACAGGCCATGATCGCGGCCGTCTCGGGGGTGACCGCGGCGGCCGCGGCGGCGGGATCGATGGTGAAGGTGTGCGGATCGACCTCGACGAACACGGGCCTGAACCCGGCCCAGACGACGGCGCCGGGGGCCGCCAGAAAGTTGAAGCTCGGAAGGATGATCTCGGTGCGGTCCGGGCGGGCCTCGCGCAGGAATGCTTTGAGCACGAGGGCCACGCCGATCGTGCAGCTCGACACGCCGACCACGTGCCGCACGCCGATCAGCGCCGCCGCCTCGGCCTCGAGCGCCGCCAGCTCCGGCCCCTTCGTGAGCATGCCGCTCGACACGGCCCGCTCGATCGCCCCGCTCAACTCGGCGTACGCCGGCACGTCGGGCCGCACGAACGGCACCCGCCAGCCCGCCGTCATGCGCGTTGCTCCTGTGCCGCATCCGCAGGGGTCTCCAGCGGCACGAGGTCGCGGCAATCGTCGGCGACGGTCTCCATGAGCATCCGGCTCGCCAGATCGGGCGGCCCCGCGACCGAGTTCTTGAGTTCGGCCAGCCACTGCCGCACCTCGTCGAGGGGCCGGGCGGCTCGCACCGCCCGGGTGACGAGCGGATGCGACGTGGCCTCCTGTCGCTCGTCCTCGAAGAACAGTTCCTCGTCGAGCTTTTCGCCCGGCCGCAGGCCGCAGTAGCGGATCGTCACCTGGCTCGGAGGCACGCGCATCACGAACGCGATGCTCGAGACGAGATCCACGATCCGAATCGGCTCCCCCATCTCCAGCACGAACGTGCCGCCGCGGCCGGGCAGGGCTCCCGCGAGCAGGACGAGCTGGGCCGCCTCGGCGATGGTCATGAAATACCGCCGCACATCCTCGTGCGTGATCGTGATCGGCAGCCGCTTGGCGAGCTGCTCGGTGAAGATGGGCACCGCGCTGCCGCTGGAACCGATCACGTTGCCGAACCGCACCGCCACGAAACGCGTGGCCGACGTCTCGCCGAAGGCCTGCAAGAACCGCTCCGCCACGAGCTTCGACGCCCCCATCACGCTCGACGGATGGACGGCCTTGTCGGTGGAGAGGGCGACGAACGTCTCGACGCGGTGGGCGTCGGCCAGTTCGGCGAGCGACGCGGTGGCCAACGCGTTGTTTTCGATCGCCTCGATCGGATGGGCCTCCATCAGCGGCACGTGCTTGAAGGCCGCGGCATGGAACACGATCTGCGGCGCGTAGTCGAGAAACAGCCGCTCGGCCCGATCGACGTGGGAGATGTCGCAGAGCACGGGCGTCAGTTCGGTGGCGTCGAGCGCGGGGGATTGCAGCAATTCGTGGTGGATGGCGAACAGGCTCGCCTCGGACCGCTCGACGAGCAGGATGCGGGCGGGGTTGAATGGCAGCAGCTGCCGGCAGATCTCCGACCCGATCGATCCGCCCGCGCCGGTCACTAGCAGCGTCTTGCCGCGCAGGAAGGGATAGACGTGGACGTCGTGGTCGTCGAGCCGTGCCTGCGGGCGGGAGAGCAGGTCGCGCAGTTCGACGTCGCGAACGGAGAGGGGCTGCACCGTGGCCGGCCTGCCGCCCGCGGAGAGGTCGGTGTCGTGGACGTTTTCCGCGATCGATACCCGCACGCCGAGCTCGCCGCAGGCCTCGCACAGCTCCCGCAGCCGGCCTCCGTAGATCGCCCCCGCGCGGACCACGATCTCGGCGGCCCGCAGCCGCTCCGCGCAGGCCGCCGCCATGCTCACCGGCCCGAGCACCCGGGCCCGTCCGACCGTGAGTCCGTACGTGTCGGGGTCGTCGTCGAGCAGGCCCGCCACGAAGTAGCTGCGCGCGGCGAGCCGTCCGAGGGATTCGGCGAGGTGGCGGCCGGCCGGCGAGGCGTCGATCACCAGGGCCGTCCTCTGATTCCCCACCGCGGTGCCCGGCATGATCTCCTCGTAGAGACTGCGGGCGATGGCCTGCATGCCGCCGACGGCGAGCAGCGTGAAGGCCCAGTCGAGGAGCAGCACCGAACGCGGGATCTGGATCCAGCCCGGGATGGAGCCGCTGAAGTAATTCAGGGCCACGAACACGAGCAGGCAGGTCGTGGCCGCCCGCAGCAGACGGTTCAAGTCGGCGAATCGCGCGGCCCGCCAGGGCCTGTGGCAGAAGCCCCGCCAGTAGAAGACGAGCAGTTTCACGCCGACGACGGCGAGGATCGTGTTGAGGATCGCCTCGGCGTCGGAGCCCTTGAGCAGAAGTTCGCTGCGGAGATAGAAGGCCGCGAGATACGTGAACTCGAAAATGAGCGCGAGCAGCGCCGTGACGACGATCGCCTCGCGGGTGGGCAGCCGGGCCCGCCACCATGCCAGGATTTTCTCGACGGCCGCTGACGTGAGTCGTGCGATCATTCAGGCTTCCATTCCATTACGTCGCTTCGAGGTCGATGTCTTCCATTTCGATCGAGGCGCCCTGGTTGAGAAACCGCACCGCCACGAGCAGTCGCTCCTCGCCCCGCCTGCGGATCACCACGCCCTCGAGACCCTTGAGCGGTCCGCTCCGGACGCGAACCGGCTGCCCCGGCTCCAGCCGGGCCTCGGGCGTGAGCGGCTGATCGCTCTCGATGAGCCGCCGGATCGCCCTCAGGTCGCTGACAAGCATTCGCGGGTCGCCCACCGGAATCCAGCGGGCGATCGTGTTGGTGGCCAAGGCCGCCCGCCGCTGCTCGTCATCCACCCGGGAGAATACGTAGCCTGGGAAGAGTGGAACGTAGGACGAGCGGGTCTTCCCTCCCGCCGAACGCAGCCGCCGGCGGATCATCGGGCCGTAAAAAGGAATCGCGGCCGCCTCCAGCTTGCGCATGAGATCTTTCTCGCGGCGGGCGAGCGTGTAGAAGACGAGCCAGCGGGCGGCCTCCGGCACGCCGACCTCGGCCGACCCCGCGAGGTCGAGGAGGTCGTGCGGGTAGACGTCGCGCTGTTTGGGAAGGATGGGCACGCGTGGAACCTTCGAGACCCTCTCTGAAACGCAAGCTTACGCCGGTTTTTTGCCCAAGTCGCCCCGCCTGCCGCCGGGGCGGGGAGTTTTTTCGCGAACCGGGCCGCGGCAGGCGGGTCGGGCAAAGTTTGCGGCTGGAATCTGCCGATAGTCCCGATCGCAGCGACTGTGCCGGTCGCAGGGAGTGTGAGCATGGGCTGGTTTGCAACGCGAAACAACCGGATGGCGGCAACGCTCGTGGCCCTCGCCGCGACGCTGTCCTCCGCCGGCTGCACCTCCATCTACGGCCGGCCGCAGCGGTCGCACTTCCAGCGGGTGTCGGTGCAGGCCAACTGTCCGCCCGCCGACCCGAGCCGGATGCCGGCCAAGGAACTGGCGAAGGTGTCGCTGCCCGCCTACGTGATCGAGCCGCCGGACATCCTGCTGGTGGACGCGCTCCGCGTGGTGCCCAAGCCGCCGTTCCGGATCCAGTCGTTCGACTCGCTGCAGGTGATCGTGGAGGGCACGCTGCTCGAGCAGCCCATCAACGGCATCTATGTGGTGGAGCCGGGGGGCATGCTCGACCTCGGCCCTTCCTACGGGAAGGTGATGGTGGGCAATCAGTCGCTCGAAGAGGCCCAGGACTCGATCTTCCGGCATCTCAAGCGGATTCTCCGCGAGCCGCAGGTGTCGCTCACGCTCGCCCAGGCCGCCGGCCAGCAGCAGATCGCCGGCGAGCATCTCGTGGGCCCCGACGGCACGATCAACCTCGGCACCTACGGCAGCGTCTACATCACGGGCCTCACGCTCACCGAGGCCAAAGCCAAGATCGAGCAGCACCTCGGCCAGTATCTCGACGCGCCGCTCGTGAGCGTGGACGTGTTCTCGTACAACTCGAAGGTCTACTACGTGGTGACCGAAGGGGCGGGCTTCGGCGACAACGTGGCCCGCTTCCCCGTGACGGGCAACGAGACGGTGCTCGACGCCATCGCGCAGATCAACGGCCTCTCCAAGCTCTCGAGCAAGGACATCTGGATCGCCCGGCCGGCCCCCTCGGGCGTGGGCTGCGACCAGATCCTGCCGGTGGACATCGAGTCGATCATGAAGGGGGGCGCGACCGCCACCAACTACCAGATCCTCCCGGGTGACCGCGTGTTCATCGCCCAGGATTCGTGGGTCGCCTTCGACAGCATCGTGGGCAAGGTCACGGCCCCCTTCGAGCGGATGTTCGGCTTCACGCTGCTCGGCTCGAGCATGGTGCGGACGCTCACGGTGCCGTTCGGCACGTTCTTCTGCTGGACGGCCCGCGAGGCCTACGGCGTGGACGACCCGCGGTGGCTGGTGTTCCGGGCCTGGATGCTCACCGAAGCTCCGGACTGGATGCAGACGGCCTACGCGGCCCACGGCGAGCAGTTCGCCGCCTGGCTGCACGACAAGCCGCTGGCGAAGGCCGCCGTCCGGGCCGCGATGGAGATGGCGATCGCCGGGTACGAACTGCCGGAATGACCGGCTGATGGCCCGGGCCGGGAGGGCGCGGTAGGATTGCAAGCGACTTGCGGGCGACACGGCAGGCGAATCCGTTCCGGAGCGACGAGCATGAGGAGCCCCTTCTTGATCCGCGCCGCGGTGCTGATGGCCGCGACGTGCGGAGCCGGCATGGCAGGAGAGGCGCGGGGCCAGAACGGCCAGCTCCCCTTCTCGAGCACCAACACCTACCGCCGGCCGACGGTGAGCCCCTACACGATGCTCGCCCAGCCCGGGGGCGGCGGCATGGGGGGCGGCCCGAATGCTCAGGGCGGTATGAACCCGCTCGTCTACCAGCAGCTGATCCAGCCCCGGTTCGACCAGGAGAGCCAGATCGTGGGCGGCATGCAGCAGGCCCGGCAGATCAACAACCTCCAGAATCGCGTGCAGCAGATTCAGCGCGACACGAGCAGTCGGCAGGTGAACGAAGGCATTCGCGCGACGGGCCACTCGGCGACGTATCTCAACATGTCGCACTACTACCCCGGCGGTCGCTGACGCCCCGCCGCCACTCTCCGGTCATGCGTCGTGCACTGATTCTCGCGGCCCTGCTGCCCCTGGCCGCCCGCGCCGATGACGGAGACGTTCCGGCCCGCCCGCGAATGCGGCAGCTGGCCCCGGCAGCGGCCGCCGGCGAGCCACCGGGGCCGCACGAGCTCGTGGATGCCCGCGTTGAACTCCGCCGTCGGTTTCGCGACGAGTTCGCCTCGCTCTCCACACCCGCCGGAGCCAATGCCGCGGTGGCGGCACTGCTGAATGCGGCCGCCACCGAGCCCGACCGCCGGCTCAAGTGGCTCATGTTCGACGAGGCCCGCGAACTCGCGGCCGATGCGGGCAACGCCACGGCCGTCTCCCGCGCGATCCAACTCGCCTCGGCCAGCTACGACTTCGACGCCGTGGCCGAGGAATACCGCACGCTCGACGAAATCCCGCTGCGGCTCCTCGATCCCGGGCGGGCCGCCGGGCTCGCCGACGCCGCAGGCCGGCTCGCCGCGCGGGCCGAGGCCGACGGCCGCCGCGACGTGGCCACGTCGGCCCAGCTTCTCGCGATGCGGGGCTGGGAGCGGGCCGGCGACATCGCCGCTGCCCGCGCCGCGGCCGCGAAGGTGCGGGAACTCGACCCCGGCCGCGAACCCGGTCGCCGGTGATCGGCGCTGCGCCGGAGGAAGGCGGGCCTCACTCGTCGAACGGGCGACGGGGCTCGCGGGGCCCTTCGTCCGCGGGCTCCGCATCGCCGCCGCCCCCCCCGGGCTCGTCGAGTTTCGCCTCCTCCATCTCCTGCCGCTCCCGCCACGGCTTCTCCGCGGCGTAGCTGGCCAGCTCGCCTTCGAGCTGCTTCTTCACATCGTCGGCGTCGGCGGTCGCATCGACCGCCTTCTGGCTGAACTCGCGGGCCTTCGCGAAATCGCCCGTCTCCGCGTAGCCCGCCGCCAGCGTGCTGATGATGTGGGCCTCCTTCCACTCCGTCAGCTCACAGGCCTTCCGAGCCAGCTCGATCGCCCGCGTGCCATCGCGGATCGCATCGTCGGGCGACGTCGCGAGCAGCCAGGCGAGGTTGTTGAGCACGCCCGTGTCGTCGGGCTTGAGGGCGTGCGCCTTGTCGAGGTCGGCGATCGCCGCCGCATGGTCGCCGATCGAGATCTCGGCGTCGCTGCGGCCGCGCAGGCTGGCGAAATGCTCCGCGTCGATCTCCAGCGCCCGCGTGAACCGGCGGATCGCCTCCCGCGGCTGACGTGCGGCCAGATAGAGCATGCCGAGCTGGCTCACGACGACGGCATCATCGCCGTTCCGCGCGACCAACCGCCGGAAGTCCCGGATCGCACTCGGGTAGTCGTCCTGCTCGGCGGCGATCAGGCCCCGCAGCTCGAGGGCCACCGTGTTGTCGGGATCGTCGGAGAGCACCGCCTCGACGTCGTCGAGCGCCTTGGCCGACTCGCCCGCCTGCTGGCGGATGCGGGCCCGGAGCACGAGGGCCGCCGGATTGCCCGACTCGAGTTGCAACGCTCGATCGACGTCGGCGATCGCCTCGGGATACTTCTCCTCCACCGCCAGCAGCCGGGCCCGCTGCAGGAGCGGGCTGCTCGAATCGGGCTCCAGTTCGATCGCCTTGTCGAAGGCCCGCCGCGCCTCCTCTCGCCTGTCGCCCATCATGCAGGCCATGCCGAGGGCCTCGTGGAGCGGCCCATCGCCCGGCTTCTCCTCGATCGCCACGAGGAGGTCCTCGCGGGCCCGGTCGAACTTGTCTTCGATGAGGAAGTGCAGGCCGCGGGTGCGGCGGATCTCTGCGTCGCGCGGGGCGAACTCGATCGCCTTCGCGTAGTGCTCCTCCTGTTTCGCCGTGTCGTCCTCCTCGAGGCTCGCGAGCACGATGTGGGCCTTCGCCATCTGGAGCCGATCGTCGCCGAGCAGCGCGAGTGCCTTCTCGGCGGACTCCCGCGCCCGCTCGCGATCGCCCCGTGGCAACGATTCGAGGCGGGCGATCATGAGGTGGGCCTGGCCGAGCTGCGGATCCCGCTCGACCACCTCGCCGAGGTCGCGCAGGGCGAACGTCCGCATCCGCGGCCACTGCGGGTTGGGGGGCACGGCGTCGTAGATCGCGTCGACGAGCATGCCGGCCCGATCGACGAGCGTGCCGATGTAGAGATCGTCGGCAAATTTCCGCGAGTCGGCGTCGAGGCCGAGTGCGACGGCCTGCTTGCAGTGCTGCAGCACCCGCTCGTAATCGTCGAGATCGTCGGCGCCGAGTTTGGCGTCGATCGCCTTGTCGAGTTCGGCCTGTCCCGCCGGCCCGTCGGCCACCGCCGGTGCAGCCTCGTCGGCCCGCGCCCCGCCGGCGGCGAGCATGAGGCAGGCGATGAAAATACGGAAGCCTCCGGCGGCAGCCGGGCGACATGCATCACTTCGTTGCACCATCACGACGTGCCTTTGGAACGTGCCTGTATGTGGATCGGAACCTTCACCGACCCGCCGCAGAGTATGCGGCACACCCGGCGAAAAAAACCACTGCATTCAGAGCGGCGCGGGGAGATCGCGGCGGGCGAACGTCACCGCGCCGATCGCATAGGCGGCGATCCCGATGCCGAGCAGCACGCCGTCGTACCGGGCCAGCAGGAGCCAGGAATCGGGGCCGCCGGACACCAGTCGCTGCGGCTCGTAGGCGTTGAAGACCGACAGATAGCCGACCCACGACAGCGACTCGCTCATCCGGCCGACGAGCTTCGCCAGGATGGAAAATACGTAGAAGCCGCAAAGTATGCCGATCGTGCGCCAGCGGTGGCTGTCGGCCGCCGACACGCAGGCCGTGATGCCGGCCATGCAGACCATGAGGCCGAACACATTGGCCGCCGCCGGGATGAACCGCCCGGGAGCGACCTGCCCGGCCCACGGGCCGAGGGCGATGGCCGAACAGACGCCGCCGAGCAGGACGCCCACCAGGACCGCCGCGGCCAGGGTGGTGGCGAGGGCCTGGGTGACGAACACCGCCACCCGGCTGACGGGCGCCGCCAACACCATCTCCATCGTGCCCCGCTCCAGCTGTCCCGACACGGCGTCGCTGCCGCGGGTGATGCCCCAGACCGTCGCGGCGAGCACGACCACCGGATCGACGAACGCCAGCGCCACGCGGCCGACATGGGTGGCCACCTCGGAGAAGGGCACGCCCGAGAGTTTCTGCCACTCCTGCGGGATCGCCCGCAGGAGCACGTCCTGGAAGGCCGACATCTGGATCTGCGCGGAGAGCGTGATGTAGATCCAGGGAAACACGGCCCACAGGGCGGCCAGCGACAGGACCAGCACCCGCTGATCGCCCCAGGTGCGTTTCCAGATGGCGGTGTTGAAGATCATGGGGTGCGTCCGTCACGCGGCATTTGACCCGCGCGGTGAAAGCGGTCGTAGACCGCGCCGAGGCCGACCGGCTCGACCTGCATCTCGTCGAGCGGCAGCGTGGCCAGCCAGCCGAGGAGCGGGGCGAGCGAATCGGCCGTCTCCAGGACGACCGTGCTCCCGTCGTGCCCGGCGAGCGTCACGTGCTCCGCGACCGCCGCCGGCACGCCCGTGAACGGCCCGGCGAGCCGGGCCCTGATCCGGTGGCTTCGCCGCAGATCGTGGATCGACTGCTCGTGCACGAGCCGGCCCGCCCGCAGGATCGCCACGCGGTCGCACGTCGTCTCCACCTCGGAGAGAACGTGTGACGAGAAGATCACGGTGCGGCCCGCCGCCCGGGCTTCGAGCACGAGGTCGAGCACCTCCGCGCGGGCCGTGGGATCGAGGTTGGCCGTGGGCTCGTCGAGGATCACGAGCCCGGCATCGGTGGCGAGCACGACGGCGAGGGCCAGTTTCTGCCGCATGCCCGTGCTCATGCGGGCCACCTGCCGCGAGCAGTCGAGCCCGAGCCGGTCGGCGATCGCCGCGGCCTGTGCACGGCTGCACGAGCGGCGCAGGTCGGCGAAGAAATCGAGCACACCGTGACCGTTCATGCGGCGAAACAACCGGGCCTCGCCGGGGAGATAGGCGGTCTGCGCCCGCACGTCGAGCGACTGCGTGACGCAGTCGAAGCCCGCGACGGTGGCCGTGCCGCTCGTGGGCGTGATGAAGCCGAGCAGCGTGCGCAGGAACGTGGTCTTGCCGGCGCCGTTGGGCCCGAGCAGGCCGAAGATTTCCCCCGGCGCCACCCCGAGCGAACAGCCGTCGAGCGCCGTGAAGCCGCCGTAGCGTTTCGTGAGGTGGTCGGCGCGGACGAGCATGCGGTGCGGGGCCTTCAGGAGACGTGCCTCGAGAGATAGTAGGCGGCCAGCGCGAAACCGAGGATGGCCACGAACCGCCGCACGGCCGCGGGGTGCAGCCGCCGGGCGATCACCGATGCCGACAGGCTGCCCGCCATCGCCGCGCCGGCCATCACGGCCGCCAGCGGCCACGAAACGTCGTGGGCCCCGCCCAGCGAGCCGGCCGCGAACGTCGCCGCCGCCACGCCGTTGATCGCCGTGCCGAGCAGGTTTTTCACGCCGTTGAGGCGATGGATGTCGCCCAGGCCGAGCAACCCGAGCACGGCGAGCATGAGGATGCCGATGCCGGCTCCGAAATAGCCGCCGTAGATCGCCACCGCGAACTGCAGCAGGCAGGCGGACGGCAGCCGCCGGGCCGGAGCGGGAGATGCGGGGCCGCGGTCGCCGCGCCGCCCGGCGACGCACCGCGCGATGTGGGGCTGGCCGCCGAACAGGATCGCCGCGGACAGAATCAGCCACGGCACAACGGCGTCGAACCATGCGGGGGGCAGGCGGAGCACGAGGAGCGTGCCCACGATCGCCCCCGCCACGCTCGGCAGGATCAGCCAGCGCACCCAGGTTGGCTGATGCGTCCGCTCGCCGCGATAGGCCCAGGCCGCCACGGCCGAGGCTGGCCAGAGGCCGATCGTGCTCGTGGCGTTCGCCACCACCATGCGGCTCGGATCCGCGGGCAGGATCGCGGCGAGCACCGGAAACGTGAGGATCGTGCCGCCGCCCGCCACTGAATTCACCGCGCCGGCGACCGCCGACACGCCGGCCAGCAGGGCCAATCCGGTCAGACTCACGGGCGGCACGGGATCATCCATGGTGCCTGGTTGTACCCCACGGCAGCGACTACCGTGCGGCCGCGGCGTCGATGAGCAGATAGCCCGCCCAAAAAAACGGATGCCGGGCGTCGGTGAGCGGTTGCCCCCCCTGCTTCAGCCGCGGCTCGCGGTCGGGATCGGGGGCCTCGGCGGCGACGACATCGACGGCCCGCCGCCAGCTCGCGGCCGCCGGCGGTGCCGGGCCGTCGTCCGTCGCGAGCGTGGCACCCCGCAGAAACTCCGTCATCAGGTCGGTCGTCGTGCGGCCGCCGACCCGCCACCGCGCGAGCAGCGCCGTGTGGCCGCCGGCTGCGAGCAGGTCGATGGCGGGCATGAAGAGGTCGTCGCCGGGCCGCGGCGGCAGGCTTCCTTTCTCGAGGCCGCGGGCGAGGGCCGATTGCATCCCGGGCAGCAGCACGATCCCGGGCCGCTTGTTCGGCGGCGCGAGCCAGTCGGCGAGCGTGATGCCGCCGCGGCCCGACGCCGCGGGCACGATCGCCGCCGTCGGTGAGGCCAGACTGCCGAGATCGTCGACCACGACGAGCCCGTCGAACACCGACGCCACCGCCGCCGCCGGCGGCTTGTCGGGCAGTGGCAGCGGCACCGCCCGGTCGATGCCGTGCGTGATCCGGTCGAGCGTCTCCGCGATCATGCCCTTCGGGCCGCGGGCGATCCGGCCGACATGCACGCCGATCGGGCCCGTGCCCGCCGCGTCGGGCAACGCGGCCACCGCGAGGCTCCGGGTCGGGGCATACCGCACGCGGCAGACATCGCGAAGCAGCCTGGTCGAGCCGTCGCCCGCAGCGATCGGCAGCAGTTCGAACGGCACGTACCACAGCCAGCCATCGGGCACGATCACCAGTTCGTCGATTCCCTCGGCGAGCGTGACCCGGGAGTTTTCGAACAGCATCCGCTCGAGCTGCGCGGCCGAGTCGCGCCACGCGCTCGCCGCGAGCTTGTCGGTGGAGACGGCCGCGTCGGGGTCGAAGAGGCAGAGCGACTTCGCGAGCTGGGCGATCTCCACGGGAATTGCCGCCGCCTGCCGCACCTCCCACGTCGCATGCCGATCGCGGGACTCAAGCGCGCCGGTGAGGCCCGCGCGGGTCCAGCGAAACGAGAGGATCAAGTGCTTGGGGGCCAGGCGGCCGCGGATGTCAGGGGCCGGCGTGAGCGGCGGAAAATCGACCGCCACGGCCTCCCGGCCGGCGGAGAGGGCCGCGACGAACGACGTGCGGGTGGCGGCGAGCGACTGGTACTTCGCCCAGTCGTCGCCGCTGCCGGCGAGGGGGGCGTCGGCGGCCGCCTGCTTGGCGGCGAGCAGATCGGCGGCGAGCCGGCCGCGGACGAGGGCGAAGGCATCGAGCGTGGCGGCGAGGTCGCGGCGGTTGCCGAGGACCGCGGCCCGCCGCGCGGCCGCGGCGGCGTCGAGTCGCGCCGGGTCGGCCGCGAGCAGCCGATCGACGGCCAGTCGTCGGCCTCCCAACGGCCGGGCCGAGAGCCAGCGGTCGCGGATCATCGCCTCGGCCGCCTCGAAGGCCCGATCGACGCTGCGCCGCGCGGCCACGGTCAGCCAGGTTTCGAAGGCGTCCTGGCGGTCGCTGGAGATCGTCGCGAGCGTGTCGAGCGGATCGATCGCCGACTCGCGATCGCTCGGCGGCCCGAGCAACGCGGCGAACAGAGCCTCGGCCTGCCGATCGGACAGGGTGCCCGATCCCTGCAGCACGAGTTCGACCAGCCGCGACGTCTGGAACAGCCGAGGGCTCCGGTGTCGCGCGATCTCGAGCGCCTTGGCGAGCGCCGCATCCCCCGCGCGGACGTCGGCCGTGGCATAGCCGAGGATCGCCTGGGCATACGCCGCCTCGGCCCCCAGTCGGCCGCGGCCCGGATCGGCACGCAGCAGGCGGCCGTCGATCTCCTCGAGCGCGGCAGCCGCGGCCTTCGTATCGCCGCCGCCGGCCAGGCACTCGGCCTGCATCGCGACCAGCCGCGCGTGGAGCACGGGCCAGTCGCGATCGGCCCAGGCGATCGCGCCGCGGATCGCGGGGGGCACGCCACGGCCGCCGGCCGCCGCGTGTGCGTCGCGCACGAAGGCGAAGGCCTCTTCGACCGCCCGCGGGTCGCCTTCGTCGGCTGCGGCATACGTGGCCTCGGTGAAATAGGTCGCGGCCTGGGCGGCCTGGCCGGCATCGAGCGCGATCCGGCCGAGCACGATCAGGCCCCAGGCCGTGAGCTGATGATCGAGGCCGTCGCCGATCACGAGTCCGCGGGTGAGCAGCGGCGTGGCCTGATCGGGCTTGCCCTGCGCCCAGAGCGCCGTGCCCAGGGCGACGTCGATCCATGATTGCGCGTAATGGGCCGGCTGGGCGGGCCGCTGCGCGAGCGCCGTGGCCACCCGCTCGAGTTGCGGCGACTCGCGACCGAGCGGTCCGAGGATCACCCCCTGTCGATAGATCGCGATCACGATCGCCCGCATGATCTCCGCGGGGCGGATGAGGTGGTCGAACGGCGTGACGAGCACGCCCCCTTGCTCCATGACCTGCTTGGGGTCGGCGCCGGCCTGGCGGATCGCGATCGTGTCGGGCAGCTGCGCGGCCCGTGTGTTGCGGGCCGTGCGGCCCCACGTGGCCTGCGGCTGCTGCTGCCGCGGCCGGAGTTGCTGCTGCGGAAACTGCACGGCGAGCAGCCACTGCGGATATGCCGCCGCCAGCAGGAGCGACTCCTCGTATGCCGCGACCGCTTCGCGCAGATCGCCCAACTCGTAGTGGCACTCCCCGATCAGCGCGCTGGCGGCGATGGAGTCGATCCATCGCTGACCACCGATCCGCAGGCACGCCCGGTATTCGTCGCCGGCGAGGTCGAGCGCCCGAGACGTGGCGCCCACGACCAGCGCGGACAGCGCGGCGTCGTAGGCCGGCGATGGCCGCGTGCCGAGCGCGGCGGGGGGGCCGAAGCCCCGCGGCGGCACGACCTGCTGCGCGGCGAGCGGCATCGAGGTGCACAGGGTTGTGGCGACGAGCCAGACGACGGGCAGTGGTCGGCTCGGGACCGATGGGCTCATGCCGTGGTTGTACACCGCCGCGGGCTCCGGGCATGCAGCCGGGCGAGCCGGGCAAGCGAGCCGGCAATCTGGGGAAGCGGCGGAGCCGGTCGTATCGATTGTTCAAAGTTTGCGGGCCGTGCCGGTCGATACCTCCCGTGTCTGCCTCCGCGAGGACCATGCCATGCGTGATCAACACAGTTCTCCAGCGATCCGGATCATCGCCCCCCACGGTCGATCCATCTGCCTGCCGCGGCGGGTGGCTGCGTGCGTGGCGTTGGCCGCCGGTGTCACGTTCCTGACCGGGTGTCAGGTGGACGTGGGCGGCCAGACGTTGCCGAGCGCGTATTACCTGCAGGACGACATCCAGTACTTCCCGGCCGGCCCCGAATTCAAACTCTCGAAGGAGGCCGCGGCGCAGAAGGCCTACAAGAAGGAAATCGGCGCCGCCGGCTGTGGCGACAATTGCGGCGGCTGCAGTCGCTGCGGGCATTGAGCGGTCGCCCGATCGCCCCCGACTCGCCCGGGGGGCTTTTATTGGGCGTTCCATCCCGCTAAGATGCGTCACTGTGGGTTTTGAGCCCTAAGCAGTCGCGTTTATCGCGGTGATTGTGGGTTTTCTGCCCATATACGGTTTTGCCCATACAGAGGATGAGTCGCACGCTCCGCCGTGGCGCCTGCGACGGACCCCCGCGGAGGCGGGCTTGGTGAGTGGCACGCTTCACACCCGGCATGAACGCTGCAGCCGACCTGCTGATCGGGGAGCATCTCCGCACGCTCGACGAGCGGTTTCGGCTGGCAATCCCGCCGGAACTGCTCGATCCGCTCCTCGCCGCGGGGCCGAAACTCGTGCTCGCCAAGGAGCGGGCAGGCTGCCTCTCGCTCTGGTCGGCCGCGATCTGGAAGCCACGGATCGATGCGGCCGTGGACGTGGTGCGGAGCAAGATGCAGGCCGGCCTGCTCACGCAGCGAGTGGGACAGCTTCAGGATCTCGGCCGGCTGCTTTCGACGCGGCACGCGACGGTGACGCTTGCGGGGCGGGCCCGACTCGTCGTGCCCGAAGGGTTCCGGGATTTCCTGGGCGTGGAACCTGGTGGCGAGGTGGTCGTCGTGGGCGCCGCGGTCTGCGTGGAACTCTGGCAGCCGGCGGCCTGGACCGCATTCGTGACGGGCGAGATGCCCGGCTTCCGCCAGCGGATCGACGAATTGACGGCCTGAACCGCATTCACGTTCGCAATCGGATTCGATCTTCGGCCTTGCCCGGATGGAGAGGGCACGTTTTCAACCTGTCGGTCTCATCCGGTCAGGAAACACGATAGCCACGGAGCGGGCCCCACCAGCACGGATGCTGCCGAGGGATCCTCTTCACCGGGCAAGGCCTTTTGCCATGCAACTGGACGTGCAACTCGACATGCGTCCGTGGTCGGCCGATCCGATCCCCGGCTACCGCCCGGGGGCTTCCTTCGGGCCGGATCATGGCGCGAGAGGGTTGGTGCGTTGGCCCAGCGGGAACGTGACCTTCGCGCCGGTGAGCGCCGAGGCGAACACCGCCGCGGTCATCTCCACCGTCGTGCGGCCCGCATACATGCCCGTCTCGGGCTCGCGGTCCTCCAGGATCGCGTCGATGAGGTCGACCGCGGCCCGACGGCCCCAACCGGCCCGCTCCGCGGAGCGATCGATGTCGGTGTCAGGCAACGGTGAGTCGAGCCCCTCCGGTCCGATCGGCTTCCACGGGTAGTCCTTGTCGATCCGCCACAGGGGCGCCTCGCGAAGATACGCGTGCGGGACGAAGTCGGGGCGGATATGAATCGCCCCCTTCGTGCCCACGACGGTGAGCCCGAAGTTCGGCTGCTTCGCCCCCGCCTCGCGGACGGTCGCAAAATACCCCGTCGGCCCGTCTCTCAGGCCGAACATCGCACTCACGGCGTCGCCGGCGATCAGGCCCAGCTCCTCGGGGCCGGCGACGGCGTCGGCCGTCGTGATCGGCCTGCCCGCCTGGGTGACGTCCGCCATGCACCACGCCGGGCCGCCACCGAGATCCGCCAGCATGTCGAGCACATGGCAGCCGAGCACCCAGAGATCCTCGCCGCCCCCCCGTCGATCTTCCTTGCCCCGGCCGCGCAGTTCGAGCACCGTGCCGATCCGCCCCTCCTCGATGAGGTCGCGGGCGGCGAGATAGCTCGGCGAGTGGCGGTTGACGAACGCGAGCGAGAGCTTCGTCCCGGCCTTGCGGCAGGCGGCGATCACGGCGTCGGCCTCGGCCGGTGTGCGGACGAACGGCTTTTCCATGAAGATGCCCTTGGCGCCGCCTGCGGCGGCGGCGATCGCCATGTCCGCATGACAGTCGATCTGCCGCATGCAGATCGCGACGATGTCGGGCTTCACCTCGGCGAGCATGGTTCGCCAGTCGGCGAAGGCCACGCCGGGCTTCGTGGCATCGAGGCCGTTGCGGGCCGCCGCCTTGGCCAGGCCCTCGGGCGATTCATCGGCGATGGCGATCAGTTCGACGCCCGGCAGGCCGCGCCACAACTCGTCGATCGCATGCCCGTAGTCGCCCCGGCCCGTTCGCCCGATCGCCGCCACGCGGAGTGCATCCATGTCGTTCGCCTTTCATGCCTGGAGTGACCGCGGAAATGAGCGGTCCGACTATGATCTTATCCACAGACCTCATGCCACACGCCCCATCCAACCGCCAGCACCGGGCTTCCTGCGGGCACGGGCATGCGCCCGGGCATGCGCATGCGCTCGCGCCGGAGCGGTTCGATCGGGCGATGGCGCTCGGAGTGGGACTGAATCTCGCGTTCGTGATCGTGGAGGCCGGCTGCGGACTGTGGGCCGACTCGCTGGCACTGCTCGCCGATGCCGGACACAACGCCGGCGACGTGGTGGGCCTGCTGCTCGCCTGGGGGGCCAGCCGGCTGGCCCGGCTCGCACCCTCGGCCCGATACACGTGGGGCCTGCGGCGGGCCACGATCTACGCGGCGTTCGCCAATGCCACGCTGCTCCTGGCGGCCTGCGGCGCGATCGCCTGGGAGGCCATCACGCGGTTGTGGTCGCCCGAGCCGGTGGTCGGCACGATCGTGGTCGTGGTCGCCGCGATCGGCGTGGCGATCAACACGCTGACGGCCCTGCTCTTCGTCCGCGGCCACCGCGACGCCAACGTGCGCGGCGCGTTTCTCCACATGGCGGCCGATGCGGCCGTCTCGGCGGGCGTGGTGGCCGCGGGCATCGCCATCGCCCTCACGGGCCGCGTGTGGATCGATCCGCTGGTGAGCCTCGCCGTGGCCGCCGCGATCGTGGCGGGCACGTGGGGACTGTTTCGCGAGAGCATCGACCTGGCCCTCGATGCCGTGCCCCGTGGGATCGAGACCGGCCGGATCACGCAGTCGCTCGCGGGACTGCCCGGCGTGATCGACGTGCACGAACTGCACGTGTGGGGCGCGAGCACGTCGGAGACGTCGCTGACCGTGCATCTCACCGTGGGGCCCGAGGTGGATCGAGACGCGGTGTTGCGGGCCGCCGACGCGATGCTCCGCCACGACCACCTGGTGGCCCATGCGGCGATCCAGGTGGAGGGACCGGCCGCGGAGTGTCAGCGACGCTGAGCCCCGGCGAGAAGCCAGGCCAGGCATGCGACGGCCGCGCAGGCCGCGAGGATCACGGCCATGAGGACGAAGCCACGCCGCCACCGCGCGAGTGCGGCGAAATCCCGCTCGGATTCGGTCGGGTCGCGCAAGCCGTTCGGGAGGTCCCCCATCCAGCGCCATGAATCACCGACCCCGTCACGTTGCCCGAGCCCCGTGGTGACCCGAGGCGGAATCTCGCCGTGCGACGTGTCCGGCGCCTCGAGCGGCTGAACGAACCGGGGTGCCGCGTCGGGCACCTCGAGCGTCCCGGCCTCGCCGGGAAGCCGGAGCCCCGTCTGAAGCAAGGGTTCGCCGGCCCGAATGGACGGCAGCGCGAGGCCGCACATGGCGGCCAGCAGCAACAACCATGGGAACCTGTCGTCTGGCGAAGCTGGAGGGGGCACGAATGCTGCTTCGAACGCGGGACCGGAGCGGCCTCGCGGGGGCGAAGCTCCGGCGGAACGGGGGAGGGTTCCCAAGTGGTACCACCAGCCCGGACCCCTGTCAATGAGGGGTCTTCCCACCCGTCAGTCGTCGTCGCCCTACGGGTTGTCAACCTCGAAGGCGCGATCCATGAGGTTGGGATCGCCGGTTTTCAGCCCGTAGAGAAACC
>Ga0214917_10001201_pt1 | contig 33682 bp, 32 predicted proteins | sample LL_1208_BB_MetaG_FD_177983 | JGI IMG/M metagenome (GOLD analysis project Ga0214917, IMG submission 177983) | Freshwater microbial communities from Lake Lanier, Atlanta, Georgia, United States - LL_1208_BB | ecosystem: Environmental > Aquatic > Freshwater > Lake | place: USA: Georgia | collected... | reverse complement strand
TGGCCGCCGTGGTGCTCGCCCTCTTTTTCGGCCTCAGCAACGGGGCCTTTGTACTCGCCACCAAGACTCTTTTCGAAAGGCTGAGCCCTTCCCCTGTCGCCGCCGGTCAGGTGGACCCACAATCCTTTACCAACCGTGTTTCCGGCGAATTCGCCCATCTCATGGAAAAAGTTTTGCCCCGCTTCGGTCATCCCATAAGTCCTCTTCAAGCGGCCGGGGCCGTACTTTTTCTGCCTTTCCTGATGGGCCTTCGGGCCGGAAGCAACTACCTCAGCGCCTACTGCATGACTTGGGTCAGCACCCGTGTGGTCCGGGATATGCAGATCCGGGTTTTGGAAAAACTCCACTCCCTTTCGTTCGACTACTTCAATAAATCCACCCTCGGCGACCTCACCACCCACATCTCCGGAGATACCCGACGTATTTTCGACGCCATGAACAACGGCTTCGCCGATCTCATTAAGGAGCCTTTCACACTCCTCAGTATTCTCCTCGGCATGTTCATTATCGATGCCCGCCTCACCTTGGCGGCGATGGCCATCCTCCCTCTTGTGATCCTGCCTATCCTGGTGGTGGGAAACCGACTAAAGCGGATCGCCCGCCAAACCGTCTCGGTCAGCATCAGTCAAGGGAGCGGGCTCATTGAGGCACTCGGTGGCATTCGTTTGATCAAGGCCTATGGCCTCGAGAAATTTCAGCTCAATCGGTACCGAAGCCTCAGCATGGATCTCGTGAATCTGGAGGTAAAAAAGGCACAGGCAGGAAAACTGGTCAACCCGGTCATTGAGGTGGTCAGCACGCTTGGCCTTGGTGTCTTGATCCTGGTGGTCTTTGCCACGCATCAGTCGGTTTCGGATTTTGTTGGATTCCTCACCGGCATGGTCATGCTGCCCAATCCGGTCAAGCGGCTGGCCCAGATGCATGTCGATCTGGTCTCCGCCACCGTCAGCTGTGAGCGCCTGGAGTCTTTCTTCAGCCAGCAACCCTCGGTCAAGGAACCGGCATCGCCGATCCGCCTGTCTTCTCTGGAGCGGGAATTGACGCTGGAAAAGGTTTTCATGGATTACGGCCACAACCACGTTCTCCAGGATGTCAATCTGCGTATCCCCAAGGGCTTCAAACTCGGCCTTGCCGGCCCCAGCGGCTCCGGCAAAAGCAGCCTCATCAACCTGCTCCCGCGTTTTTACGACCCCACACGGGGAAGGATTCTTTGGGACGGCCGCGAACTGCGCGATTTCTCCACCGCCGAGCTCCGCAAGCAGATCGCCCTCGTCAGCCAGGATGTGGTGCTGTTCGACGCCTCCGTGGCCGAAAACATCGCCCTCGGCCACCAGGGCGCCTCGCCGACCGAGATTGAGGAAGCCGCGCGAAAGGCCTTTGCCCACGAATTCATTCAAGACCTCCCCCGCGGTTACGAAACGCGCGTTGGCGAACGCGGCGTTCTTTTTTCCGGCGGACAAAAGGCCCGGATCAGCCTCGCCCGCGCTTTTCTGCGCAACGCCCCCATTCTGATCCTCGACGAGGCCACCGCCGCCTTGGATGCGGAGGCGGAAAAAGAGGTGCAAAAGGCAGTCGATGCCCTTGAAGAGGGCCGCACTGTCATCTGCATTGCCCACCGTCTCTCCACGCTTGCCAACATGGACGAAATCGTGGTCCTGGAATCCGGCAGGATCATCGAGCGGGGTCCTTACACCCGGCTTTTGGCCCAAGGCGGGATTTTTGCACGGATGGCCACGCAACAGGGTATTTCCTGAATCGCACCATGGCTGCCGCACTTGGCCAACCTGCCAATTTTTTATGCGGCCTAAACCGATGAGCGGTTGGCTCGACCGGATTCTTGGCCGGAGGTCTTCCCCGTGGCCGACCCCACCCGACCAAAAGCTCCAGCTGAAGGAAGTTACTCTGCTGCTTTACAATCCGGAAAAGGATCCGGATCTATCTGCCAGGGTCATCAACCACGTCTGCGCGGGGATTGAGTTTGGTGCCGTCATGCACTTGGCCGGAAAAAGGCCGACGGTTGCCCACCCCGGCGAATGGCGACAGGTCCCGCCGGCCAACGTCGCCCAGGGCCAGAGATTCCAAGCCTTGGAACTGAACAAATATTTCGCCACTCCGTTTCTGCTCCACATCGAGACCGATGGGTTTCCCGTCAATTTCCATCTCTGGGACCCGGCGTTTCTTGATTACGATTACATCGGCGCCCCGTGGCAGAAGAGGGGCCTCGAAACGGGAGTCAACCGGGTGGGTAATGGCGGCTGCAGTCTCCAGTCCAAAACATTCCGCAACTTTGTCGACGCCCATGCCCACCTTTATCAGGAAGGCACACTTTCCGACGTTTTTTTCTGCCAGGAGCTCTATCCGCAGGCCGTGGCGACCGGCATCCGCTTCGCCCCGCTGGAACTGGCCCTGCGTTTTTCCATGGAAAACAAAATCCCTGAATTTCCCCGTTGGCAGCCTTCCCAAAGCTTCGCCTTCCACGGCCGCTTCCCTTATTTTCTTAAATATCTGGAACCCTTCGGCGTCCAGGCAGACCGCTAAGTAAATCACCAGGTCCTGTTGCACGGGCCCTGTTGAAAGAAAAATTCTCGCCATTCCTCTTTTTAAACCGCAACAATTCAATATGCGTCTCCCAAGGTTCCATCGAAAAAAGTTTTTACAGCGTTTTTCTTGGACCCGCGCACTTTATTTTCACCAAGAAATCACGACGCTGTTTTGGGACGGCCAGTGCCGCCTGGCGCCCCGAAGGATCGCCCGGTTGTTTTCTCTTTGGCGTGACTCGGAGGACCTCCGTCTTGAAAGCGACTTAGTTTTCCAAGCCTACCGCCAAGGAGATGTCCTAGATGTGGGTGCGGCAGACGGATGGTATGGGGCTTTATTGGCCCCACGAAAACCGAATAAGATTTTAGCTTTTGAACCAGACCTTTCTTTTTACCAAAAATGCCTGCAAACATTTATGTTTCTCCAAGGCACTTTTCCTCAAACAACTTTCACCGTTTTGCCCTACGCCTGCGGAAGCGGAAAGCCCTTGAGCTTTGCTTATCGTTATGGGCATCTCTCTTGCACGACCCCACAAACCAAGGCGACAGCCGGCTCCCTCCCTACACTTCCCTTGGACCAGGCTGTCGAACTTTTGGAGCTACAGCCGGGTTTTTTAAAGATCGATGTTGAAGGCTTTGAGGAGGAAGTCCTTAAAGGCGCACGGAGAACTATCACCACACACCGTCCCGTTCTTTTGCTTGAATTTCATAAATTTTCACCTGCCTATACGCCATGCCGCGAAGGGGCGGAGACATGGCTTTCCTCCCTAGGCTACCGTTCCAACGTTTTTTTTGAATCCGAACTCCTTGTGCGGGGCCTTTTTCATCCTGCCAACACCTAGCCCTTCCCATCCAAGAAATTGTTCTCAAAGAACTGCATGACACGGCAAGCATCGGTGAATTCATCGTAGCGAGTCGAAAACGGCATGCTTGGAAGAACCCTTTTTAGAATTTCCAGCAAACCGCGTTCATCGTGATAGATCAACGCACTTGCACCCAACATTTCCAGATGAGCCCGCTCCCGCGAGCCTCCAAAGGTGATCACTGGCTTCCCCAGCACTGCAAACTCCCCTACCGCTAGACCGAATGTTTCCCCGTGATAGCGAGCATGGAGCATGGCATCGCACGTGGCCAAAAATCTCGCCTTCTCGCTCGCGTCCACTGTTGCCGGCAAATAATGCACATTGGCGAGCCTTTGGGTTCCGGGAATCGGCTCGGTGTTGAGAAAAACAAAATGATCCGCCGGGTGCCTGCGGGCGTGCTTGGCAACCGCCATTTGTGCAAAAGAAATATTAAAAGTGTCCCAACCTCCGTGCCTCCCAAAGACCCGGGCGGCTGCGGGAATTTTCAATCGTTTCCGCAGGTTGTCGGAAGATTCCAGCTTCGGGACAAAAAAAGGCACATAGGAATCCTCCCGACCCGTCATGACTCGCGACATCCACGGGGAAAGATAGGCATAGGCGTCCCCGTGAAACTCATCGCAAAGGAACTGGGCGTGGATGCAGTTTTTTACACCGGGCACTAGGAACCCATCCCATGGCCCCGGCTTGGTTAGATAGAGGACCTCGATCCCCTTTTTTTCAAGTTCTCGGCCAAGTTTATTTTTGGATGAATAAAAAAGGACGTAAAATTCTTCCTCCCACTTTTTCAGAATGGGATTTCCCAAAAAGCCGGGCCTATCCGGAAGACAGATCACCGAGTCGTTTCCCAAGATTGACCGGTTAAGGCGTGCATAGTCCAGCATCGCTCCTTCCGAACCCCGTTCCGTCAACAAGCGACTGTGGAATGCGACCTTCATTTACGGCAACAGCGATAGAACTCCATATTTTGCCAAACCATCTCCAGTCGATAGCCTTCCCGTCGAAGACGCTGGTACCAAACCGGTCGGCGGCTGGGGTTCCAGATTCCTAGCCAGAGAGGATGAATTATCCCGTGACGGATGCCACGACATACACCAACCGCTTCCCTGACCCCTCTGGTGGTCACAGCGGAAGGCAAGGAACGGAGTTTTAAATCAGGCCAATTTGTCAACCTTCCCGCCTGAATGATCGTGGACGGCCGGTTTTGCTGCAAACGAGAAAAAACCCTTGGGCGATGCTCCCAAGCTTGAATCGTCCACCCTGGAACCCTCATTTCGATCCACGAGCCCAGACTTCCTACCAAGCCGTCTCCGGTCACAAGTTCAACAAGAAAGCCGGGCGACTTTTTTACCGCAAAACATTCTTCGAATATTTTGTAGAAGCCCGCCTTGGTAAAACCCTCTGTTTCAAGGCCCCAACGCCGCTCAAATCCTGTTAGTTTTTTTACAAATGTGCTTCGTCTTCCGGGAAAGATTTTCCGGTAAAAAAGCCCTCGAATTGTCCGAAGCGTCATCAAGATTAATTTATATTTCCAGCCCGAAGGATCGAATTTCGACGAGCCAAAATGCAGGTGGCATGCCCGGCAAAAAGACCGCCCTGAAACCAAGTAGGTCGAGCCTCCAAATCAATGAGCCACGGCATTCAGGCTTCTTCTTGCCGCTTGCAACCAGACGCAAGGTGTCCGGCGACTTTTTGATCTCTACAAAGATTCGGAATGAAGATTTCAGACTTTCGAGACATGCACAAGTGGAAAAATATCATTCCTTTGAGAAAAAAACCGACCTTCTCAGAATCGTTGTGATCCGATAGCCATGTTTTTTAAGAAATTTAACCGCTGGCTCCTGTCCGATATTCTCGCGGTCACCCCTCAAAACTTCCATGATGATCAGTTGGGGCCGAAATTTGGTCCAAAGGTTTGATTGGAGAACCTCCAGCTCTGATTGCTCGACATCTAAGGACAAAAAGTCGATCTTACGCCCCGTCGGAAGGTGTTGCTCAAAAATCTGCGCAAGTGAAGTCCTTGGAACTTTGATTTTTTTCAAAAGTTCATAGGAGGTTTTTTTGGCCAGAAATTTCTTCCTTTGTAGGTTTCCGGTATTCAACAGGGGCTCATTGAAGAGAAAAAAGGGGGTTTTTCCGTTTCTATTGCTGACGAACCGATTCACAAATATATCGTGAGGCCGGAATCTGCGATAAAGAATCCCCAATCCCGGCGTTGGGTCTACGCAGATTCCTCTCCAGCCTTTTTTGTAAAAGTAAAAAGTGTTGCTTTCCTTGACCGGATGAGCAGAACCCACATCGACATAATATCCTTTCTCTTGGGCCTCAAATATTTTATGGAGAAGATAGTCTTCCCCGTCCTGGGAAAAAAATTTCCCCTTATTTCTTGTGGAGAAAAACCACCTAAAAATATCTGTTGCGGGATTCATCGCCAAGGCTGGTACTGCAAACTCAGATTACCAGGATAAGATTGCTTTTCCCAAGATCACTTTTTTGTCTTTTCTTGATCCCGAACCCACGCATACGTTTTCGCAAGTCCCTCTTCGAGTGTTACCCATGGAAACCAGCCCAAGATTGATCGGGCCTTGCGAAAGTCAGCCCGCCGGGCCTGGTCCCCTTCCGGTTTGCTTAGATCATACTCGATTTTGATTTTTTTTCCGCTGATTTTGATGATGGATTCCGCAACATGCCGAATACTCGTGCAGCGGTCCGGACCGATTTGAATGGGCCCGGCGCCAAAACCTCTGCTCATCGCTTTGCAAATAGCCCGCACGGCGTCATCAACATGCAAAAACGCTCGCCCTTGGTTGCCGGAACCCCAAACTTGAAATGGTTCATGCGGGAAGCGATAAGCCCGGAGAGCCAGGGCAGGGATTACCTGTGAACGGGGCCCCGTGTCGCATGGCGTCCCGTAGACGTTGTGCAGAATGAGGTTGCTGACCTTGATTCCTGTTTCCTTCCCCAGAAGTTCAGCTTCGTAGGTCCCCATCAATTTGCTCCAGCCATACGCGGATTCCGGATTAGCGGGATAGAGCTGGCACTCCCGCAGGGCACGGGCTCGCCGGGAAGACTGCAAATCTTTCGGGAAGCTGCATGCAGTTCCGACATAAACGAGAACCCGTGGTCGGACAGCCCGAACCCAATCAAAGGTATGGGTGTTAATAAGAAGATTGTCGCGAAAAATTTTTCCCTCATTCCGAAAAACAAACCCGATGCCGGCCACAAGATCGGCCAGATGAACCACTACATCCGGACGAACCCGAATTCTCCGCAGAGCGTCCACCCGCCGGAGGTCCAGCCGGTAAAAATCCCGCTGAAAATCAATAAGTGGGCGTCCTCGGGAATCAATAAGGTTTTCCATCCGCCCACGCCAGAGATTATCCACCACGAGTACTCGATGGCCCCGGAAACGGAGGTGCTTCACGAGATTGCTTCCGATCATGCCTGCGCCTCCGGTCACCAAGATGATTTTTTTTCTCTTTGCCATCCCTCTTTGCCTAGAGGCCTGCGACCATAAAGAAAAGGCAGCTTTTCCCCCTACTACTTTCCTTTTTTTTGCCTCCAAATATTCCAGATTTGGCGAGTCGGCCGGTAAAAGCAGAAATAGTCAACCAAACAGCCCTGCAGAACTTGGAGGCGTGCAGAGTGTTGGGGATCGCCAGCAAGTTTTCGGATTTTTTCGATGCCTACGCGACGGGAGGAGCAGAGATTGGAGCGGCAAAGAAGAGAACGGTTAACAAATTCTCGATGGTTGCCAAGAGCAATGCAACCCGCCGCCGCCGCCTCAACAAGGCCGTTACCCACAATGGGGCCTCCCCCGCATCGAAAATAATAACGGGACTGGTTTAGCCGTTTAGCAACTTCGGTGATGCTTCCTTCCGGACGTCGAATGGGCCCAAAGGCCTCTAGCTCAGCTCTTTCCTCGACGCTTAATAGGCTTTCGGTTTGGTGCTCAACCATAGTTCCGTTGCGTCCTTCCTCCGGTTCTGAACCAAAGACCCGCTGCCAAGTTTTTTGGCGAAGAAAAGTATATGGGAATTCCACGACCCAACGCCCGAGTCCCGGGCGCACCGGAAATCTCCGAAAACTATGTGTCAAACTGAGATCATAGTTACCGGGCGGCCTGCGCAAAGAAGCCTTGGCCGTGGGAACTCCAGGATCCCCGGGGAGATAGGCCCAAAGGGGTCGGCGGGTCCGGGCAAGGATTCGGAACGGCACGGAAATATCGACAGATATGACCAAGTCGTAATCGTCCCAAGATACCTCATCGACACCCACCGCTTGATGGCCAAAGGATGTGGAAAATCCCGGGGCGGGTATCCTATCCTTCCGGGATCGGCTGGTTGCGACTTGCGTAGCCGGGGCCCCGGCGAGTTTCTCTGCCCACACGGCACACTCGGCGGCCGAATCCTCCCGCAGAATCCAGTAATCAGCCTGAAAATCTACCACTAGTCCCGCCGGTCCCGTGCGCCGGACAGATTGACGAACCAGTTCCGGCCCAGAAACCCCCCGTGGAGCACAATAAAGATCACCAAAAACATCCTGTCTCACTAGCGCAATACGCAGGTCCTGAAACCTACGAAACCAATCCTCGTTCTGGAGATTCGGCAAAGAAGGAATCCCTTTCTCGCTGGTCTCCAATCGGTCTAGGAAAGATCGCGGCAACCACCGGATCCAGCGGAGGTCAACCATCTTTAGGAGCCCCTGGCTTTTTTCTTGGGAGCTCGCCGTCTGGGCCTATGATCACAACTCATGCGCGAAATTTCCCTGAATTTCTCGGATTGCCCGGTTCAAATCGAGAGATTTTTCACCACTATCCTTGGAAAAAAATTTCTCCTTCGGCGGGAAGATCGACCGGATTATTTGATTTATGCGCTGACCGGACACCGGCATCGTCTCTATAATTGCACTAAAATCTTGGTCCACCATGAGACTTACCTCCCAAATTGGAATCAGTGTGACTACGCCGTGCTGCCGATTCGCAGTGAGGATCCCCGGCAACTTTATCTCCCGTTATACGCCTTCGACCGCCGCCCGGATCCATTAGTTCGCGGGGGCGAGGATTGGGAGGAAATTGCTAGAAGTAAAAAGCGCTTTTGTGTGCTTCTCTCCAATTATGCGGACCGAACGGTGGCTCAACGCGTCCGCTTTTTTCATGCCCTCAACCGCCGCCGCAAAGTGGACTCCCCAGGGCGAGCTCTGAATAACACCGGCTTTCAGGGGATTCCAGGCTGGAAAGGGAAGTTGGATTTATACCGTGGTTACCGTTTTGTGATTTCTTTTGAGAACAAGGACTGTCCAGGCTGGATCACCGAAAAAATGTACGACCCGCTGGCCGCGCATGCGATCCCCATCTACTGGGGGCCGCGGGACACAACGCAGGTGTTCCAACCGGGTTGTTTTGTCAACGCCATGGATTTTCCATCGCACGAAGATCTAGCAGATCATGTTCTGGCCCTGGAGGCAGATCCGGCTCGTTTTCGACGGATATTAGAGACCCCCCCTTTTTACGATAACCGGCCACCGGAGACTTTTTCTACAGAGCGAATAGTTGATTTTTTTGAACGCGTCTTCCTCGAAGGTTGCCGCCCGGTGGCCCAGCGCCGCTGGTTTTTTCCGTTAACCAAATGGCGACTCGCGAAACGAAACAAGCTCCCTGGGGAATAACGCTTTCCATAGCGGAGTTGATCTTTCCTCATCCACCTTTAATTTAAGTGCGATGAGGCGGCATTTTCAAATCCCCGTATATCGACCGGGATTGGGTCAGGAGGAGGAGGCCGCTGTCCTTCGATGCGTGCGATCCTCGTGGATTTCATCCAAGGGGCCTTTTCTTGCAAAATTTGAATCGCTTGTCGCCCGATTCGTCGGACGAAAACATGCCGTGGCCGTCAGTAACGGCACCACGGCACTCCACGCCGCCTTGCTGGCCGTGGGGGTGGGCCCCGGCGACGAGGTGGTCGTTCCCAGCCTGACTTACATCGCCCCAGTGAACGCTATTCACTATACCGGGGCTCGCCCAGTCTTTGTGGATTCCTGCCCACGCACTTGGCAAATGCTTCCGGCCCGCGTGGCCCAAGCAATTGGAAAAAAAACCAAAGCGATTCTCGCCGTTCATCTTTACGGGAATCCTTGTAACCTGGATGCATTAAGGAAAATTGCGCGGCAACATCGACTATTTTTGGTAGAGGACTGTGCCGAGGCGCTAGGCAGCACCTATCGCGGTTTGCCCGTTGGAAAATTTTCCGCCGTTGCCACCTACAGCTTTTTTGGCAACAAAACCATCACCACCGGGGAAGGTGGCATGATTACCACGAACCAGGCTCGTTTTCACCGGGTCTTGCTCAGTCTCCGGGGTCAAGGCTTGGCTCCACGCCGGGAATATTGGCACGACCGGATCGGCTACAACTACCGAATGACTAATATTTGTGCAGCCATCGGAACCGTCCAAATGGCCAAGCTCCGTCGCTTCTTAGCAGCGAAAAAAAAGCTGAGCACATTTTACCGTCAGTCCTTGCGTGGGCTGCCCCTGCGTTTCCAGGAGTTGGAGGCCAATAGTGAAAGCTCCTATTGGATGGTGTCTGTTCTTTGTGAAAGTCGGGCTCAAAGGGATGGATTGCGCCGCTGGCTTCGGCGGTACGGCATCGAGACCCGCCCTCTTTTCCAGCCAATTCATCTCATGCCGATGTATCGGACGAGTCCTTTGCCAAATCTACCGATAGCAGAGAAATTGGCCCGGCTGGGGATGAATCTCCCTAGCCACCCGGGTTTGAGCAGGCGGGAGCGAAGGCGCATTGTGACCAGGATCCAAGCTTTTTTCGGCCGCGCCCAAGCCGCATGAGGCCGATCGCGAAGACTTGGCTTTGCCGTGCATTAACCACCGAGGATGCCGGGTTCCTTCAGAAATTTCTTGCTGGACTCCCCGAAGAGGACAAAGCTTGTTTTCACCCACACCCTTTCGATTCCGAAACGATTACCGCTCTTTGTCGCTGCCCGCAACAGGACTATTATTGCGGTCTCTTTGAAGGGCCAAAGATGATCGGATATGGGATGTTGCGGGGATGGAACGAGGGATTTTCTATACCCTCTCTGGGCGTGGTTGTGGGGCAGACTCACCGCCGTCTGGGATGTGCCCAGCAAGTCGTCAACCACCTTCATGCGGTGGCTCGCACGCGGGGAGCCAAGTCCCTCCGGCTAACGGTCTACCGCGCAAATGCCAAAGCAGTGAATTTTTTCCAAAACTGCGGTTATTCCCTTACTCCATGGAATGACGGGCGGTTGCTGGGCTCTTTGTCTCTTGGGAGCGAGGACAGTCCCGGATGAAGATAGGGTTTTTGGCTCACGACTTTCTCACCTGGCAAGGGGGGGCGGACTTTTTAGATATTGTTCTTCGCTCAGTTTTTGCCACAGGAAGATCTGCTGAGTCTGTGCTTTTGCTGCCAGTGCGGGGCCCTAGAATAATTCTTCGTTCGCTCCGGTTGAGTCTGCGGGCGTGGTTGCGAGATTCCGCACCCCGCACTTGGAAGTGGATTCCCCCGATGGCTCAATATCATCGCTCTGGCCTACAGACCCTACCACAGTCGGTCCGCCGTGTGTTTATCGATGTGGGGAATGTCCCACTACTACGGGCCGCACGTCGACATCGACTAAACGTGGTTCTTCCCGCAGTTCATCCCTTGGGGGTCGACTTTCCCGTTCCTTGGGTGGGGTACGCTTATGATTTTCAACACCGCCATCTTCCCGAGTTTTTTACATGCCAAGACCGTCACTCGCGTGACCGTCATTTTAAGAGGATGTTTCACGAGGCCAAGGCTGTCTTGGTAAATTCACGTTCTGTTAAAGAAGATGCCCTTCGTTTTGTCGACCATATTTCGGCGAATATTTTTACGCTGCCCTTCACCCCGGTTCTGCGGCCCGAATGGCGCCATGGGGACAAGGCCGCACTGGAAAAGTGGGGCCTGCAGATGAATATTCCATTTTTCTTGGTGTCCAATCAATTTTGGAAACACAAAAACCATGCGCTGGCGTTTCGCGCCGCCCGCGTTCTCCGTGCCAGGAATTTAAAATTTCAACTTGTTTGCACAGGATCATGGGAGACTGAGGAAACCCGCCAAGTGGTTCGATCCTTGCGTAAAGAATTTTCACAGGAAATTTCTACAGGCATCATACGATTGACCGGCTGGATTCCAAAGGAGGATCAGATTTCGCTTATACATTTTGCCCGGGCTATTCTTCAACCAAGTCTTTTTGAGGGAGGTCCGGGGGGGGGCATTGTTTACCACGCCTACGCCTTGGGGCGACCGATCCTTTTGTCAGATCTCCCGGTAAACCGGGAAATCCCGCTTGATGAGTCCTGTTACTTTCCCGCCAAGGATGAGCTGGCCTTAGCTGACCGGATGGCTGCCTGCCTGGCGACTGACCCATCGGCGGCCTTGCCCTGGAAATTTTTAGAGAAAAAGTCCAGAGCCTCTCTACAAAAATGCGGAGAAGTGATTTTTGAGGCTATGGAGACGGTGATCCAACGCTGATTTGGCCAAATCAACTTATAAAATTCTGATAGTTTTAGCCGGATTCCCCGCCACAACAACCCCTGCAGGGACATCCCGTGAAACAACCGCTCCCGCACCCACAACCGCACCCTTGCCAACCCGAACCCCCTTTAAAATTATGGCGTGAAAACAGATCCACGCGTCCTGCTCAAGCACGAGCGGTGCGCTTTTGACCCTAGCCCAGCTTTTTTCCGTCCAAGGCGAGTCAATTGCGGCCATATCCTTCCGGCGCTCTACGGCATCCAAGGAATGGGAGTTTGTGTCAATTAGGGTACAACCCCATGAAACATAGACATGATCATGGATAACAATCTCCTCCGCCACGACGATTTTGGATGGCCCCAAATAGCAATCTCTCCCAACAACTAACCGAGCGCCTTTTTTTTCAAAGATGATCTGGCAACCCGCTTCTACATAGGTCCCTGCCCCCAAGATGAGACTGCACCCGTCCGGCACGCGGAGACTTTTCCATTTGCAGCGGACCCCTGGTCCGATCTGGATCCCAGGTCGTGCAGCTAGTTTGCGCCAAGCCAACCAGTTTTTTATTCTTTGAACCATGACCATATTTTCTGGCGTTTGAGCCAAAGCCAAAGAAAGCTCCACTTGGGACGAGATTGTCTCTTGTTTTGTTGGCGGAGGTAATTCCTAATTTTCCCTAAAAACACATGGTCGATCTGCAGATTTTTCGGCCAGCGGAGCTGGTCTAGGGAGACTGGAGGTTTTGTTTGTTTCTCGTTTTTTAGAAACTCATCGTGTGTGCCTGACCCATCCTTTCCGATGTTGGTCACCAAGGAGACTGGAGGAAAGATCTGCACTCCTTGGTGACAGTACATACTGTAATGCCATCGCACAGCCCAAGTCTGCCTCGGGCGAGAAAGAGAGTCCTGCAAAAGCCTTGAAAAGGGAAATGCCCCCTGCAGATCAAAGTCCTTGCGGCGGATAGGGCAATGAAGAAATTTTCTCATTTCGTTTTCGTCTGCACGGAAGAGCTTCCAGGCACGGCTCCACGTGGCCCATCCCCAAGAGCTGCTTAAGGGAAGTATTTTCACCTTGGTATCCGATGGGCCAAGAGAAAAGTTATATGCCGAAACACCGAACACCTGCGGCTTGTCAAAATATCGCCTCAATGCCAGATTCATGAAAGAAAGAAAACCGGGTCTTGGCTGAATGTCATCTTCTAGGACGATGACGCGTCCATACCGCCGGCACATCCAAGAAACTCCCGTGGTGATGGCTGTCGCCAGTCCCCGATTCTTCCGTGAGCGGTGTAAAACAATCTGGCAAAACCCCCTTTTTTTTCGCGCAACTTTGATGGTATCCCGAACGGCAGAAACCTCCTTCGGATTCGCTGGTCCATCGATGAAAATATGCACTTTGGTTTGCTTGATGCCCGGCTCCTCGGCAAGCCTGGTAAGCACACTCTCCAAGTGTGCCGGCCGGCGGTAGGCAAACACAGCTACCGGGGCAAGCTTTCCCTTTGGCGAGATTTTCTTCTCCGAAATCAACTGGTTTTTCTCATGTCCTATTTTAATGTGGATCTGTGGCGGCAACGATTCTTTTAGCGGATCATACCGGGCGCCTGGGGAACAGGCTGATCCTCTTTGCCCATGTAATTGCCGCCGCCGAAGAATATGGTTGCCGGGTCATCAACCTTAGCATTCTGCCAGCAGCCCATTATTTTGAAGGCCTGCAAGGAAACCCCCTCGGCTCCTATCCGCGAATGCACTTTCCGCTTGATTTGCGGTGGATGGTGAGAGCGTTTCGCAAACCTATTCAAGGATGGGTTCGTGGGCGGCGAGGAAAACCGTCGATTCAAAACCAGTGGCTTACGGTTTTAGATAGGGAGACCAATAAACCTGTTTACCGACTGGATACTCCCGAGTTCGCCCGCTTGACTCAAACTTCCCGATTAATTGTTCTTTGGGGCTACCCTTACCGCTGCCCGGCACTGGTGAAAAAACATGCCGCCAAAATCCGTGCATTTTTTAAAGTTCATCCTCAAGCAGCCCCCCGGCTCTCTCGTGAATATGCAGAGGCTCTTGTAGCCGGCAGGGATACCCTTGCCATTCATATCCGGCAGGATGATTTCCGTGAATTTTGCGGAGGGAAATACTACTTCTCACCGGAAAAAACCGCCGCCTCTCTAGCCGCGGGAGACTGGAATTTGGGCGATCCAAGAACACGTACTTGGATATGCTCTGACGAGCCTGTTCCGCCGGAATTATTTCCCCAATCCTCGACCCAAAACATGCCACGACCTTTGGGTGAGGATCTTTTCATCATGAGCCGTTGTCATCAGTTGGTGGCCGGTTGGAGTACTTTAGCTTACTTTTGTGCGTTTTTGGGTGCAGGCCGTTTCTATCGTATCCCCTCTGCCGGCCAAAAGCCTCAACAGCATCCGGTGGAGTCTCTTTCGGACGCATGAAGCTCAAAGATTTGCGAAAACCCTTCCTCCGCTTGGCTATGACCTTCCCAGGGGATTCCACAATTTGGGGCCCCCCCCGCAGACACCCTGCAAAAATGGTCGAAGTAGCCGCAGAGTCCAAGGCAGAGGTAGCCGAATTGGTTCATGCTCATCCCCCGGGGACGATTTGGCGCAAAAAACCAGCTCTACCCCTAAAATGCCCTACCCATCGTCTTTTTGACATTCCCTTGGCCCGCCAAACACCAACTTATTTGGCCCGGCTACCTCATGGCCGTATTTTAGGTCCGACCATCGCCGTTCTGACCTCCGCCGATAGGGTCTTAACTGATGTTTCGTTGGACTGGGGCCATCGCGGTTTGAATCATTTTGCTTACCGGCGCTTTCGATTGCCGCGTTGTCGCAATTTCAACGGAACCGGACTAGTGCTGGCTTGCACAGGAGCAGACACGTACTACCACTGGCTCATAGACGCTCTTCCGCGGCTGGCCATTGCCGCTAAGGCCCGGGGACCCCGCTGGCAACCGGACTGGTGGATCGTCAATACCATCGACAAGGCGTTTGTAAGGGAATCACTTAAGCTCTTTGGAATACCTTTGTCCCGGGTGATACCTTTGGCCCAAAATCCACATGTCCGCTTCAGCAACCTCTGGGTGCCCTCACTTCCGAGCGAGGGATCGAGCGGAAATCCCCCTTTTTGGGTGGCGGAGTATTTGCGAGCGGTCGTTTTTTCCCAAATCCCCCGAGTCTCTTCCCCCGAATACCCAACCCGAAGACTATGGATTGACCGTTCCCGCTGCGCCGCCCGAAACCCCGCCATGCTGGGAAATTCCCGAAAAATCCTGCGAGAAGCGGGATTCACCATAGTGACCCTAGAGAAAATGCCTTGGGTCAAACAAATCCGGTTGTTTCAGGAGGCGGAATGGATTGCGGGGCCCCACGGGGCAGGATTCTCAGGATTGCTGTTTTCCAAACGCCCTAAGATCCTCGACATTTTCGAGTCCCGCTATGTCAACGCCTGCTACTACACGCTCAGCCAACTTGTGAACGGGGATTATCATTACCATATTATCAAAGCTGGAAAAAAGCAGCCCTTTGAGATTGGCGCGGATCTGATGGCGTCCTTCACCAAGATGGCCGGGGTATCAGCATGACTGCGTTTTTTCCCTTTAACTTTGTGCTCAAGATTCTGTATGCCCGTCTTCTTGGATTTTTCTATCCCCGGGTTTATTTGATTTCCGCCCCCGATGCTTATTGGAAATCGACGCTAATCACGCTGCAGGATGCCGCTCGGAAAATTCTTCAGGAGGATCGCAAGGCTTTTGTCATTTTTATGCGATGCTCCCGGGATCTGCCTTTTTGTGTGTCGTCGGTAATTTCCCAGACTAAATTCCGTTATGATTCCCTTGAAAACAAAAAGCACCTATGCCGTAAATGTCTTCGGACAGGAAAAAAGAAGCCGTTCCGGCACTTTCGGGTGTGTCACCTTTTCTTTCAAAATTCTAACTTTTTCCAGACTTGGGTGGTCCGACATTCCTTTACACGTCTTCGAAAACTGTGCCTTTACGGGGTGCCAATTGGCCGAATTTGCGAGGGGGACATGCTTCGAGAACTCCAGTTGCACAGCCTCTCGCCATCCAACAAAGTTCAGAGGGATATCCTCCGGGCCAAGACGGCATCCTGCCTAGTTTCTCTTTTCCTCGCTTTTTGCCTATTTCGGATTTTCCGCATCCAAAAGTTTGTTTATTTCCAGGATTATTCCTATAACTTGGTTCCGGCGCTATTTTTTCAAAACCGCAAGGTTTCCTTGATCAACTGCTCCCATCTGGGTCTTTTTCAGGTGCTGAGCAATATCACGGTCGTTAACACGGGCCCCCGCATCCACAACAGTTTGCAGAACCTTGCGTTTTGGAAACATGTTCAAAGCCTGCCGCTGAAGGACGCCCTGATTCGGGCCATTTCCTACCACCAGCTTTACCGCATGAGCGTTAAGGCCCGCACGGTGCATTCCCCGGTTTCTGCACAAAGCCCTGCGGAACTTGAATCCCGCCTGGGAGTCGGAGGTGGTAAGACCCTGGTGTTTTACACGAGTTCCTTTGACGAACAGTTGGCGGTCAAAAATTGGGCAGTGGCCTGTCGCCTGCTGCCCGCTGTTTCTAGGGATCCATTTCCTGATCAAATTGAGTTGATTCGATGTCTTTTAAAAGGACTGGCGGGTCTCCGTGATTCTTGGACCCTGTTGCTCCGGGTTCATCCACGGGAGGGAAACGTTGTGAACCAACGGGAAGTTTTGCCCTACCATCAGTATTTACGACGCTTACCTAAATCACCCCGGCTACGGATTATTTTGCCGTTCGAAGATGTTTCTTCCTACGCATTGCTGAACTTGGCGGACAAAGTAGCAACCGGATGGAGCACGATGGGCCTTGAGGCCGCTCTCTTGGGAAACTGCGTCATCCGCGGGTTCGTAGATTTTAATCCGACTCCACGAAAAGCCTTCTTCAACTATTCCCGTTCCCCAGGACGATACCGAGATTTTTTGTCAGCCTCGGTGGACTCGCATTCGGTGCAAACGGCATCCCTACGGGCTTTCCGGTGGTTTTTTGTCCAGAATATGAGCAATTCTTTTTCCTTGGGATCCAAAACCAGTCTTTTGTCGCACCTCTTTCCAGATCAACTCCGCTCCGTTCTCTCCCCGCGGGATACGGCTCATTTCCACCACTGGCACCCCTTTCTACACAAAAGACCAACTCCAGATGACTTTCAACAAGAGAATTTGGAATTCCTCAAATCCCTTTTTCTCTTTTTTGATTTTTTCTATCGACGAAAGTTTGTTGCCAATATGAATTTCGAAAGGCTCTTTCAAAGTCGCTGGTGGGATCGGTTTGCTCCTGGCACCTTTCCTGATTTGGCTTTTTCCGGGTTGTCAGCGAAAGATCTGCGTGAATTAATCAAGGCGGAACTACGGGTGTTTTCCCACGATCCTGACGGTTTTTCCCGGAAGCAGGCACTTCGATTAAGCTTGATCTTGCGGGAAGGTTTTCTTTAAGAATAAATTCCGCTTGGCTAGGATTTCCCGCCGAAGCCAATTCCACCATCCATCATATTTTTTTCGGATTCCGTGACGAGGCAGCCTTCTCAGGACGCGACCAGGAATGCCGCCAACCACCGTAAAAGCCGGTATGTCACGACGAATCAGGGCGGCCTCGGCCACACAAGAATTATCCCCGATGCTTACACCGGCCTTCACTGCCACATTCCGTCCGATCCACACATTGTGACCGATCTCGATCCGCAAAGGGGAGATGTCCCGGACGGGGGCGCGCATCAGTAGCCCCTCATACTTGAGCCTTTGGTTGCACGTGAAATCAATGAAGCCGAGGGTGTCGAAACTGTGGCTGTCATCACTCGTCATGGCGAAGAAGTTTTCTGCGATGCAACAAAAGGATCCGATATTTAGAATTCCCCCCCCAGCCACCAAGCTTGAGCCGGAAAAATAGGAGTTGCGGCCAAGGGTGATACGTAGCCGACGATTCGTTAGATCGATCTTACCCAAGAAAGCAAATGTACGTTCCGCCTGCACGATCCAGCCAAACTTTTCATGAAACTCTATTTTTTCCACAGAAAATCTCCGTCCCCCCGCTTCCAATGCCACTGCCTCTTGTAACCATTCGCTCACAAAACCGTAAAACTGTGTAAGGCTCTTTTTTTTCAGCGGTCGCCCCCGGGTATGCGATAAAAAAGCCAGCTTAAGGTTCCGGGGTTGATAGACGCCCCATTCCAGATGGTTAATAAAGGTCTTAGAAGAACTCAACGGAAGCTATCCTTGTAAAAATAGTGGCTGTTATACCATCGGTAGAATTGGTCGATAGCTTGAAGATGCCGGGGAGCGATCTGAAAGCTTTTTGGCAAATACCCCCACTCCTTCATTTCCTTCTCCAAAAACCATTCGAGAATTTTAATATGGAAATCGGGGAGTCGTGATCGGTATTTGGCTACATGTCCGGAAAAAATGCCCCGGAATTTTTTTCCCTCGTAATTGTTGCCTGTTGCCGACAATCCCTCCACTGTTGGTTGCAAGAGACCTAGATTGAAGGATATGCCTATAAATCGGCAAATTTTTTTCATTTCAACTTCTGGTCTGCAGACAAGGTTCTCAAACTTGCAGAAAAACATCCAAGGGGGTTTTATTTGCCGATAATACGTGGCAAGGGATAAGTCAAATTTTAGCCGGTTGACCGTGCTGGCCAAGGCACTGTTGTCGGTCTCTCCGAATTTGCCATAGTGTTTTTTCATTCCTGCATAAATGGCGGCAAAATTATCCCGCGGGTCCCGAATTAGGACAATGACCTTTAGATCACGACATACCTTCCGCAAGCCCGGCAGGTATACCAGTTGGCTGGTCTCCTTTAGGAATATTTTTGTGGTGCAAGACTCGTTTCTGATTCGGCGGGCATCGAGCCACCCCCTCACTAACCGCATCAGTATTTTTCCCGGATCGTTTTTTTCCGATTCAGGCATCAAAGACATATGAGAATAAATGGTTTCTGCATATCGCCTCGCGCTTCCTTGCGCTCCAAAAGAAATTCCCGAATCACGCAGAGTTTGATAGATCACTTTACGAAATCTCCGATTAAGCTGAACTCTCTGATTTTTCCACATTTGGGTGTATTTTGGGAAAACTGCGTAAAGTACGCTTAGGTCCGTTGGATAGGACATCAGTTCCGGATGCCCGTCTATAAGCTTGCTGAGGAGGGTTGTGCCTGATTTGCGGTGGCCAGTTAAGAGAACGATTTTCATGACACTTTAGTATAGTAGTCCTTTTCTTTTCAGCAGCCTAACAGCCTTCTCCAGAAGGTAGATCCGAAGGTTGGATTTCTTTGCAATCTCACGCAGATCCGTTTTGCCATCTGATTGGTTTAGCACCCATTTGACGGCGGTCTGAAGAGGACTAAGGCCAGTTTCCCTTGCGTGGCCACGGGAAATCGTAGGATACAATTGATACTTCGTTAAAAACGGCTCTCCTTTCAGTATTTTGCCTTTGAAGATTTTCCAATTGTTTAGCCTGATGAGCGCCTCGTAGATTAATTCGGCTGCTTCGATAATTTTTCCAAAAGAGAGACATTTTTTATTGTCCCAACACGTGTGATATTCGGGAAAATCAAAATCAAAAGCGCGTGAAAGAATTCCTATGGGCAAATTGAAGCCGGGGGAGCCGTACTGCCTGTCATCCGATCCAGAAGGACCAAAAGGCCTGACTTTTCCCTTGTTCTTTTTGACCAGCTCTCTGGCGATTGTTTCTAAGGGGGAGCTTCCCAGCTTTGAGCTTTTCATGCTCAGGGGCGCATTCATCCCAACGCAGCTCACCACAAAGCCTCCTACCAGGCGGGCTTGCAATTGTTTCTCTCTTCTTTTTAGATAACATAACGACCCAATTGTTTCCGGATTCAAAAGAAAGCGCAGGGTATACCGGAAATTTGGAATAGGCTTCTGTTTGAGAAGGCGATACAGACACGCGAGAGTCAAGGGTCCCGAAAGCTCATTGTTGGCCATGGACGGATGACATAGGTAAGAGGTAAAGAGTATCTCTTGGCATGTCTTCCCGGAAATAACTGCCTCCCCCAAATCGACGGTGCCTTTTTTAAAACTTGTTTTGATGACCACCTGATAAGACCCGGATTCTAGGCTCTGGTACTCCTGATGGCTAAGCGAGAATCCCCATGTTTTCTGGTAGTAAGAGGTGACATAGGGAATTGCTTCGGGCAGATCTGGACGTGTATGCAGATGCTGTTTCAGTTTCTCTAATGAAACGCGGCCGCAAAACGGAGAGGAATAAGCTAGAAGATGGAGATTGTTTTTTTTCACGTCGGCTCGCCTTTGGCCATTCGGGCCAATGAAGTATGCTTCTTTCACAGACCATTCAGGCGGCACGATCCAGTCAAAAATCTTGGAGCCCGAACGAAATTTTAGAACCCTTAAGGGCATCCAACGGGAAAGGATGCGGAGGCTTTGCCGGTAGCCGGTGCCCGTCAGACTTCGATGCAACGGCCAAAGCTCATCGAATAGCTTTTCTAGCTTGTCTTCAAGATCTCGCCGGCTCCTCCCTCGCAGAATTCTCATCGCGTTGCTAGCGGAAATTCAGGCTTTCACTCTTTGCTCTAATGCTTGCAAGGCTCTGGTGCTGTCTAGCCAAGCCACGGTCTTCAGGTTTTCAGTGTGACAGTACTCCTCGAAGTTGGCTTCCTTGCCCCTTTCCACCAAAAGGAGGAAGTAACGCCTCGTCAGCTTGTTTTTAACAAGAACCCCACGCAGGCCGGACTGCTCTAAGCGTCCGTTTAGTGACGCGGTGGCGTAGAGGCCCCACTCTTTTCGCGTAACATCGTGTTCGGCACCTCCGGCAAGCTGGAATGTGACCTGCTCGTTTGGATCAAGCAGGATTTTGCCATGATCCCACAGGGTAATATTTCCATGGGTTCCGACTGAAAATTCGCGGGGCGGCCTTTGGGGGAGAAATTTCAAGAATTAGAATTTCCCGTTTCCCCGATGAATGGGCATGGTCCTAAGTTTCGACGGGTTACGGACCCCGGGGGTTTTCCTTGATATCTGGCACTGTCCTGGGTCAGCAAAGGTCATCCCCCTTTCGAATAAGACCGGAGCGGGTCCATTCCCAAATCCGGTGATTGGTGTACTTACGTAAGGTATCCTGAAACTTCTTTTTGGAAATCCCAATAAAGCGGATGAAGTCATCGACGTAGTAATCTGAGAGGGGAACCCGGTCATACCTTTTGACCAAGCGGATACCCTTCGCTCGAGTGATCCTATGGTTGCGTATATCCTCACAGGCATGATCGGTTGCCCTTCCGTAACCAAATTTGAGCAATTTCATGTACTGGTGAATTCGGTTGATTTTTTCATCGATGCCCACGTAATTACGGAACGAGCCCTCCCCCACCTTGGGCAGAGCTCGGAATCCGTACCGACGGGCGATTTTTAGATTTTCCACGGAGTCCCAGTGAAAGTAGTGGCTGCAGAAAACTGCTCGGGTCTTGCCCGCATGAAATTCATCGGGGAAATCATAGGCCACCAGATCCTTTCCCGGAATGCCGTGCCGGCGGGCAATGACTTCGGGCGTATTGCCATCATTTGCTGCGTATCGTTCAAACCAGTCCCGGCTGATCATCTGGCCTGCGGCAGTGGAGGTCTCACCGCTATACTCAAAAGCCGAGTTCTCGCCCAAAAGGACCAAGGGGATCTTCATGCTCAAAGCCACGCGAAGTGGATATGCATGCAGCAGACAGTGACTGAGCAGGTCCGGGTCTCCGTATTTTTCGAAGCCTAAGCGGATCAATTTGCGGTGCGTTTTGGCATCGGGGGTGTACACTATCAGGTTGGCACCCATCTGACTAATGCAGGCAAGGTTGTGATGGCCAATTTCCGTTTTGATTCCGTAATCGACGTTGACCGCCAAGATTCTCAGGCCACGGCCCAAAAGCCGATGTACCTGAGAAATGCTGTCCTTGCCCCCGCTCACGGGAACCAAGACATCATAAAGTGGAGCTCGGGTTTTTCTGGATGCTACCACCAAACGTTCAAAATCCCTGCGGCGGGACCCCCAGTCGATCCCTTCCGCCGCTGAGTTCTTTTTTTCGTGGGCTCGGCAGGCACTGCAAACGCCCTTTGCATCGAAGATGATATAGGGCTTGGTATCCGGCAGCAGGCAGCGGGAACAATACTTCACGCGCCCGGCCTTTCCCCGATTTTTCTTGCGGGCGCCCCCACGTAAATGCCGTTTTCTTCCGTGTCTTTTGTGACGACCGCCAGCGCACCGACCACGGTGCCTGGAGCCAAGCGCACCCCCTTGTTGATTACCACCCCTGTCCCCGTCCAACACCCATCGCCAATCCAGACCGGGGCGTGCAGAAAGCCTTGTTCCCGGATACTTTTGCCACGAACGAAAAGGTGCTCGTTGGCATTTATGCTCGCACGGGGTCCGATGACGCACTGTTTACCAATCATAATATCCGCGCCCCCATTAAAAATGGCAAACGCGGTAATGATGGTGCCCTCCCCAACATCAATACGGCCTTCCCGCGCGGAAACAAATCGGCAATTCCCCTCAATCGTAACTCCATCCCTGAAGACGATGATGCCGTTTTCCCGATTGCGTAGATCGATATTGCCCAGGATGGCAACGCTGTTTCCAATAATAATATTCCCTGCTTTTCCCCGAATTTTGAGCCGGGGCACCCCCTCAATGTAAAAATTTCTTCCCACTTGGATTCCCTTGGCCCGAAGCACCCCCTTGATAAAAAGGCTGTGGGCCCTCCAAAACCAAGAACCAAAGAGTAGGACCAAGAGATCAAGCATGGCGGCACAACTCCGCAACACACCGGAGAGATCTCAGGGGTTCAAAACAGAAGGAGTGGATCAATTTCTCTTTTTTCAGCCCGGGAACCTCGCTGGCTAGTCTGTGCCGGATCCGGCTTCGAAAAACAGACGTAGGTTGATGAGTCCGAAAAGAAACTTGCCCAAGTGATTCGGAGCAGGATTTTGGTTCATCCAAGATTGAATAATTTCCCATTTCACCAAGTCTTGCAAGGGTGAGGAACCATCCATAAGGAAAGCCCGAAATTCAGGATTTTGCATCGGAAAAAGGCTGTTCAGAGATGCGTTGAACCCTTTTTTCGCACGGTCCAGTCGCACACGATCATTCAGGATTCCGCGGATCGCATCACGAAGAATAGATTTGGCATAACCGTCGCGGATTAGTTCTTCTTGGGGAATTTGGTAAGCGCAGCGAAATAAGGCCGTATCCAGATAGGGACTACGATTTTCAACGGAAAAACACATCGAGCTTAAATCATAATCGTGAAGCGCGACCGGAGTATTTTCAACGAAGAGTTCATTTAACATCCGATTCCTTAAAAGCGGTTGCCCGAAGTTCTGCTCTTGAAAAGGCTCCCCCCAGGGCTCCCGTAACGCTTGCCGTAGCAAGGCCTGATGATCGTAAATATGATCCCGAGCTGAAGGATTATTGATGTATAGATCGGGATCCCGGAAACAAGGATTTCGCACTGTCGGGAGAATATGGCTTGCCCAAGAGACACGAGCTTCATGGTCGTTGCCCAGTCGTTTCATCTCAGCAAGATGGAGAAGATAATGGTCGTAGTAACCGGTAAAGATTTCGTCCGCAGATATACCCATCACGGATATTTTCAGCCCTTGCTTTTGAATTTCACGGGCCAAAAAGGAATACACATAATGAGTCATGGTGGCGACTGGACTGTCATAATAACGCACCAAATCCCTAAGCCGATCGAGGGAACTATCCGTGTACAACTGGATCGTCTGCCAGGGAATATTTAAATCCTCAATTGTTGCCCGCATGTTGTCTGATTCGTCGTAGCGGGGATCTCTGTCTAAGATAGAAAAAGCCGTGGCCCGGCAATTAAATTCTTTGACGGCGATGGAAACCAACGCGGCGGAATCCACCCCGCCGCTAAGGCAAAAAGCCATTGGCACATCGGAGCGGAGCCGGATTTCCACGCTACGAAGGAGCGCCTGACGGACCTCCTCCACCACCTCCGCCCGGGGGCGGTTCCGAACCGGGAGTGGTGTGGGATCCCAGTGGCGCCAGCAATGCAGATCTTTTCCTGGGCAGATTATCGCGGAGCAACCGGAAGGAAGTTCGCGAATCCCCTGCCAAAATCCTTCGCCATGCTTGTAAAGAGACTTGTACCCCAGGGCGAGATAACGCCGAACTTGGTTCATGTTCACCTGGGGCTTCCAATCCGCCAGAGACCGTAAAATTCCCGTCTCGGAGGCAAAATAAAAGCCTTCGGGTCTTTCGGCAAAATACAGAGGCTTTTCCCCAAAACGATCCCGGGAAAGAAATAACATATTGCGACGAGCATCCCAGATGGCAAAGGCCCACATTCCTTCTAACTTCTCGACACATCCCTCCCCAAATTCCAGATAGGCCACCAGCAAAACCTCCGTATCCGAACAGGTGTAAAACCGTCGGCCCTTGTCTTCCAGATCCTTCCGTAATTCCAGATAGTTGTAGATCTCGCCATTAAAAACGAGATGGCATCGCTCCCTTTCCATGGGCTGATTGGATCTCGGATCAAGATCGAGGATAGAGAGTCGGGCATGGAGCAATTGGATGGCTGCGCCACTAGGAAGTAGGAGCGTTTTTGAGTTTTGTGCGTCGGGTCCGCGGCTGCTCATTCTTTTCAGCGTCCGGACGATTTTTTCGTCGGGGCGGGGGGCATCCCCCAGAAATCCGGCGATCCCACACATCAGGATCGAAAGTCCTCTTTCACAAAAAGGCGCCCCTTCGCTACCGGGCGCGTCAAAATTCTACCTACCACCTGTCTTTTGCTATCAGGGCTAAAGCCGTCCCCCGGCCTAAGCCAAATAATATCCTCATCTTTTATTTTGTGCCCGATCTCAAGGTTTTTATTTGCTGCCGCAGATCGCCTAGCGGCCAGGTTGATGGCCGAGGCATCTTCGCAGCGAATGGGTGCAAGAAGGGATTCCGCACGACGAATTCTTGTTATCAGAGCCCGAAAATCCGCTGGATCCGCTGATAAGGCATGGTCCCGAAAAGTCGTTCTGGTTTTATCCAGGGTAAAATGCTTCTCTACAATACGAGCACCCAATCCAACTGCTAGAACCGCCGCCTCTATTCCCAAGGTGTGGTCGGAGTAACCAGGGGTAATACCCTCCATTTCCCCAAGGGCCCTTAAATATTGAAGGCCCGCTCGCTCGTCTGGAGTAGGATATTCGGCCACACAGTGGAGCAGAGCAAGCCCCGGATTCCCATGCCCGGCGGAACGCCATGCGGAATGGAAAAATTCCCGCAAGGCCTTTTTTTCCGTCTCATCCGAGAGGCCAGTGGAGACCATGACCGGCTTTCCTGTGGATGCGATTTTTTGAAGCAGTTCGATAAAATTGCTATCCCCAGAGGCAATCTTAAAAGCGGGAACGAGGTCTTGCAAAACTTCTACCGCATCCAGGTCAAAAGGGGTTGAAAGAAAGAGAAGCCCTACACGCGCAGCTTCCTGCTGAAGCTCCTGAAACTGCGCAGGAGAAAACGCATACTTTTCCAACTGGCGAAGCCGATCGTGCTGATCCGATGAGACGAGTTTTTCTGGCGTGATCGTCTGGAACTTGACCGCGCCCGCACCCACTTCGGAAGCTGCTCGGATCATTTCTTTTGCGACATCCAGCGAGCCCTCATGGTTATTCCCGATTTCGGCAATAACCAGTACCCTTTTTTTAACGTCAAAGGGCCCGATCCTCATTGATGAAGATGGTAAACAAATTCCTCTTTTGAAATGACAAAGCCGTTTGTCTCGTAAAGGTAGCAAGCTTTGGAATTGGCTTTTTGAGTCCCCGCAAAAACGATGCCTTTTTTTGACGATGCTTCTGCAAGCAGAGCCCGACCTAGCCCTCTGCCCTGAAACTCCGGATCTACTGCAATCAAATCAACCAAGGTTTTGTTTTTTTTTTCTACAAGGAGCATAAATCCCACGGATTGCCCACCTTCCGTGACCACAACCATCCTATCGCCGCGCTTTCCCATAAAATAATTCTCGACCCACGCCCTTTTGATGGCGGCAGCCGTTTCGGGTCGGAAATTCTGATCAAGATGAAATCTCGATTGCTGAAAGGCGCGGCTAGCAATTTCTTGAAGCGGAAAACAGTCACTTTCTTTTGCCTCTCGGATTCGAATATCAGCAGCGGCTTGCTTTGACTTTTTGCAATAAGTCCTTGCTATTTCAATCTGCGCGAATCCAGCTGCCTCGAACGCTTGGGCCGTTTTGTGATCCTCAACCGGAATTTTAGCGAAACAAAAACATGGGCCCGAGGGTATTTTAATTTTTGGGGAGGGCTTAATTTGGTAAACTGGGATTCCGATTTGACGGGCGAGCCACTCGTCTTTTTTAAAAGATCCCAAGATTACATTCCTTTGTTTTTTAAGTTAGCGGTTTTTATACAAATACTTTTTTCTTAAATGAAATTTTTCGAGCTTGACCACAAATCAGACTAAATAGCCCTTAAAAATTACGAATTTTTCCCAAATAAAAAGGTTTCGCTTATATTTCTTTTTTAATTATATGCTTGCCAATTCTTTCTAGCTTTTTAGGAGGTGCTCAAGAAAACAATCATGGTTTTTTAATAATTAAATGATAATGCTCAGCAAGAATATTAGCACCGTTAAGTCCAAGCCTAGAGCCATCATCGCATTTACACGTAAAGGTGCGAATAGGGTCATTGCTCTTTGGCAAATCCATATTGTAAGTGAACTTGATAAACTCGTGCTTCACATTTTGGTGATCTAGGAAACTGCTTATTGTCTTAAGGGAGTAGCTAGTCAGACCCGACTCCCACCTGTTGCTTGTTTCTAAATTTCGGAAGCGAATTCGAGTATCAATATTTTGACTATTAAATCTTCCAAAAATATACAGCGTTCCGTTTCTGCTTAACCAATTAAGCCACGTTTTTAGGATCTGCGAAAAATCATCGAATATACTTAAAACCCCAGAAGCAATAATAAGGTCGAATGTTTTCCCGGGACGATACGACTCTGCGGCACTGGATATAAGGGTTGCATCAACGCCAAGCTTTTCACGCGCTAACTTTAATAGATCGCCGTCAACATCAATTCCTGTTATTAATGCCCGTGGATATTCATTTTTAATAAGCGAAAGAGCGCTTCCCGTTGCACATCCGATATCGAGCACTTCTCCAGAAAAGCTTTTCGGTAAAAAATTTTTTAAAAGCAGCATTAATTCAATTTCGTGTTGCTTAAACAGTCGCGCGCATTTGTAAGCCTCAGTCTGCGAGTTCCGAATAGAATCAGATGTCATCTTGGATTTTCGTCACTCGTTGATCTGTGGTTCTGCTGGGGCATGAGGCATGGCTTTGACCCTTTTAAAAATTCCTTCATACCAGTCCATGTACCGCGCCATTCCCTTTTCCAGCGGCCAGGAAGGCTGGTAGCCAACGAGTCGTTCTGCTTTGCCCACATTGAGGGTGCCCCGCTCTGGCATTAGGCCATCTCTTTCAATGTGGCGAATCCGGATTTTTGGATACCGGTTTCGGACAAGTTCCGCCATTTCATTGAGCGACCTTCCCTGCCCCGCCGTCAAATTGAAGATTTGATTGTGGCTGGCGGGATGGGCCAAGCATAGGCTGACCCCCTGGACCAGGTCACCAATGTAGGTAAAATCCAGCTTTTCCTTGCCATCACCCTTCAGAACCAGGTCATGCCCACGAAGGGCGTTCTCAATGAAGACCTGCCCGACCCTTCGGCTGATACAACGCTCCCCGTAAAGCGCGGAAGGACGGATGATTGTGTAGGGCATCTTGAAAACTTGCTGATACGCAATCACCAGCTTTTCACCCCCAAATTTCAGGGCCCCATAGATACCCAAGGGATTACAGGGACTATTTTCGTCAACGGATTCGGTTTCAAAATTCCCGTAGACCATGCTGGAGGAAAAATAAATGAAGTGCTGAACCCTGCCCTTTGAAGCATCCAAAGCGTTTTCCAATGTGCGAAAGCTATGATCAAAGGTGTGGAAAGGATCCTTGTTGGATCGGCTGGCGTGGGCCACAGCAGCCAGCAACACCACAGCGTCAGGTTTTACCTTGCCAAGAAGCATGCCAAGTCGCAAGTAATCCCTGGCGTCCTCCACAAAGAGTGGGATTCCAGCATTTCTTAAAAGCTCAATTCTCTCATTCAGAATTGCCAGGTAAAGGTCTCTTTCTGCGTTGGAGCAACTTTCACAATGCAGGGACAATAAATTGTTAACCTGTAGCCCATCGATCACCGATACCTCTGCGCCCTGCCGCTTCAGCTCCAAGGCCAGATGGTGCCCGATAAAGCCAGCACCCCCGATCAGGACGATCTTCTTTCCGCGTAGCTCAGGCAAAGCTTTCATTTGGTTTCCTGCAGGGCCTCATACAAGTGAGCCACAATAGCCGCCATTTTGCTTTCGTCGAGATGCGGCCCGACAGGAAGCGAAACGGAGCAATCCGCCACGGCCTCTGCTCCGGGAAAACGCCCGGCCTGAAACCCGTACTTTTCAGCGTAGTACCGGAAGCGGGGCACAGGATGGGGATAATAAATACTGGTGCCCACCCCCTTGGCGTTCAGCTTTTGCACCAGTTCGTTTCTTTTTTTTCCAAGACGTCCCTTGAGCAAAGCCACCGCACAGTAGTGGGAGGAGGTGCGACCTGAGCCAGGGGAATCCAACAGCGCCAGATCCTCCATTTGGCTCAATCCTTGGCGTAGCACCGCAAAATTGGCGGCCCGCCGATTCAAAATCTCAGGAATCCTTTTGATCTGGGCACATCCCAGCGCCGCCTGCAATTCACTCATCCGGTAGTTCATCCCCACGCCGGTAACCTCATAATAACCCGGGATCGATCGTTCCGCGTGGGTCCGATCCACGTTGAAGGCCCGGAAGCGGGCGATCCGATTCAGCCGGCTGGCATCACTGGAAACAAGCATGCCCCCTTCCCCGGTGGTGATGTGTTTGACGGGATAAAAGGAGTAGCAACCCAAAATCCCCAAAAGCCCGACATGAACTCCCTTCACCCTGGCCCCCACCGCCAAAGCACAATCCTCCACCACGGGAATTCCCCGCGCCCCGGTGATCCGAAGAATTTTTTCCATGTCGGCAGGGATTCCTGCGAAATGAACGATAAAGGCCGCCTTTGTCTTCGGAGTTAGAGCGGCCTCAAGCTTTTCCGGGTCGACATTCCCGGTGACCGTTTCGCAGTCGACGAATATCGGTTTCGCTCCGGTCAATTCAACCGCATGGACCGTGGCCACGTGCGTCATCGCCGGGACCAGGACTTCATCCCCCGGGCCCAACTTCAAATCCAGCGCGGCCAAATGCAGGGAGGCCATGCAGGAACTGGTGCTGATAGCATGGCCACCCCCCATAAAGGCTTCGAAACCTTTTTCGAACTCCTTCCCTTTTGGCCCGTGGGTGAGGATCGGGCTATCCAGAACCGCCAACACGGCTTCCTTTTCCTCGCGCCCGATCCAAGGCCTCCCAAAGGGGATTTCCGGGGATTTTTTTTGTTCTGCCACTGAGCTAGACTTTCTGCCGACGCCCGGTTTTCAAGGCACGGTCTGCTGCTATCAGACAGGCCGCGAGGCAAAATTCCCTTTCCGCCGCCTTTTGCCTCGTGGCAGCCCCGCTGCGGATGAGGCCGGCAAACTCGGGGATCAGCTCGCCTTTGGAGGCCGGCAAGCGCTTCCACCGCAAATCGCGGGCCCGGGCATCGGGTCGGCGGGACCGGTGCCAACGGGCGCCGGCATCATCGACAATCACGGTGCCGCGGGTGCCGAAAATTCTCAGAGAATGCTGGTGACGATGCACGCAACCAAAATTAGCGGTGATCCGGGCAACAAGTCCCGAAGGAAATTCAAAAACCGCGGACACAAAATCCTTGCGTCGAAACCGGCTCCCGCGAGTGCAGATCCTGTTACCCGCGGCGGTAACCGTGGCAGGTCTCTCACCGGCAAGACCAAGAATTAAATCGAGCAGGTGAACCCCTCCCCCGGCCATGACTGAGTAGGTTTTGTCCCGGGAACGCCACCCCTCGGTGATCTTACTGATTCTCCCGTAAAGGTAATCCCCGTCCATGGCATAAATTTCGCCCAATTTCCCGGCCGCTATCATTCGACCTAGGACGCAATAAAGAGGGGCGGCCCGGAGAACCAGATTCGCCATCAAGGCCGGTTTTTTACGTGCCCAGGCTTTGCGGATCGTCTTCAGCTCCTTCTCCGTGCGACAAAGGGGTTTCTCCACAAAAACATGTTTGCCGGCCAGCAACGCCTCCCGAACCTGTCGGGCATGTTGTTGGTCAAAAGTGGCGATGGAGACCGCATCGAGCCCCGGATACCTTATGACGTCACTCCACCCCTTGAGTGTTCCGGTGTTCAAATCCCGCGAAACTCGGCGCACTTTTTCCCTTTCGCGGTCGCAGACCCCCACCAGCGATACTCCCCGTAGACGAGCCCAGGCGCGGGCATGTTGCTCGCCGACCCCCAGCCCGATCACCCCCGCGCGGATCAACCGTCGCATAACTTTTCAAGTCTTTCGATGTCCCCCGGCTCCTCCACACTCCAAGCCAAGGTCGACTGATCCCCCCTTGGATTCCAAAAATTCAGAATCCTGACTTCGGCCATACGATACAATTGGGGGGTGACATGCTCCCGATCCCCGTCGGTTTGAGGAAAATACTTTTCTTGCCTAAAAAGACGTTGATTCAGGATCTCCACGCTGTGGCCGCGGGGAAAGGAGCGGGGGTGGATGTTCGTGACCAAATCAAGGTCGGATTGAACCAAAGCCATCATGGTCTGAATCAGTGTGGGGGGCATCAAGGGACTGTCGGCACAGATCCGGATGATCCAATCCGCTTGGGTGATCTCGGCGACTTCCCGAAAACGTGACCAGACATTTTCAAGGCTGCCCCGATGCAACCTCCACCCACCTGCCCTGGCGAATTCAGCCACGGGATCATCCTGACTTGTGTCACTGGTGGCCAAGACCACGTTCTGCCGGCCACATCCCTCCCCGACGGACTCAAGGACGTGGGTTAAGATTTGTTTTCCGCAAAAATCCGCCAGCACCTTGCCGGGAAATCTTCGGGACCCATAACGCGCCTGGACCACAGCCGTGAAGCGCCGGGGAAGCTCGCGGGGAACGGGCAACCTAGGCCTGGAAGTAAGCGCCCGGCCGCCGCGTCGGTGGGATCAGATTCCGGGTGTCCACCACCGGAACTTTGCAGATAGAAAAGTCTTTTTCCCGGAAGCAAGAGTGTGCCGTGGAAACAAGAATCAGATCGCAAGATTGATCCCAAGGCACCGACTTTCGACCCGCCAACGATTTATGCTCCCGGGTCATTCGGATCTCGGGGATGTAAGGATCATGATACAAAACGGTTGCTCCTCTTGCCTCGAGCTTTTCAATTAGGATGTAACTCGGGCTCTCGCGATCGTCGTCCACGTCGGCCTTATAGGCAAGACCCAGAAGCAGAATTTTCGAGCCCAGGATGGGCTTGCCGACGGAATTCAGGGCTTCCGCCACCTTCTGGATCACGTGCTCGGGCATCGCTGTGTTGATTTCCCCCGCCAACTCAATGAAGCGGGTGGGGTGGCCGAACTCCCGAGCCTTCCAGGTGAGGTAAAAGGGATCAATGGGAATACAGTGCCCGCCTAGACCCGGGCCCGGATAAAAGGGCATAAAGCCAAAGGGCTTGGTTTTGGCGGCCTCGATCACCTCCCAGATGTCGATTCCCATCGAGCCGTAAATGATTTTTAATTCATTTACCAAAGCGATGTTCACAGAGCGAAAAATGTTTTCCATCAGCTTGGTGGCTTCCGCCGCCCGGGTGGAGCTTACGGGAACCAGCTTTTTGATGGCTTTCCCATAAAGCTCCTTAGCTCGCTCCAGACAGGCCGGTGTCAGTCCTCCCACCACTTTGGGAATCTCCGCCACCTTGCTTTGGGGATTGCCGGGATCCTCCCGCTCCGGCGAAAAGGCCAAATGAAAGTCTCTGCCCGCCGTCAGACCACTGCCTTTTTCCAGAACTTTCCGCAGGTCTTGATCCGTGGTTCCAGGATATGTGGTCGACTCCAGGACCACCAGTTTTGACCGATTTCCCTCCTCTGCCTTCAGATAGGCAGCAATGGCGCCCCCCGTCTTTAGAATGTAGGAAATATCCGGTTCCCTGTTTTTGTTGAGGGGAGTGGGGACACAAATCACCACCGCCTCCGCTTTCTCGATCAGGGAGAAATCTGAGGAGACTGAAAATTGCCCGCTCTGCACTTGGGCAGCGACATTCTCACTGGCAATATGCCGTATGTAACTCCTCCCCGCCTCGATCTCCTTTATTTTGGCGGTGTCGATATCCAATCCCAGAACCCGGCAGCCGGATTTTGCGAATTGCAGCCCGAGGGGCAAGCCGACATAGCCGAGTCCGATCACGGCAACATCAAACTTCATTGGTTTGGAGATAATTTGCCCAAGCTACCGCCCTTGGTCGATTGCCCTTTTCGGGCAAAACCAATCCGGCCTTTTTCCGCTTTGTGGTTTCCTGCGATCAGCAGGTTTTCCCTGTTACCCCCAACACACGTTTACAGGATATTGGGAAAAAATTTTATCCGGCGAAACAAGGGTCGATCCTGTGAGTTTAGCCTGCACGATGAGAATTCGGTCGAAAGGATCCTTGTGCACGGGCGGAAGACGCGAGAGCCCGTATATGGCCGCTTCGGTCAGATCCAGTTGGGTGAATCCGTACCGGGCCAGTTCGCGGGGCAGAATGACGGCAGGCTCGTCGGACATGGATAACTTCCCCAACTGATATTTAATCTGGATCTCCCAAAGGCTGATCTGGCTGTAAAAGACCTCTGTTTTGGGATCCGCCAGTTCTCTCCGTACGGTGGCAGGCACCGACTCTTCCTCGCCCATGAGGTAGATCAGCGGGGCCGTGTCCAAAAGGTAGGTTCCAGGCATGGCTTTCCCCCTCAACTTCCCTCAAACATTTTTTGTATTTCAGGGTCCGCCCTGAAAAACTCCGGCCCGACCTTGAAAAGTCCCTTTGAAAGCCCAAAGACCCTGGGCGCCGACCCCTTAAGATCCAAAGGCCTGATTTCGGCAAAAGGCTTGTTTCTTTCACACAGGACCACCGTTTCGCCCGCCTTTACCATCTTGGTGTATTTGGAAAGCTTTGCCTTTGCCTCATTTATGTTGATTTGAACCATAGTGATCTAATAGGTCATGTTTATGACCATGTCAATATTTTTGCCTAATGCCATGATTTTCAACTATTTAGGTCTGCCTTGGCCAAAATTGCTAGGTGTGCATATCTTGCCAAAACCCTTCGCCCTTGCAACTGCCTAGTGAAGATCATCCGTCAATCCCTCGGTTGGATTTGGAATTCCCAACCCAAGGATTTGCGCAGGAACAAACCGTTGACTCGTCCGACTGGATCATTCCCGTTCCAAAAATTAGCGATGCAGACACGGGCTTACGGCTTCGGAGGGATCGGGCGTTTGGCCAGCTGGTGTTCCAGCAAACGCGTGTGGCGAACGAGGGTGGAGTAGAAGGTGGAAGCGGCGATGTAAAAGCCGGGGAAACCGTCGAGAAATCCCAGACGCAGGAAATAGGCCCGGAAGAAGCGCCAGAAGGCGCGGAAGGCAGTCTCCGCCGGATACCAGCGGGCCCCTTTCTTGAGGCGGGATTCGAGATAAAGATCGGAGAAGTAGTTGATTTTGGAGACGTA
>Ga0214917_10001200_pt1 | contig 33714 bp, 36 predicted proteins | sample LL_1208_BB_MetaG_FD_177983 | JGI IMG/M metagenome (GOLD analysis project Ga0214917, IMG submission 177983) | Freshwater microbial communities from Lake Lanier, Atlanta, Georgia, United States - LL_1208_BB | ecosystem: Environmental > Aquatic > Freshwater > Lake | place: USA: Georgia | collected... | reverse complement strand
ACAAGTTAAATTACAGTTTCCTAAACGAACAAAATATGAAGGTACACCTGTAGAAAAACCTTCCCCTTGTACGCTATAAAAATCACTACTGATTAATAATTTGTTTGGGTCTATTTTTGACATAATTTTATATAAATGTAAATGTAATTTATGTTATATGTTGGAGTTGAAGTCCAGTAATTACTCTCCGTAACTGGCACTGTTTCGTTCGTTTTCATAAACTTCTAATTTTGATACTTTAACTCGACCATTTGTTTCTTCTACTAAGAAAGTATTAATAGTATTGTATAAATACTTTGCAAATTGTTCACAACCAGTTGCTGGTAGTACTCTTAATTGTATAATACCATCTTTATTCAGTTGTCTAAAAGTTTCTAAATGTGGATCATCTTGCGCTATAATTGTAGTATGGTCAAGTAACCAAGTAAAAAAATCTTTTGGTGACATATGATTAATTTGGGTTTTAGCACGTTTCATGCCTCCAAAGTCCCAAACCCAATTACGTTCGTCTAATTCACCTTCAAACCATACTCTAAATGAAATAGCGTAGCCATGTAAAAATTTACAATGCGTATCGTCTGCTTTCCATTGACGAAAACAAGTTGAGTATCCGTCAAATAATTTTGTTGATTTAAAACTCATATTATTACTTCGTCAAAAGATTTCCAATTTACTTCATCAACATATGTTCCGTCTTCATTAAAATTAGATGTACCTGTAGGTATTCCTAACATAATGTCTCCATTTCCGTCTTTAGCTATGGCAATAAAACCATAACCTTCACAAATGTACGAAGAATAATAATTAGGTTCAAGAGTATCTGCAATTTCTAAAATGTCAAAATCCCAGGGCATTTCGGGATCATTTTTTTCAGCCCATTGTTTACTAAATTCAGCCATAATTCAACCAGTCTATAATTTGATTAAAAGTTTTTATACCTGTAAATCTACGAACTTCCTTATTATTCTCCACGAGAACTACAGTAGGAATGTTTCTTACTTGCGCTTCTGTTAATACAGCAGGATCAGCATAGTCAATGTTAATTTTACGAACAGGAATCTGTTTATTAACTTGATCCATGATTGGTCCTAATGTTTCACATGGGTTGCACCAAGGTGCACTGTAGTAGTATAATTGTTTGCTCATACTTTTTCCTCCCATATTCCAAAAACCTCACTAATAATCAGTAATAATACTGCAAATAATGGGTTTGATAATAAAAATAAATAACCTACCATTCTAAAAGCAGATTTTAAAAGACTAAGCTGAAGGTGTTTCTTCGGATCTGGATGTTCCATTTTCTTCTAAGTTTATGTTTTCTAATTGTTTTTCTAAGACTTTAGTAAATACTTTCTCGTATGCACGTTCCATGTTTTTAAGATTAGTATTACGTTTTTTAATTCGTTTGTTGTGAGCTTTTTTTCCACCTCGTTTTTTAGATGTTGGCATGATTTTTTAATATTTGTTGTACATGATTTGTTACTACTTTCCAAGTTGTAGGGCCTTCTTCATCTGCATACTCAACTGGATCTTGTTTTCCTAGTTTCATAAATGCTTCAATACGTTCTACAGATGATGCTGACTTGTAATCTGAATACCATTTGCTTCTAAATTCATCGTTTACATCTTGCCAAGTCCAATAAATTGGTTTGTATGAGGTGTTAGTACGCTTATACACTTCATCAAAATCTAAACCTAATGTATTACAACATGTTAATCCATCTTTTAAAATATCTCCTTTCATAACTTGGATATACGGTGTGTAATAGTATACTTTTTCAGCACCCCAGTTACCTGCTTTAAACGCTTCAAAATCAATGTCTCTAAACTCTTGTCTACAATCTGGGTAAACGCTAAAATCACCAGCATGTATTCCCATTGCAATGGCACATTCTGTGTTCTTTTGTTCAGCAACTGATAATGCAACTGCTTGAATAATTGAACTAAAAATCTTATTACGATTAGGTACTACTGTTGCTTTCATATTTTCTTCAGCATAGTGTCCTTCAGGTACTTCTTTTCCACCTTGCACCAATGCTGAATTGAGTAATTGTGATAATCCGTCAAGTTTAATTACTTGGTGTTTTACTAATGGATAAATTTCTTCAAATCCACCAGGTGCTCGATCATGAGGAAATAAACGGAGTGGATAGGTGTTAATGTATTTAACTAAATCTTTAGCACATTCTAATTCAACATTATGTTTTTGTCCATAATCAAAAGAAAGGGCACAAACCTCATACCCGTTAGCTAATAAATGTAATAATAATGTACTTGAATCCATTCCACCAGATAGACTAAGCACTGCTTGTTTTTTGTTCATAATTTTATTTTTAAAATGGTAAATTGTCTTTTGATGATTTATTTGGATTAAAGTATTTTGTAAGCCAATCTGAAGGGTATAGCATTATTTCTCCTTGGTATTTTGGATTAGATACTTGTCGAGTTTGAATTTTTATTCTATCTCGAACAGCAGCCTCAGCTACTTGTTTTCCTAGTTGACTACCTGCAGCTCTGCCCAAGTAATCATAAAGTGATTTATATTCCATTTATTATTCTAAATTGTTTAGTATTAAAAATTATTTTTGCTAATTGTGGTTTTTCTAAATCGGCTTCCATCACTTCGTCAATTTTGGTTTTAGGTTTTTTATCTAAACCCCACTCATTATATCTTATGTTTTCAATAGCGGCCATTATAGGATTTGATGTATCAATTGTTGTAACAAAAGGCATGTCTTTATAATACATAAATTCTTGTGGAACAGCACATCCTAATAAATGAATGTTATCAGTTTCTTTAATAACACCTTCTTTATATAATTTACTTACAACATATACTCGTCCCATTGCTGTAGCAATGTCTGGAGATGGGTGAGGGAATAGTTGTTTATAATAAGAAGCACCATATGAGAATGCTATTTTGTTGTACCTTAATGATTTATACTTAAAATAACATATATGTGCTTCTACTATATCTTTGGCTTGTACTACAGCTACTTTAAGAACATTATGTGGGAGTGTAGTGTTAGCCCATTTAGCTGCATTTTTGATTGATGCTTCCATGTCTTCCCACACATCAGGGACAATAAATTCGTTTGGTTGTAATTCATTTATCCAGTACATTAAACGATCAGTATCATAAGCATGACCTAATTCATGTAGTGAATTATCCATTATAATGTATCGATTGTTTTCTTTAGCCCATCTAAAATACTTCTCGTATTGAGGGTATTTGTCTAATAAGTGGGGCAAACAATAATCATAGTCATTAAAATCTTTTGACCATTCTAAAGCACATAAGGGAACTTCGTGGGATACTTTCATAACGTGTTAAATATAAATATAAAACTTTAATAAGACAAATGCCTTTTAATAAGGAAGATTATTTTCTGGTGATTTAGCTCGTATAGCCCTGTAACTTCGAATCACTTCATCTGTTGTACCACAAGCAAAATTGTCTATAAAATTGTTTACTTCTTCCATTGTACCACCAAATATTGAACGGAGACTGTTTTTAAGGTTTTTGATACGTTCAAATTCGTCTCGTTCAAAGTCTTGTCTAAGGTTTTTGATACGTTTGTTGTAGTTTAATCTTATGTCTCGTTCTTTTTCTTCCTTCACATCATCGTTGCTGTTGCTGTTGCGAACAGCGGTAATTTCTTCAGCCATCCAATAATACTCATAATTTATGTATTGAGCATAAGGTGAGTATTCAAAATCACCGTTTTTACATTTATCCCATATGCTTGAATTGGATGGTAAAAATTTATGAGTAGGATAACGTCTGTGATAATAAAATATGTTAAACTTGAGTGGTTTAGGTTTTGGTGGTGCTTTAATACCAAAAACTGGATTTACTTCTTTTAAAACTTGTTCAACTGTAACCATTATGTTTCTATTAATTCTTCTGTAAATATTTCGTCTAACAATGCTTGTATGTCGGGCATGTCTTCTATTTCTCTAAAGCGTTCAATATTGAAACTAGGTTCAATAGTTCCAAATCTTTTGCTAGGTATTTTAGAGTTGTGTATTTCTTCTAAAATTATACCTATATGGTTTGGATTAAATTCTATAATTTCCCTAATAGTATAATACTCGTTTAGTATAGGGCGATTCGGAATTTTGTCTAATTGTTCTGGGTTGAACACATCATTGATACATTGTACAAATGAGCCTACTTTCATACTCTAAATATAATAACAAAATTTTATAAAGCCAAGTTTTAAGTATACTTTATTATAGTATCGTCATCATCTTTTTTTTCCTGTTGAATTTTTTGAATCAACGGGGCGGAAGGAAACACGTATGGTTCCTGAGGGACGGGTTGCGGTTCAGGTTCCGGTTGTTGGTAAATTTGATATTCTTTAACTGGTTCGTCTTTAACTGGTTCGTCTTTAGGTGTTGGTTTTAGTCTGTTAAAAGCAAAATTTGCTGCTATTACTAAACTAATAGCTAAAGGATCAAATACAAATATGATTACAAGTAAAAACCAGTTTATAATTTGGTCCATAGGTTTACCTGTAAGTTTACTTAAGTATTTGAGTGGTCCCAATTCTCCGGCTAATTCAGCTTTAGATTCAATTTCTAGTATTTTCATGTCTAAAGCAGTTATACTGTCATTTGCCGCTACAATTTTAGTATCAATTGTTTCTTTGTTTTGTAAAGCACTGTTTAGTTGTGCTTCAAATGTTTTTCTATTAGCATTGTTTGCTTTAGTAACTAATTGGCCTGTTTTTTGGTCTACAGATTGAGTAGTACTACCTGTTGCTAAAGCATTTCGTAATTGACTAATATCGTTGTCTAATCTTTGTTTTTCAGTTGTATAGTCAGCTTTGGTTTGTTCAAAACGTTCCTTTTTAACTTTATACACTTGGGTTTCTTTATCTACAACTGATGCTTTGTTGGCAGTGTCTTGGTATGCTCCGCTTAAGAATCCATAAATACCAGCAGAAGTAATACCTATTAGTATTATTAAAGCAATTGTTAAATATGTTCTTAATAATTTGTTTAATTTATCCCAATATTGGTAGAGCAAAGAAGCCATTACTAATTTGGCTGCTTCTAAACTAGAAGCCATAATAATCACTTCGGTACTTGCCCCAGCAAATAATTTAGATAAACCTGTTATAGAATAGAAAGCAGCACTACCGCTAACGGCTAGTGCTGACAATGCTATTAAGAATGGGAATACTTTTTGTTTCATTATTATAATAAAGCAGTCTTTATTGTTTCTACAAAGTCTTTAAAACTATCATCATCAGTTAACATGTACTGATATTTGTCTGCTTCTTGTTTTGAGTATTTAAAATCTTCTCCTTCTTCACCATAATATATTCCATAAATAAAATTAGTGTATGGGTCTTTATCTTCACTTTCTTTTTTACCCATTGATCCTTCAGAAACATATACTTCTACATTATTTAATATATTACGCATTGTTTCCCCATAAAACATTTTATCTGCATCTGCATCAAAGTCCATATTAACACCTATATCTTGCATTTTATTAGTGTATTTATCTCCTCCACTTTTGGTTGTTCTTTCAAAACCCTGCATATTTTGATATTCATTCCACAATACCCACATCAATTCAGGTTCGGTTTTTACACCTTCATCTAACCCTATATTTCTTAATTGACTATCACTTTGAACATAATATATGTTAAAAGGTAAAACAACTGTATCCGGGTTATTAGATTGAGGTTGATTAATTGGAGTTGATTTTAATTCTCCAATAGTTATACTTCCATCTTTATTGAAATTAATTAAATATTTAAAATTATAATTTTTAGATGAAGGAAAAGTAGACGACCATTTGTCTTTATTAGTAAAAAACAATTTAGAATACATAGGATCCATTTTTCCAAAATGTTTTATAAAAATTTCTTTTTGGATTTGTTGATTTTGGGTTGGAGTTAATTCTGAAGGGATGGTGTTTATTTTGAATAAAATATTTCCAGTAGGTTCTCCATATGTAGTTTGCTTAATAAATCTTGGGTCTATTTTAGAATCATCAGAATAAAACACTTGTCGTTCATTTAATACGTTTTGTATTTCTTCTTTAATGATTTGTTTTAATTGAGATCTCTTCATGCTGTTTTGTAATAAATATTTTTAACCCTCACAACTCACACAATCTGATAAACGTTGTAAATTGTCTCCTCTTAAAACACTTTCAGTGCGTAAATAATACAATGTTTTAACTCCTTGTTTCCAAGCTTCTTTATGTACTTGACTAATCCATTTAGGTGTGTCATTTGGATCAAATGTTAAATTCAATGAAATTGCTTGATCAACATATTGTTGTCTAATACCATTTTGTTTAACAATTTCTAACTGATTAATTTCTTTAAATGTTAAGAATACTTCTTTTTCTTCATCAGTTAAAATGTAATCAGGTAATCCTAGAACTGAACCTTGATCTTTTAGAATCTGATCCCAAACACTATCAATGTTATATCCTTTTTTAGTAAGTAATTCTTCTAGAATTTTATTACGTTTAATGAATACACCTTTAGCTGTTTTTAAATTATAAACGTTAGCGGGAATGGGTTCAATTGAAGGTGATACACCTCCTGAAATATGGGCGTTTGATACTGTAGGTGCGGGTGCTAAATGGTGAGTATGTCTTAAACCTGTACCTTTACACCATTCTGGTTCACCATAAAGTTCTGCTTGGGCACGAGATGCTTTTAATACTTCTCTTTCAATAAATTCAAACATTATTCTTGTATAAGAATTTGCTTGAATACCTACAAATGGTAATCCTTTTTGTTGTAAGAAAGTATGCCAACCTAAAACACCAACTCCAATTGCTCTACCTTTAGTAGCTGAGCGAACTGTGTTTTCCATGAATTTGATATTTTTAGCTCTATCAATAAATTCTTGAAGTACACCTTCTAAAAACCAACAAGCTAATTCAGGTAATGTCATTCCATTTTCAAACTTATACTCATTCCATTCTTCCCAACGAGCTAAATTAAGTGATGATAAACAACAAATAAATGAATGTAATTCATCTGTATAGAGGGCAATCTCAGTACAAATGTTAGTCATTGATACTTTTAAATTGTTCTTCTTATACGCTTCAGGATTAGCATTGTTAATATTATCCTCAAACATAATATAAGGTTCACCTGTTTCAAGACGTGTTTTAAGAATTTCACCCCAAATCTTTAATGATTTAGGATCTTTATTTTCAAGTTTATTCATAAACTCATCATCAACAACTACACATTGATGAAGATTTAAACATTGTCTGTTAACATCACCTTTTGGTCTACGAATTTGTAAAAACTCTTCAATGTCTGGGTGGTTAATGTTTAGGTTAACAGATGCTGCTCCTCTGCGAACACTACCTTGATTAGTAGCTAAGATTGTAGAGTCATAAATTTTACACCATGGAACAACACCTTCTGATACTCCATTGTCTTTAATTGCTTTACCACGTCCCCTAATACGAGACACACCAATACCAACACCTCCACCTTGAGATGATAGTCTCATTAGTTCTGAATTAGCATCAGCAATGCCTTCAATACTGTCGCCTACATCAATACCAAAACATGAAATTGGCATTCCACGTTCAGTACCCATGTTTGATAGTACGGGTGATGCTAAGCATAACCAATTTTTAACCATTGCTTCATAAAAGAATGGTTGTAAATCTTTACGGCGTAAACGACGAGCAGCTGCTTTACTTACTCTTTTATAAGCATCAAATACGTCTTCATCAGGTAGTAAATAACCTTTTGAAATCATACTAATTGCAATTTCGTCCATCCATGTCGGGTAATTTTTACCCTTAATCCAATTTGTTGAATCCACTTGTATACTCATTTTTTAATATTATAAATCATCCCAATCTGCTGTAGACTTAGCATACGCAGTCACTCTTCCAGCAAAGAAATCCTGTTGTGTTTTACCTGATGTTAAATGTCCAAACCATTCAATTTGTTTTAATAGGTTAGGATCAATGTCATTATAAATTGCTTTATAACCTAATTCAATCATTTTTTCATTGGCACGGGCTTTAATAAAGTTTTTAAGTTGTTCTTTATTTAAACCATCAATGCTTCCCATTTCAAATGCTTTATCAATAAAATCAAATTCTAATTGTACTGATAAATGGCATGCTTCAATTATTTTTTCTCTTAATTCGTCAGTGTTTAGTTCTGGTTGTTCTTCAAGTAATGTTCTGAATAACCAGCAACCTGCTTTTGAATGTAATGATTCATCTCTAACACTCCACTCTACTACTTGACCAGTACCTTTCATTAAGTTTCTTAGTTGGAAACTCATTAATACAGCAAATGAAGAAAATAAATTTACACCTTCAGTAAATGCTGAGAATATGGCTAATGATACTGCTTTATCTTCTATTGTTTCACCTGGTGTTTCAATCAAGCGTTCAATTTTAGCTTTAGATGTTTCATCTTCTAAAAATGCTTTAAAATTGTCTAAGCCTAATTCTTCATTTAATCGAGCATAAGCCTCAGCGTGGATGCTTTCAAAATCAGCAAATACACGAGCCATAGCTTGGATTTCGGGTTTCGGAAACCAAATTGATACTTTTGTTGACCAATAATCGTTAACATGGACTTCTGTTTGTGCAAATGATTTTAAAATGTTACCAATTAAATTCTTTTCGGGTTCTGTTAATTTTAATTTCCAATCGTTCAAATCTGATGCGAGTGGAACTTCATCTGCTAACCAATGTGCTCTATGTTGGTCTTTATAGAAATCAAATGCAGTTTGGTATTCGAATGGTTTGTAGTAATTCCTTATGTCAGTAATCATGTTATTTTTTAAATTTTCGGGGTTATAAAATATGTACCTTCTGCTTCAAATTCACCTTTATCTAAATCATATTTATCTTTTCCTAATTTAGAATACATGTTATAAAAATAACTATACCTATCATCTGCTAACCCGTCTCCATTATATGGTTGAAACATAATACCTTTAATTTCTCCGGTTTCAAATAAAGATTTAATTTTTTTATCTAATACATTTCGTAAAAATAAAGCCTTTTGTAATTTATAAGGATCTTTGTCATCCCATTTAAATTTTTCTTCATCTGTTTCAGCGTTAAGATTTCCAAATTTCAATTCATGGTATCCTTCTACTGCTTTACTTTTTAATAATCTAACCTCAAATGGTGGACTATTTTTATCTCCTATAAATTCTTTAGGTTTAAAAAAATAGTTATTTTCTTGTTCTAAGGTTTTTATTTCCCATTGAGTAATTTCATTTAAAATGTATTGTTTAGTAGCTTCTCTACGCTCTGTTAAATTAGAGTACTTAATATTTAGTTGTTGATATATTTCTAAAGCTATTACATTTAACGCTCTCATAAATTATTTGTTTAATTCAAAAAACTTTTGTTGAAGAAGATCTCTGTCTAAAGAGGTAACATCACTAAAACTATTGACTGGTTTTGAAGGAGTATATTGGTCTGGATCGTCATCATAATTGTCAAAAATTTCCATATGACCTGTAGATGTGTCAATTTTGGCTCCAAATGTTAAACCATCTATGCCGTATCTATTTTTCATTATATGAAAACGTCCTGTTCCTTTCACTTTATCTTCTTTTTTACGTGAGAGAGAAATAGCCACATCTGTAATCATGATTTTGTCATAGCTACCTGCGGCTTTGTCACCCTCAATTATGTCATCTTTTGCTCCAGCACGATTAACCTGTGAAACACTCCAAATTGGAATTTTTAATTCACGAGCCAATCCTTTTGTGCTTACATAAATATCATCTATTTCGTCTTTCCTTTCACGATTTGTTTTTTTAGAACGAAGAAGATCTACGTAGTCAATAATGATCAAATCTGGTTTAAAGCCTTGATCTATACATTTTTGAACGTGTGCTTCTAGTGTTGAAATAGATGCTTTACCAGGTGAGTATTCTTTAACAACTAATTTACCTGACAATTGAGTAATAGTGTCTTCTACTCTAGGTTTGAATTTCATAATTTCATTTACAGGTACACCAGTAAAAAAAGCATCATATCGTCTACCAACATAATCTTCTCCTAATTCAAGAGTATAATGAATAACATTAAAACCCATCTGAACCGCTGTGCCTCCTAAAGCAATTAATGTCCATGATTTACCACCACCTGGATTACCAAATATTAGTCCAAAGTCTCCATTTCCTAAACCACCTTGCATTATGTTGTTAAACAATGCCCAAGGTGTAGGTATAGTAATTCTATGTTCTTCTCTGTATCGGGTTTCAATGTCTTTATCGTATTCTAAACCTATGTTTTTATCACCGCCTGCTTTTAAAGCATTGTCAACTAATCCTCTAATCGAATCATAGTCACCTGCTTTTAACAAGTCTACAGATGTGAGTAATGCTTTTTTAAGCTGTTGGTTTTTACAAAAATTAGAGAATTCTTCTTCTACATATGCTAAATCATCGTCTGATGCTTTATATGCTTCTTTAAGTTGTTCTTTAACTGAAATTTGTAATACTTCGTTTTCTAGTTTTTTAACTTCTACTTTTAACACTTCCATGCTAGGACAAGTGTGGTACTTGTCATAATAGTTAAGAATTTCTTTAATAATCCAGCGATGTGCACTGTTGTCGAAGTATTCTTCACTTAATATGTCGTGTATGTTAGTTAAAAATTCTTTATGTGTTAATAAAGAAGACAATACTTTAATCTGGAAGTGTGTTCCATATTGGGACAGGGTACTTAATGCTGCCATATACCTTTTATTTATTTAAAACTACTTAATGTTGTAAATGTGTCTCTAATCCAAAATTCTATATTTTTTATAGTGTGTCCTAATCCGTCTTCATTATACATTTTTAAAAATTCTGAGGTTTTTAATTTGTTTGGTGAAACAGATGTTGATTCTTCTATAATTTTTTTCTCACTTTCGTCTACTAATGGGTTACTCAAATCCATTAATTTATAATGTTTTTGTAACGTTTCATAATCATATATTAGTCTAGAGTATATTATGTTTTCTTTATACTTAGTCTCACAAATGTTATACAAATCCTCTAATGACATTTCATTGTTTTGCAATTCAGGGAAAAATTTAAATAGCTTTTTAGGGCCTAAACCTTTTAATCCTGGTACTTTATCTGAATTGTCTCCCATAAGTGTCTTATACAATATAAAATTTTTAGCAGGAAGGCCAAATTTTTCTTTTATTAATTTTGGAGTAAAGTGTTCTTTAATCATAGGACTGTAAACAGTAATATTATCATTTACTAGTTGTAAAAAGTCCTTATCCGCAGACACTATAGTGCATTTACTGTTGTGATTAGTGGTTAAATAGTGGGATAAATAAGCTATAATGTCGTCTGCCTCAACTTTATCGAGTACAATAAGTTTAATGGGTAAACACCTTAAATAATGTATTAGTCTTGAAATTTGATTAATTTTAGATTCATTTTCTTCTTCTAAATTATCAAACGTAGTACTTCGATTAACCCTAGAAAGATTACGACCAGATTTGTATTCGGGGAGAAGGTTCTTCCTGTTTATAGTAGAACCAACTCCATCAAATACAATGTACACAGAAGTTGGAGTGTTGTGGTTTATAAGAAAACTTAACGAACGTAAGAATCCTCCTAAACCACCAACGTGTACTCCATCTTTGTTAACATGGTTTATAACAGCAAAGTTTCTTAAAAACAAATTTAAACCATCAATGATAAGAACTCTATCATGTTTATTAAATGTTGCTTTTTTAGGTTCATTGCCTGGTTCAATACTGTTTAATAGGTTAAACAGTTCTTTTTTGTCCATGTTATTCTTCGTCTATTAAGGTAATGTTTTCTTTGCTTTCTTCCCATTCTGATTTGTCTTCAGTAAGACCAATACCGTCAAGGCTTCCTAAAATGTGTATCCATTCGTGAGCATGTTGTTTTTTATACTCAGTTACTCCTTTAGTATCGTCACTGATGAAACCATGAACTGTTGCTACAACTGTACTTTTGGTTTGTAAACCTGTAACGTGGTTTTTGTCTACTGCCACTTTAGTACGAACCGCAAATTCTACTTCTTTACCATCCTTAGTTGCTTTTAATTTACTTGTTCCACTATTGGTAATGTTACCAAATGTAAGAACAATAGATGCATCTAAAAACATTGTCTCACCATTTTTCATTTTCATTTTGGGTTGTGAAAATATGTTTTCAGCAGGTGCAATCCAAATTTTATTAATTGCTACCATAGAATTGGTGTATGGTGAACTTTCTTTGCGTGATAATGGAAAACGTTGATTAACAAAATTTCCAAATTGCTGGGACATTGCTCCTGCATTCCACATTGGGTTGTTTTTGTTTGCTTCAACACTCATTTTACAAGGTATAGAACCTATTGAGTCCCAAAAGAAACACAAGTCATATGGTAAATTACCTTTCTTTTGTTCGTCTAACAAGTCAGCTATAAATTCTGCTACGTCTTCTATAGTACCTAATGTACTTCTGTCAGTGTATAAGAAGAAACCTTTATAATCTACAATTTCACCTGTTGTTTTATCAACAACGTCTTCAACTTGGAAACCCATTTGTTTAGCATGTTCCCAAGACCATTTCATCTCTGTAATAATGAACACAGGCAAAATGCCCATTTTCTGGGCATTAATTGCCAACTCAAGTAAAGCTGTTGTTTTACCTGTGTTACTGTGTCCTCTTAAAAGATTAATATGGCCTATGGCTGCGCCTGGAAGTGAAGTTGAATCTTGTAATGCTTCTGAGAAGGGGATCCATCTTTGTTCTTTGAACTTAACTGTACTGTTAAGTAGTTTTTTCTCTTTAAATTTATCAAGGTCGAAACTTGCTTTAATTTCTTCAGAGACTGCTGTCATTAAAGATTCTTTTTTCTTGGCCATAATCTGTTTTAGTTAAAAATTAATCTTCGTCATCTTCAAACAATGCATCAAACTTGTCTGCTTTTGAAGTTTTAGCAGCTGGTGTTTTTAGAGCATAGTTTGATTTAGCTTTTGGAGCGGGTGATTCTTCATCGTCTTTCCAAGGCAAATCGTTTGGTGTTTCGTCTTCAGCGTCAACGTCTTCACCACCTTCTTCAGCTTCAGGGTTTAGGAATTTTTCTAATACACTTTTAATTTCTTCAAATGTCATTTTTCTTTGAAGTTCAAGAATACTAGGTTGTTCTTCTAACCACACTTTGATGCTGTTTTTGTCTGTGCTTAAGACTGATGTTTTTGGTTTAACACGAATTGAACATTTAAGGCCTTGACGACCACCAATGTCACCTGTTACAGCTTCAACTGTAAAGTCACGACCATCATTAATGTCTGTAAAGTCTCCATAATCTTCATCTTCAGCTATACCTAAAAGTTGAACATAAATTTCTTTACCAAATTCCCAAAGACGTACACCTTTGTCTTCCTCACCACGAACAATTACAGGAGCAAAAATTCTCATTTTTGGGTCTAGCTTTTTTGCTAATCTCCAGTTTTCTTTGTCATTTGTGTTACGAAGCTGTTTAGCAAATTCAACAATAGGATCTTTTTCACTCCAATTTGTTAATGCATAAATAGGGAATTTAGAAATTCCATAGTGTACATACACTTCTTGAAATGGATTTTCTTTGTTGATTGCTGAAGGAACGATTCGGATTTGAAATTTACCTTCTTGTTTTGGTTTCCAAATGTATTTGGAGTAATCAACTTTTTCTTTCTTTTGCCCCGTTGATTGTAGGGCATTCAGTTTTTGTTTAATTGCTTCAATGTTCATAAAACGTTGGTTTTTAAATTGTTATTATTAATATACTACTTTTTTTTAATACGGCCAAATTATACTGCCTTTTTCTTGTAGTGTTTTCCTTAACTTGTTCTAACCTAAATTGACACCGTTGTGTCTATTATAAATATTATACTTCTACAATTTTATACACTTTTGTGTTTAATTGTTTTAATTCATTGTGTTGAGTCAACAAAATACAGTTTCTGTAATGCATCCAGTTAATCCTAAAAGACACATCTACTACACCACCATTTAATTTTTTAATAAGTTCGTTTAAAGCATTAATTGTGTAAAGAGTGTTTGTCTCTTTTTTGCGGTGTACTAAAATTGTGTTTTCTGGAATTTCGTTTAAGTTGGAATAGTCTATGTTATAGGTGCAAACATATTCGTTACTGCTTTTAACTTGTAAAACAAATATTTTATTATACAATACTTCATATTGATTTTTTATGTCATCTATAAGATCGTCAACATCCTCTAATTCTGAAAATGTACAAAATAGTTTATTCCCACTCACGTCATCAATGTTTAAGTCTGACTGAGTGAACAGCCAGGGTTTGTCATACATATGGTGTGAATGGTTTAAGGGTAGAATAGTTTTTTCCATATTTCATTTTAAATTTTAGGTTATTGGATGTGAATATTTCACATATCTTTTCCAATAAACCAGATTCGTCTTTGTCAAAATCAAATAAAAATGCATCATATGTGTATAATACAAGTTTACTTTTATATCCTTTTAGTATAGGCAAAATGTCTTGTAACAATAAAATGTTTTGAGACGTTTCTAAATTTTGAACCCAATAATTAAACAGTTTTTGTGGATTCATGTCTTTTAACATGTTTTTATAAAATCTGTAATTAGAAATGGGGCAACTAATAAATCCTTTATCATTAAACTGTTCCCACAATGTGTTTATTAAGGTTTGTGTTTTAGCAAAAAATTCTAAATGTTTATACTCTTTGAATATGCCTCCGTACAATTGTTTAAAAGTAAGTTCTTTACTTGTTTTATAATCAGTATTATACAGTTTAGCCATGTGTTCGTGAATTGATTCGTCTCCAAAATCATATCCTATTTGTTTAGCAATTAGGGTTGGATGATAAGAATCAATGTCAATGTCTATGAATTTTCCATTTGTAGAAACAAATACTTGTCGAGAACCATCTTTGGGCAACGCTGCAAAATTAATACCATTAAACCTGTTTGAAGGTCTTTTAGTTGTAGTATCAGTGTTATACTGTGAGTATACTACATTGTTTTTTATTGAATGTAAGGTATTGTTTAGAGTAAAATAATCGTTTATTAGCGTTGTATTCACCTGAATACCATTAGATTCTATGGTGTGAAAACATTCTATTGCTTTGTTGTAAAAGTCAAACCAAATTGGTTTTTCTTCTGTAAAGACATGTTTGATGTGATTAAAGTATTCTTCACAACGTTCATAATGTTTTGCAATTGGAATAAAAGTATTAATGTCATTTCTGTTTGGATATTGTCTATGATAATAATCATAAATCGGAAATGATAATTCTTCAGTTTTAGGAGTATAAACGTGTTGTAAATTCTTTTTGTTTAAAAAGTACATACATGTTTTTTTATCCCTTACAAACACTTCTTTATAAGACGATATTAATTTTTTTACTTGTTGGAAGGGTACTAAAAATGCCTCGTTGTGAGTAATAGGTATAATGTATCCTTTTTTACTGTTTTCAGGTCGAATGTATACTAAAGAAACACTATTAAGGATGGGATGAATTAAGTTATGACAAAAAATCAATTCAACAAAACATCTATCTGTTTGTTGTAAAACAAATTCTTCGAATTGAGATTGATTTTCTATAATGTAATACATAACCTTTATTCATACTAATATACTAAAAAATTTTAAAGAGCCAAATTAAGCTTTTTCTTTATAGTATTGAATCCAATTTTCTTTTAAGTATAGTCCTAACCCTAATGCTTTTTCTTTTCGTTCTACCAATTCGGTTACGTTTTTATTTGTTTGAGCAACTTTGTTTATGTCACCAGTTAATTCCCATTTTAAAGAAAATACTCTATACAATTTCCAAAGCACTTGAGAGTCTCGTTGTTGATACTTATCATAAGTATCTTTACTAATTTCAGTAAATAATGGTTGGTTTCTTCTAATATTAAAGTATCGAGTAAAAAATCCGTTTTTATAATCTTGAGGTGTAGGTAAAAGAGGATCATATGGAACTGAAGGGAAATCAGGATTTCCTGTATCGTTTTGAGAAATTAAAATTAATTCTTTAGTAGTAGTATCATTTGGTCCATTACCTGAATAAAATTTTCCATCGTATGTTTTATAATATGGTCCAGAATAGTTTTGATTATTAGAAGCAAAAGCATACTCTCCCCCATTTGTATAAAGTCCAGTTTGAATTTTATTTTTTGGAATGTATGGCATTAACTTAAATATACATGAATGTGTGGGGCTGTTGCTTGAGGACTTGGATTTGCATACTCATCCAGTACCTTAAAATATTTTCTAGCTATTGCTAAAATGTTATTTCTTACCTCAGGAGTAGGAGAAGGAAAATCTATCACAAAATCTAAAGCTTTGCCTTTAGTATGTATACTATTAGGTGCTTTAAGGTGGTGGAATTCATCATTTCCTCCTGTAAATTGGATTCTATAACTAGGGTATTTTGCACTTAAGTCTTTTATAAAATCTAAAGCTTTATTAACAATTTCTGAGGTAAGATCATATCCATAATTTGCTAATTCATTTCCTTTTTCTTTATAGTTATAAGTTGAAAGTTCTTTTCTTAATCTATCAGCTTCAGGTGTAGGACCTGATCCTCTAGGGAGGATGTTACCTCCTCCTCCTCCACCTCCAGACAAAGTTTGTATGTTTAATCTACTAGGTGCAGGATTACCACTTGTTAATTTTTTAGGTATAGATAAGGTTTCAACATTAGTTTCCCATCCTTTATCACTTATTCTATGGTTTACTCCTTTAATAATAAATTGTATTTTATTTTTATACATTGATGGTAATAATGTATCATTAATAGTAAATACTTGATAAATCTTTATTCCACTCAACCCATCCATAGTTAATTGAAGATTAAGGGGAATAAAACCTGTACCAGTAAATTGACCTTTTTTAGTATAAATTCCCAAATCATAATTAAATAAATCAACTAAAGATGAATTATATTGTTGAATATCTTCTGGGGTAAGGGTACTACCATTATTTACTCCGTATTTAATTCCTAAATATTTTGCAACAAAATCTGAAAAGGAAGCATATGCCTTGGTATATTTCTTTTCAAATACATCATCATTATCAGTTTGATTTGTATTTGCATTTTGTTTTGTAGTTAAAACTCTATCTTTTATTCCTTCATTTATAAAACTAAAAGTTGAAGAATTTGATTGAAGAGTAGTTCCATTTGCTTGTGATCCTATAGCTATAGCATTTGCTACTCTAGCAAATAATTCTGTTTTTAAACTAAAATTAGTAATGAAACTTCCACCATTAGCAGTATTATTCTGTAATGTGTTTATATTAAAATTAGCAATACTATCTGGTTTTGGTTTAGATATGTGTGGTATTAAAGCGTTGTCAATTATAGTATAAGTATTATTTGTATCATTGCATATTACTTCAAAATCATTAATGTTACCTAAAGATCTTTGTACATCTTGCATTAATGTTTTTAAAAAATTGTAAACAGATATGTTACCACTCTCATCAATATTTTTGTTTAACAAATCAACAGCATGATCTATATTGATGTACATATGCATTGTATTACCAATAAGATTATTGTCACTATTAAAACTTTTATCTAAGTATTGAAGTACACCACCCGCTGCTAATGCATCAGCTAATGGAGCGGTTGTTGATTTTGTATAAGATACTCTTGCGGATGTAACTTGCTTAAGAGTTGTAATAACAGGAACACTATATCCCTCGGTTGCAAATTCACCACCTATACCATCTGAGATCTTATATTGGTTATTACCTAAAGTTTTAAAAATAAAGTATCTATTTCCATTAGAATCTGTTCCATAACTCCCATTAAAATTATTAAAGTTTACATTAGAATTACTACCTTTGTAACCGTTTTGTTGATCTATTGCATCATCAGAACTTCCAGATAAAACGGCTTGAAATGAACTATTTGCATTTGTTTGATCATATTTCTTAGCAAAAGAATCATTTACATCATTTATAGGTGTACCATTAACAGTATCAGAGGGGGTTGCTCCACCTTGTAATGCTTTAATAGGGTTGGTATCTAAAAGTTGTTCTATCCCTCCTATTCCTTTTGAAAAATTTATAGGATCATCAATAACAATATCAATTGAATTTGCTATTATAGTTTGTTGTAATACAATAGCACTTCCTGTAAGGTAATATGGAGTTGGTAAAGCGTTTCCTGTAGTATTTGCAGTAGGGACAGCATGTTTTCGGCTAGTTATATCGTCATCTGTTAAAGCATTATATTCTATTAAATCTGTTGAAGGTGTAAGTTTAGGATTATACTTTCCATCAATAAAATTAGCAGTAAATGTGTTGGTTAGTTGGTCATTATTTCCTATCGCAGCTGCTACTTTTTTAGCATCAAATTTTAAAGGAATAACACATATTCTAGGATCAATAGCTATATGGTTAGGAATAGTTAAGCATCTATTATCTGAGTCTTTATATGAATAATTTATTCTAAATGATGGGGCATTTGATTTTGTAGTATCATATGTTAATAAAAAAGCTTCTATAATACGAAGAAGTGCTCCTAATTTTATATATCGAGGCATATAATTATCCCCCATATCCGGATTTATAGTATAAAAAAGAATGTATGGTGCTTCATTTTTAGCTAAACTACTGTTTGCTGCTGTAACACTATCATTATCATCTGGTCTTAAAAAATTAGGTTTTATACTTAACTCTGAAGCTATTTTACTTGAGGCTAGAAAAAAAGGACGACCACTATAACCATCTAGATTATTACCTTCACTAAGAGATTTTTCATAAATTAAACCTAAAATTCGAGTTAAAGTACATGTTTTAAATTTTGAATCTTGTTGATTTGCAGGTGAAGTTTCATCTGGGGTAACATTAGAGTTTAGTTTAAGGGATTCAATTACGTCTCCTTGAGAAATGCCAACAATTGTTATATTATAACTTCCATTAGGTTGAAGTTCCCATGAAAAGTTTTTAATAACACCAAAAAATGCATCATAATTACCACTTGAACCTATACGTGTTTGTTCTATTTTATTTAAAAGAGCATATTGGTCTTGTTTCCAATCAAGAAAATCTTTTGATAAATTTGGAACAGAAGCAGGAGTAACTAAAGTACCACTATTATTAAAATATGTTGTATTTCCCCATTCTAATAAAAACGAGTATCTAAGTTTTAAAAACAAAGTATCTATTACTTGAAATTGATTCAAGTTGTGGCATACTAAGTTTACGGTTGCTTCTCGTAAAGAACCTCTATTTAAAGATCTTATGTCTGCAGACAAAATACCTGGAGGTGGGGTGTAACCATAATCTGTGTTAGATAAAAACCCATAAGAAGCATTAAGTCCTCCTAATCCTTGAGTAAGACCCTTACTGAAATTAGCATTAGAAATTACTAAAGAACTAGCTAAACCACTATTAAGGCTTATATTATTTAAATCTAAATTGTTAATAACACTTTGATCTGTTACATCTACACCTGAAGTTAATCGTAAAAAGGCAGTGCGAGAATGGGTGTATTTTAAAAAATTATTATCGTGATTAGCATTTAAAGCTAATAGGTTTTGACGTGTTTTAATTTGTTTATTTACATAACCATCAAATGATTCTCCTAAAATAGCCATAACTAAGAATTTAATTGATTGTAACTTCTTATAATATTACTCACATCTGTTGGTATTCTAAGTTGAGTACCTTCAGATATGTATAGTGAGTTTTGTGGTAATTCTTCATTAGCAACAGATATGATCCACCATAACGATGAATCACCATAGTATTGGTCTGCTAATAAATCAAACCTATCACCAATAGTTGTCACCACATAAATATCGTTGACAGATAGCGGAATACGAGGGTATTTTGAATCCCTATAGTATCTTTTTCCTAAAGAACTGGTAATGATAGGGATGTATTGGTATCTGTTCATTGATTAGTTTTGATCTTCTTGAGGTAAACTATTTGTTCTAACAAAATCTTTTCCATATTGGGGAGTAAACTTATGAAGAGGAGTAAAGCCTAAATCAACTTCTATCAGTTTTGGTATTTGACCAATACCAATATTTTTATCACCATCAGTTATAATGGTACCAACATCATTCCTATTTATTTCCCATCCTGCCTCAAATGAAGGTTTTAGGTTTATACTACTAATTATAGAAGGCATATTATTAAAGTAATCACCAATTGTTATTCTAACAAAATTTCCTAGCATAAGTCCTGCTTTTCCATATCGTGGAGCAGTTGTTCCTAATAATCGGTTTAATTTGTTATACAAAGGAATCATTTCTTGTTTAGTATGAGCATATATAGTAAATGATAATTGAACATCTCTATTAAATCCACCGTATTTGTAAAAATTTTCTGCTCTACCAACATATTTGTATGGTGTCCACTCTGCTTTAAAATTATCACCTATACTATTAACATATGCTCTGAAGAATAAAAAATCATTACTTGTGTCATTAACAGATGTAGGGTTAACAACTTCAAAAAAGAATTTAATTAAATCGGTTTTACCATCATTTATTAATGATCCAGTAATAGATAATGCATTTATAGAATCTTTATTTGGGTCCCCTGATCCACTCCAATTAGTAGCTAAGGTACCATAAGTTTTTTCTCTATTAAATTCGTTTATTCCTTTATTATAATCAGTATTTAAAGCAGATAATATTGTTGAGTTTTTAACAGGATAAACTTGAGGTATCTGATCAGTTGTTAATAATATAGCATCTGGTACAGTACGATCGTTATTAACTCTGTTTCTTCGACCTGAACCTGCAAATCGTATATTTGTTTTTCCTAAACCTGGAATAGGGCTGTTTGGGCCACCACCATATGTAAATAAAATGTTAGCATCAGTAAGATTTATATTATAGAGTTGTTTAGCTTTAAATTTATCAGTATCCTTTGCGGCACCATTACTTACTTTATACAACAATGTAAGCCTACTACTATCATTATCTCTATCCTCAGTTAATGTAGTGTTAAAGTATCCTTCAGCACTTTCACCTTCAATAGCATATCCTTTAACAAATGGGTTTAATCCTTTTTTATTCAAATGGTACCCTAATGATAAAACACCAGCTTGTGCTATTGTAGATGTAGGAAGATAAAGTCTATTTAAAACACTTCCTCCAGGTATAGGCACATTTTGCCTTTCTAATAAATTCTGTTTTATAATAAAAGACAAACCACTAGGTGTAGCAAACCATTTAGTTACCCTAACAACGTCTTGAAGTGAGTCTTGAACGTTTAATAATCCATTCCTTAAAATAAAGTCAGGAGAATTTCCTTCATAATCAGAATTATCATTAGCAGCACTGTAAGGAACTGTTCCCTCTGGGGTTCCGGGTATGTCAGTGGTAATAAATGGTTGTTTGCTAGTTGCCCCTCCAGGTCTATCCATCCCATATTTAAGGGATCTTAAATTTGTTTGAAGGTCAATTAAGGGCATTATTCAGGTAAGTTTTGAATATATTGAGTAGGATCAATACCATTCAAGTCTAATTGTGATGGTTGTGGTAAAATGTTATTAGTACCGTCTAAATACGTTTGATATGCGCTGTTTACACTACCAAAAAATCCTCCATTTACAGAGTAACCAGGTGCTCCTGCTCCGTCAGCATGAAGTTGAGATTGCTTTGTTGCTAAAGGATTAATTCCAGGAGTTGTTCCGTTGTATGGAGTGTAAGTTGATCCTCCATTTAGTAATTTGTCTAGTAATCCCATGGTTTTATAGTTTTAATGTTTTATTATAAATATTCTATTATTGAACAGATACTGCACTTAAGTTAGATTGTTGATTTACTTTTTGTGAGTCTAAATATGTTGGTCTTCCAGATATTGCGTCTGCTAATCCGTTTATAAGTCTATCGTAATCAATACCGGATGAATTATTTGTAGTAGAATAAACTTCTGTAGCAGCGTTAGTTTTTGACAATGGAGTTATAGTTGCTCCTGGGTTTAAGGATAAAATTTCAGGGCCTTCTTCTCCTACCATTACACTTCCTTTACCTACTACTGTTCCTCCTCGTGCTGCTTTTGCTGGTTTTAGTTGTTTAGCTCTATTTTCAGCATCTTTTTGAGCATTACTCATAGCACTACTAATAGCTGCTATAGAACCTATAATAACTGCTGCTCCTATACCTAATGTGAGAGCAGATGCAAAAGTGGCAGATGCAATAGATAGTGAACCAGCTGATACTGCTGCTGTTATTAAACCTGTGATTAATTTAGTTAAACTTATAGTACTTATTATAATACCAATTTGTGTAAAAATAGATTTTAAAGCCTCTCCATTTGAAATTGTATTTGCTAACATTTCAACAAATTTTAAAGCAGGTCCTTCTACAATAGAAGTCAACATGCTTTTTAATTTATCAATAGCAGCATTAAATTGAGTTTGAGCATCTAGTTTTTCTAAAGCAGCTTTAGCTTCTTTTTCGTTCCCAAGAGAGTTTTCTAACATACGAATCTTATCTGTTTCTCCATTTGCTTTTGCTAATTTTAATTGTTCTTCAATTTGTTTTTTAGTTTCACCTCCTAATCTATTTAAATTTTCTTGAGCAACTAAAGAATTTGCTAATTCATCAGCATTCATGCCTAAAGCCTGAGCTATAGATTGTTGTTGAAAAACATTCATTTTAGCAAATTCGGCTGAACCTCCCATTTGTTTTAACATTAAAGCTGCAGCTTCAGCTGATTTGCCTTGAAATGCTAGTAGTCTTGCTTCTTCAAGATTAAGATCTTTACCTGTTAATAATTCTGCTTCTAATTCACTACTAATAGATTGTTCAAAGTCTAACAATTTTTCAGCCATGTTTTTGGCTTGTTCTAAATTAATACCTAATTTTTGAGTTTGAACAACTGCTTTAGCTATTAGTTCTGGATTATTTTGGTATTGTAATCTTAATTGGCCTGAAACTTTTGCTACTTCAGCTAATACTTTTCTGTTGTCTAATTGTATTCCTTTTTGTTTGGCTAAAGCAGCAGTTTGTTTTATTGTTGAAGCAACAACGTCATCTGCAGATTTACCATTAGCCATTGCTAATTGTTGTATTCCTGCTGCTGTTTCTTCTGTAAGGCCCATTGCTTTTGTTAATTTTATTTGGTCTTGCAATTGAGCATCTGTAAAACCTCTAGTAGCCCCAAAAGCATTAGCTAATTGACCTTGGGCTTCTGCTAAATTAACGGTTGTTACTAAAATATTGTCACTTGAGTTTTGTATGTCTCTAAATCTTTCTCTTATAAAACCAGCTTCTTTTGAAGATATAGCCATAGATTTACCCATTTCTGTAGTTTGTTTAGAAGCAGCAAATCCTATGTCTAAAAACGCTTTAAAACCTTTAACTAATAATCCAATTAAAAATAAAGGATCTGTTAAATTATCTTTTATAACACCTCCTACTTTTTTAAAAGCCATACCCATAGCTTCTGTTCTACCAACTATTCTTCCTTCTTCTCTTTCAATTTTTTTCATCTCCTCTTCAACTTCTCCAGCTATGCTAGCCATTCCAGGCATGTCTCCTAATATAGGAATTTTACTTATTCCTTTCATTAGTGCCCCAGTAAGGCCCATAGACTTTTCAATTTTTTTAGCAGCTTTATATTCTGTCTCTAAGGTTTCAACGGTTTGAGTTAAAGAATTGTTAGTATCATTAAGAAGGTCTTTATTTTCTTGATATGTCTTATTAATTTCTTGAAGCTTTAAGTTTTTTTCAGCTAATTGTTTTCTTAAATCATTACTTAATAAACCTTGTTGAGCTCTTTGTTGTATAGCAGCAATTAATTGTCGTTTATCAGATTCAATTTTAGCTTTATCTGAATCTAATAAGTATTGGGCTGTTTCTAATCTTTGTTTTTCTTGTTTAGCTTTTTCTTGAAGATTTTTTATTTCTTTAGAAGATAGAGTAGATATACCCATTTGATGGTATTGAATTTTTTCAGCTATAGAAGATAAACCTTTATATGCTTTTTTAGATTCTTCAATACCGGTTTTTTGTTTACTAATTTGAGAAACTAATTCTTTAAATGTTTTTAAAGCATTTGAGATATCTCCTGTAAAATCCTTATATGCTTTACGTAAACGATCTAATTCATTAGTAGCATTACCTATATTTTGGGCTTGAGTTGCAGCATGTTGAGCAGCAGAATCTGATAAACCATCTAATATTTTGAATAATTTAATTAATTCTTGTAATTCAGCTGGTGATAAATTTTGTGCCATAATATTTTATATGCTATAAATATTAAATACTGTGATTTTTAGTATTTAGGTATCTTTTTACCAGATTTACCCTTAAAATAATCAGGAATTTGAATTTTACCTTCCTTAATCTTTTGAGATTGAGTAGCTAAGTCTTCGTTTTGTTGAGAATTTTGTTTATCGTAATGTTCTTTCATTTTATTAAAAGTAAACTTACGAAGCCAAATAGGCATGTTATAGACTGTTTCCCAATCATAGCCACCTTGACCATGAAAAACTATTTCATGAATTTGAGTAAATAAATTAATTCTAACCTGAGGTGCTACTTCAGATGTCAGGCCAAAAAAACTTAAGTCCAACGGGAATGTCAACTTTTGTGTCGTTTCCATCGGGAAAAAAGGTCAGATCAACGTCTGGCTGCACCTCCTTTATGTACTCTCTTAACGCTCTAGAGTCGCGAGCCAATAATTGATTATCAACAAATTGACGAATGTCTTTTGAATCCCTATTACCTTCAACTGAAGTTATTATGTATTTTAACCTGGTTGACATTTCTGGGGAATTGAATTTGTTTATCTTTTTTAAACCTTCTAATTCAGCGTTTATTTTTTTCTCATCATGACCTGTTAATAACTTAAAAGTTATGTTAGTACCAGTTGAAGGAAGTGTAAATGAAAATTCATTTTGTCCTTTAACAAATAAAGATTCATTTAGTGGTTTGTTATCAATTTTAGACAAATCAACTGTTTGTTCTTCATTATCATAAGTAAAAGTATAGTCTTTACCATATCCTAAAATACGAGCTGCTACTAATAAAGCGTTTTTATCGCCTATAATTAAATCTTCATACTTTACATCAGAAACAATAAGTGACTTGATTAATTCATCTAAAACTACACCTTTACTAATGTAATTTTGGTTTGTTAGAATGTCTTCTTCTTTTGCGGTCATGTATTTCATTTCAACTTTTCCGCTTGAAAGTGGATTTGTTTCTGGGTAGACTAAACCTTTTGAGGGTAATTCAATAACTTCTGTTGGGGTGTTTAAATTATTCATAAATTATTTGTTATAACGTTTTATTATAAATATATCAAAATATGTTTTTTACTGAAGATACTGCATCTTTTATAAAATTAGCAGCGTTAGAACCAAAAGCAAAATTACCTCGAAGTTTTGGGTTTGTTTCATATGAATATGCTGAACTAACACCTATTGGACCTGTATTAAATTTTTGTCTGTTACCCAAATAGTACCTCCAGTATCCATTTTTAGGTGTCCATTCTTGTTTAAAATACCCATTTCTACCAGTTGCTTCTAATGGATAAGGAGTATTATCTGGAATTACTGGAGCAAAGTTTTCAGCTGTAGTTTGAGCTCTTTCATTTTCTACATCTAATCCTGTGTCTTTTAAAGACTGGATTTGAGGATTACGGCCTCCATAATCTACATTGTCTAAATACATGTTATTAACACTCCAATTTTGAGTAAATTGGGAAGGATTACTACTATAATATTCTCCCATAAACACTCCTTTAGACAAAGGATGCGCAGGTGTTGTTGGGATGTTAATGTCTAACGGATTAGGAATATTGGAATTACCTTGAGCATCTGTATCTAAATTGGTTTGGGTTAATGTTTGAACTTGAGTATTATTTTCAGGAATACTAATATTATTAATAGTTTCTAAATACAAATTATCAGGACCATATGTTTGAGCAAATTGAGAAGGCCCATTTGCAAATTCACCCATGTTAATATTGGGTGACATAATTTGAGGGGTTATAGGAGTATCAATGTCTAACGGATTAATATTAGTATTTACTTGTTGAAGTTCAGTATTGTCTAATGCGGTTTGGGTCAAAGTATCAATTTGAATGTTAGGATTATAATTACTAATATATTGATTATTTACACTCCAATTTTGATCAAATTGAGAAGGCGCTCCTCCAAATTCACCCATATATACTCCATTAGGTAATTCATGATTTGGAGTTAAATCAGGTATAACTCCTGGGGCTAAAGGATTAGGGACGTTAGAAGTACCTTGACCATCTGTATCTAAATTTGTTTGGGTTAAAGTATTGACTTGGGTGTTAGGATTAAGATTGTCTAAATATGTGTTATTTGGGTTCCAAGGTTGTGTAAATCCTTCAGATCCATTTTCAAATTCTCCACTTGCTAATGGGGGATAAGATGTTATAGTATCCGGTATAGTAGGAGTGTTTATTAATGTTGTAGGTTCGGCTGTAGGATCAGTATTATCTAATCCAGTTTGGGCTAAGGTATTTTCTTGAGGAGATACAGAAGGTAAATTGTTTAAATAAGTATTACTAGGACTATATGTTTGAACAAATTGAGAAGGTGCCCCTCCAAATTCACCCATATTAACATTAAGTGAAGGTATTGTAGGAGTTATAGGAGTATTAATGTTTAACGGATTAGGCACATTGGAATTACCTTGAGCATCTGTATCTAGGTTAGTTTGTGTTAATGTTTGAACTTGAGCATTAGGATTATAATTACTAATATATTGATTATTTACACTCCAATTTTGATCAAATTGAGAAGGCGCTCCTCCAAATTCTCCATGTGTTTGTTCAGGATATGAAGTTTGATACCCTAAAGGACTAGGTATGTTAGAAGTACCCTCAGTATCTGTATCTAGGTTAGTTTGTGTTAATGTTTGAACTTGAATGTCATTAGCAGAATCAACAATACTACTAATATAACTTAAGTAAGTATTTGTTGCGTTCCACTGTTGAGTAAATTGAGAAGGCGCTCCTCCAAATTCTCCATGTGCCTGGTCTGGGTATTGAGTGTTGATGTTAGGAGGAAGTGTAGGACCAACATAATTAGGATCACTAGTGTCTAATGCTGTTTGGTTTAGGGTAGTTGATAATTCACTACCATTATCAGGTTGTCCTACTGTGGTGCTTTCATAAGTATTATTAGGCAAATATGTTTGAACAAACCCAGAAGCAGGATCATTAATTGGTCCTCCTCCAACTGATGGGGTTTCAATGTCTAAAGATGAACCATTGTTTAAAAAACGTTCTAATAAACCCATAATTATGTTTTATTATAAATATAAAGAAAAAAAAGAAACCCGCAATTTTTTTGCGGGTTATTTTAAATATATTTGTTTTAATATAATTCTTCTAATTTGTTCTTTTATAAGATTATGACGAGATATACCTTTAGTGTCACGTTTAGTTGGAAATTTTTGCTGCCTATATATTTCAGATAAGGACTTTTCAAAAGCACGAGAAGCATCATATATTTTTGCTTCATCTGTCTTATAAAAATTCTTATTTATTATCCACATTTTATCATTTTCTATATCCCATTTTATATAGTATCTTTCTCCTAATAAAATGTTCCATCTATCAACAAATTTTTCATCAGAATATATATTTTCATGTTGTTCTGTTAGTCCTCCAAATCCTAGTAGAGATGGGTAATTATGGTTTCTTATAAAATCATCTACTATTTTAAAAGCAGTAGATGTTACTCTAATAAAATTTTTAGCGTTTTTTTCTTCTTTAGATATACCTTGACTCCAATACCAATCCACACTCCAATATCTATCTAATTTATAACGTTTATAATCAACAGGAGAATTATTTATATCGTATTTAAAAGTAAATAAAAAATATGCTATTTCTTTATTATCTTTATATACAAGATATTTAGTGGGTGATTCTTTTTTATATTCTAAAGGAATATCGTATATTTCGTTTAAATATTCTTTTTTATATTCCTCATATAACTTTTTAATTAATTCTTTATTATTCATATTATTTACAATTTTCTAATAGTATTTGTTTTATGTATTGGATATTGTTATTTATATCGTCTTCCCAAAATCTGAATAATTTATATCCCTTATCTACAGCCCATTGTGTTTTAATAGAATCTTTAATTAAATTTTGTTGTTGTGTTTTATATTTTGGAACAGAATGTTTAGAGTTAGGGTTACAATGCCAAAAATCACCATCTACTTCAATAATAATATTATGTTTTGGAATGTAGAAATCGTAAAATGCTTTAATATCTTTAGCATAAAAAAATTGTTTATATTCTATATCTAATAATTCTAAAATATTAGAAAAAGTTTTTTCTAATTTAGATGTATGGTTTTGATCTGTCTTTATTATTCTTTGTACAGCAGAATCACTCATCTTTTCTTTAGTTATATTCGAATGTTTTCTACCAACCCCAAATCCTTCTTTTTTAGGTCTAGATACACCTTTACCTGATTTTGAAATTTTATTTTTAATTTCTTCAGATCTAGGTTTAGATACTTGTTTTTTAATATGATCATACTCCCCAGAAGTAAACTTTTGTTTGCGGGTTGATATAATTTTTTCAACTCGTTTTGGATTTTTAGGGTCGCCAAAATAATCCTTAATTACTCGAGTTTGATGTCCTCTTTTATATTCAGGGAAATCTCTCCGACTAGGATCATAAACTGTTTTTTCATTACACCCACATTTGCATGTTGGGTGAATTCCATTGTATTTTTCTTGTATTAATTTTTCACTGTTTTTCATATAAAAATAAAAATGCTCGATAATAAATATCGAGCATTCTTTTAAGATGTATATTTGGACTACTATATTTTCAAAAATTGAGTACGCAGTAATCTACAGCTACAGTCATTGTAATGTTAACGGCTTGGTTTTCAGTATCCCAAGCATAATCACCAAAATTAGCTTCTGTTATAAATGCGCCTTTAAGAATCCATTCACTAACAATGTCTCCTACAGGTCCTAAAATGTCAATTACTAAGTCTTTTTTATAAAAGTCTGAGTAGCCATCTCTACCTGTTACAGATTCGTGATGCAAACGAACCCATTCCATTACTGCTTGAGCACCTGAAGGTGTGATAGGATCAAATAGTGTCATCTGAATGTTACCCCAAGTAGTTTTACCTTTTACTTTACGATAAACGTTAATGTGGTTTAAGGTTACTTCTCCTTGTGATACGGTTACAGCATTTACTCCTTTTATTAAATAACTTGGAACACCATCCATATAAAGGATAAACCTATTAGCCTGTTTGGGTTCAAATGCTGTAAAAAATATTTCGTTTGCGTCTAGTACTGCCATTGTATTATGTTTTATTTAATTATAAATATCTGTTTATTAAATTTTTATACTGGGAAAGTAGCTCCAGTTGGTGTAACATTGAAATCCAAGTAAATAAATTCAGCTGTTTTAGTTGGTTGTAAATAAATTGCACCTACTAATTGGTTTCTGTCAATCACGTCTGGAGTGTTGTTAGTATCATCCATTACAACTTTAAATGCATACAAACCTTGTCTTTGTTGTACTGATTCAAGGTATGGATTAACTTGGCTTAAGAATTGGTTTCTTGTAGCAATTGTATTTTGTTCAAATACTAATGTATTTGCTACTTGAGAAATATAAGACTTAAGTGCAATTAACAATCTTCTAACATTTACACGATCCAAAGCAGATGCTCTAGTTTGTAATGTTTTCTGACCATACACTACTACTCCAGTACCTGGGAATGTAGCAATTGGGTTTACTTTTCCTTGGTATAAAGTATCACGTGATGCTTGTGGTAATTTTTGTTCTACTCTAATTACTCTTCCTAATCCACCTCTGTTTATACCTGCAGGTGCAAACCATGGCTCAGATACTCTGTCATTATATGCATATACACCAGCAATCATTGCTGAGGCAGGAACCCATACTCTTTTACCAGTACCTGGGTCTAGGATTTGGCACCAAGGCCAGTAAGTAGCAGTATATGAAGAATCAATGCTTGCTGCTTGACCAGTAACTGTAGTAACTGAACTACCATAGTCTACTAAGTCAACTACGTAAATGTTGTCTCCTCTGTCTTGAGTATTAGTAATAATGTTGTTTATTTTAGAAGCGTGGGTACCAAAATTTTTAATCAATCCAGGAGTATACAGAGCATTAAATTGATAATCATCTTTATTAGAAAGAAGATCAATCATGTTATCATAATTAGCTGCTACTAATCCTTGAGTATTATTATTATCTATAGTATCATAAAAATTAGCTCCTCCTTTTACATCACCTGTAGCACCAGTAAATGAACCATTAGCATTTACAGGAATAGAAGCAGTATATTGAGGCTTAGCTATTCCAACATTATCAAAATAGTCTGGTGTTAAGTAATTTACTTGTTTTACTCTAACATATTTTGAAGCATTAGGATAGTTACCTGTTACTTCAATTTGATTATTTGCTGGGTTGTAACTGTAAACGTAATCACCAATTACATTAGAAATAAAGTTAGATGCTTTAGGGTCTAATGATAAATTGGTCCATTGTTCTAAAATAATAGGACTATTAGTATTATCATTTCCTTGTCTAATCAATAAATTGAATGTACCTGAAGATGTGTTAGCGTTAACAATTTGCCAACGAACGTTGTCTTTTGAACCATTTGCTAAAGCACCTTGTGCATCAAGGGAACTTGAACTGTTCATAATAACACCTTCAGAAATTGTTTCTAAAACAAAAGCTACACTTCCATCACCATTTACACCACCACCTAAAGTTCCATAATTAATAAAATTAGTTCCATTTCCTGCTTCAAATTCGTATCCATTATAAGCTGAGCTAGAAACTGAACCAGTAAATGATATTGTAGTAGTACTTGAGTTTGAAGTAATTCCTAAACTTGTTACAGAAGTAATTTTAGCTGCTAAGTTAGTAGTACTAGTAGCTGCAGTACTTGCACTAGCAAAGAAATATAATTTACCATCTGCATCATCTTGGTAATTACCAGAAGCGGTTGGTAAGAATCGATAAATATTAGAACTATTGTCCGTAAATCTAAACTCAGTATCAATCCAACTTGCTATTCCACTTAAATTACCTGAAGCAGTTGCAAAAGCACCTGCTGTAGAAGGTACATTATTTAAAATATTTGAACTTGTAGCAGGAGAATAGGATCCACTTACTACTCTAGATACTAATAATGTGTTTCCATCATTACTAAAGTAATTATAAGCAGCAATAGAGGTAAAATATGAATAAGTATCACTACCACTTGTTAAAACGTCTCCAAAGGTATTTACAAATTCACTATAGGAAGTAACAACAGTAGGCAATTCAATAGGGCCTTTTACTGTTGGGCCTATAATTGCTGCTCCTACTACTACGGGCTGTTGTGAAATAAAGGATGTATCATTTTCTCTTGCTAATACACCGGGTGAAATTAATGTTTCTGCCATTTTGTTAAAGTGTTTTTATTTTTATTATAAATATCTTGGAGAATGTACAAATCAACTACTTATGAATTCTCCCTTTTCTAAATCTATAGTTCCGTCTCCATATTTGTTTTGGAGTTGTTTTCCTAATTGTTCTTCGTGTTGTTTTAATTGTTGATAACTGGAAGATAATTGTTGTTCTTGGAGTTTTAGTTCTTGTCTATGAATTTCTAATACACCAAATTTTTCAATTAGGTTGGCTCTGTCTTGTTGAACTTTTTTTAGTTGTGTAATTTCTTCTTGGGTTAAAACTTTTGTTGTCATAATTTATTTTGTTATAAATATATAAATTTTTATTAGTAATAGGCTATTAAAAGAACATACCCATCACCACCTTTTCCACCGTTTCCTGCGCTTGCTGCTCCTCCTGATGTTCCTGCTCCACCACCTCCACCACCACATCCAATACTTCCTGATCCTCCATTTCCGCCATTGATAGTATTAAGACTACTTGCTCCTCCTCCATGGCCCGGTGTTCCTACACCGTAAGAAGAAGAGTATAGACTACTAGAAAAACCAGCTAAAACTAATCCATTTATAAAATTGTTTACACCATTTTGTCCGTTTATGTTACTTCCTCCATTTGCTGTTCCTGCTGAACCTGTAAAAATCAATTGTCCATTTTTAAAAACAGCAGAGCCTGTTGCTCCAGCTTGAGCAGTATTAGAAGTATTAATTCCTCCTCCTCCACCTCCTCCTCCTGTTCCTATACTACTATTAAATGAATATAAAGGAGTATTATTAAAATTAGGAGAAGTACTGGCATTTCCTCCTTTTGATCCTACTAATTGATAAAACAAATTAGGAGTGAATGCTGGTGAAAAATCACCACCAACACTATAAGTACTACCATTTTTTCCTCCTTTTCCTTGAACTAAAATTGTAGAAGAACCAGATCTAAAAAAACTATCATTTCCATCATTACCTGTATTTCCATCTGCACCTCCACTTCCTCCTCCTGCACCTCCATTTCCTCCAGTACCAACTTGAATAGTATAAGAACTAGTAGTTAAAGAAGAAGATTCAAACCAAGCAGTAGCAATAGATCCTCCACCACCACCTCCACCTCCACTTCTAGAACTATTAGTGGCACCGGATTGTCCTCCTCCACCACCTGCTCCTGCTCCTACACAAACTACTTGTAAGTATTTAATATCAAAATTAATACTAGGGTTTTTATTCCAAGTATAAATCCCAGGAGTAACATATTCCGTTATTACCATAGAACCTTTATTAGCTGCTAAATCAAATACTGCTCCACTTTTATCTGTTAAGTACACGGAACTTCCACTAGAGTAAATTACTCCAGATTGTGATGCTAATGGTTCAGCAGATGAAGTTTTTATTAAGGATATGTTGTGTAAAATTTTCATGTTTTTTATTAAAAGTATTCTACTAGTATACATAAACCTGAGGAGCCACTTCCTCCTGTGCCACTCCAAGGATAACCTCCTCCGGCTCCTTGAGCTGGGATAAGGTTTGGAGGGTTATCAAATACACCACATCCTCCTCCTCCACCACCTCCAGCTCCGTATAATCCTCCATGTCCTCCATTTCCTGCTACTTTATTTGTTCTATGAGTAGAACCAGAAAAATAAGTACCTCCTCCACCTCCACCTCCTGTTCCTAAACCATAAGAAGCAGTAAATCCTTTTAAAGGAAAACTTTGTATAAGTTGAGTGATAATATCTTTACCAACATTATCATTACCATTAAAACCATTACTTGCTGTAAATACATTAAAAATAGCAGGATCTGTACTTGCTGATGCTCTTCTTCCTCCAGCACTTCCACTTGTTAGAGTACCATTAAAAGTAAACACCCCTGATCCTGATCCTCCATTACCAATTCCAAATTCTCCACCAAAACTTGAAAAATCAGTGCTTCTTCCTCCTCCAGCCCCTCCTCCTGCTCCTGCTATAGGTATAGCTCCAGTGTATTGTAAATTTATTTCATTCTCACTAGAATATATTTGAAATGTTTGAGGAGATGATAAAGAACTATAAGGTGAACTTACAAAAGGATTGTTGGCTATCCCAGCATGTGCTCCGGATCCTGTTGTTAAAGTAAATCCACTAGCATATCCTCCACCTGGGATTCCAAAGAAAGAATATGGTCCTCTACTTGGTATGCTGTTTTTTCCTCCTCCTGGGACAGCTACTTCTGATTTGAATTGACTTCCTGAGTAAATACTAAGTATTGAACCTCCATATCCTCCATAACCTCCTTCTGCTATAACATATGAACCAAAAGAAGT
>Ga0214917_10001199_pt1 | contig 33717 bp, 30 predicted proteins | sample LL_1208_BB_MetaG_FD_177983 | JGI IMG/M metagenome (GOLD analysis project Ga0214917, IMG submission 177983) | Freshwater microbial communities from Lake Lanier, Atlanta, Georgia, United States - LL_1208_BB | ecosystem: Environmental > Aquatic > Freshwater > Lake | place: USA: Georgia | collected... | reverse complement strand
AGGGTTCCTGCGTGACCAACTTTGCGTGTGCCAAGTGCTTTGCGTGCAATAGCAACCACATCGTGGCTTGTCATGCCTGGCTCTTTATCTACAACCAGAAAACCGTGCTCGTGCACTATGTGCGTCGCTACTCTTCTTCGATTACACGTGGAGCTTTGTAAGGATCTTCTCCCCCGGCATAACTGGCATTCTTACGAAGCTCTGCAACTTGTGCGTCTTGCTCGTGAACCTTTGCAAGCAAAGAATCAAGAGCAAGGGCACTTTCAGGCAAACCATCTTCAAAGAATTCAATGCTGGGTGTAATGCGAAGTCCTAATTCGCGGCCAAGTGCAGAACGAATGGCACCCTTAGCACTCTCTAGAGCCGCCGCAGTTGCTGCGCGCTCATCTAAACCACCAAGGACTGTGTAGAAAACAGATGCTTGCTGAAGATCGCCAGTAACGCGCGCATCGGTAACAGTTACAAAACCTAGACGCGGATCTTTAATCTTTGTCTCAAGCAGGTTTGCAACTACTACCTTAATGCGGTCGGCGACCTTCAGTGTGCGATGTGATTGACCCATTGCTTATGCTCGCTTTTTCTCAACCATCTCAAAGCACTGAACGATGTCGCCTTGTGCGATCTCCTTCATGTTGCCAAGGCCAATACCGCACTCAAATCCTTCACGGACTTCAGTGGCATCATCCTTGAATCGCTTGAGCGAATCAATTGTGAGGTTATCAACCAAGACTGTTCCGTTACGCAAAATACGTGCCTTTGCATTACGACGGATGATTCCATCCTTAACAATGGAACCAGCGATGTTTCCAGCCTTTGAAGACTTGAAGATTTCACGAACTTCGGCGCTACCGATGATTGATTCTTCGTACTCTGGCTTGAGCATGCCCTTAAGGGAAAGCTCAATCTCTTCAATTGCGTTATAGATAACTGAGTAGAAACGAACTTCCACGCCTTCTTGATCCGCATAAATTGCAGTTTGTGGCTCAGGCTTAACGTTAAAGCCAATCACAACTGCAGTTGAGGCAGATGCCAAGGTGATGTCGCTCTTGGTAATTGCACCAACACCGCGGTGAATAACGCGAAGATCAACTTCTGCGCCAACATCCAACTGCATCAATGCATCTTCTAGCGCTTCAACAGAACCAGAAACGTCACCCTTTAGAATGAGGTTCAGTGTTGAAATCTTGGACTGCTCCATGAAGTCTTCTAGTGAAACCTTCTTGCGGGCCTTGGCAAGCTGTGCGTTACGTTCTGCAGCCTGTCGCTTTTCAGCAATCTGACGCGCAGTACGGTCTTCATCAGCAACAAGGAAGGTATCGCCAGCACTTGGAACAGAAGTAAATCCAAGAACCTGAACTGGACGAGAAGGACCAGCAGTTGCAACGTTATCGCCGTTTTCATCCAACATCGCACGAACACGACCAAATGCACTACCGGCAACGATTGCATCACCGATCTTTAGCGTTCCGCGCTGAACTAAAACAGTTGCAACTGGACCACGACCACGGTCAAGGTGCGCTTCAATAGCAACACCACGAGCATCATCTTCGGCAATTGCGCGAAGATCAATTGCAGCATCTGCTGTTAGTAAAATTGAATCGATCAACTGATCAATTCCAATACCAGCCTTTGCGGAGACGTTTACGAAGATTGTGTCTCCACCGTACTCCTCTGCGATCAAGTTGTACTCGGTTAGCTGTTGGCGAACCTTGTCTGGGTTTGCACCCTCTTTATCAACCTTGTTAACAGCAACCACAATTGGAACATCGGCTGCTTGTGCGTGATTTAGAGCTTCAATTGTCTGAGGCATGATTCCATCATCTGCGGCAACAACTAGTACAGCGATGTCAGTTACCTTGGCACCACGAGCACGCATAGCGGTAAACGCTTCGTGACCTGGTGTATCAATAAATGTAATCGCGCGATTAGTGCCCTCATGATCATGGTGAATTTGGTAGGCACCGATGTGCTGGGTAATGCCGCCTGCTTCACCCTTCATAACTTCAGATTTACGAATCGCATCTAGAAGAGAAGTCTTACCGTGATCAACGTGACCCATAACAGTTACCACTGGTGGACGTGCAACCAGTGACTCTGGATCTAAATCATCAAGTTCGCCAGCTAAGTCGATGTCGAAGTCTTGTAGTAACTCACGATCTTCATCTTCAGGGCTAACGATTTCAATGTTATAACCGAGTTGAACACCAAGAATTTCAAAGGTATCTGCATCGACTGATTGTGTTGCTGTAACCATTTCACCTAAGTGGAATAGTGCTGCAACTAACGCTGCTGGATCTGCACCAATCTTGTCTGCGAAATCTGCCAATGAAGCTCCGCGACGCATACGAATAGGCGTCTTGCCATCACCGTGAGGAACAACTGCGCCACCAAGTTGTGGTGCCTGCATATTGTCGAACTCATCGCGTAATGCCTTACGTGACTTTTGTTTACGACCAGATTTCTTACTTGCATTCTTTCCGAATGCTCCGCCTGCGCCACCGCGTTGTGGTGGACGACCGCCACCTGGACGTTGCGGACCACCAGCAGGTGCACCACCAGTACCTGGTGTATTTGATTTATAAGGAGATGATGATGGTGCGCCACCAGTACGTGGTGGAAAACCTGAACCAGTAGTAGGTCCACCTGATGCAGGTCGTGCTCCACCTGGACGTGCTGCAAATCCTGGACGAACAGAACCTGGACGAGACCCCGCCATTCCTGGACGAGGAGCACTGCCTTGTGAGCCTTGAGGTCTCTGTGGTGGACGTGGAACTACACCACCTGTTGAAAATGGATTATTACCTGGACGAGGTGGACGTGGAACTACACCACCTGTTGAAAATGGATTGTTACCTGGACGAGGTGCAGGTGCTGATGGAGCTGCAGGTGCTGCGCCATCTGTTGCACGGTCTGCGGCGCGATCTGCTGCCTCGTGCTTTGCAGCTTCTTCTTTGTTGGCAATCGCTTTTGCTTGTTCAAGCTTGAGCGCTTCAATATCAACGCCAAGTTCAGCGGCAAGTTCAGCGGCTTGTTCAGCACTAACTTCACCCTTTGGCTTTGCCGCAGCTTTCTTGGCAGCAGCCTTTTTGACGGGTTTCTTTTCCTCGACCGGTTTTGCATCGGGATACATTTCGATCAACTTGCGGACAACTGGTGCCTCTACTGTTGATGATGCTGAGCGAACAAACTCGCCCATTTCTTGGAGTTTTGCAAGAACAACCTTGCTCTCCATACCGAGTTGTTTTGCCAACTCATGTACGCGGACCTTTGACACATTTCTCCTGTCTTGGCCCGCATTTTCTCAAATGCAAGCCTTAGTTGAACGACCTCATAGTTCTAACGAGCTCATTTGAGTTTCATATCTTTCATATCCATTCGTTGTAAGTAATTAACCGAACTAGCTTTCAAGAAACTTCAGAAGTTCCGATACATCGATCGTCTCATCTTGCTGCTCCTTATTTAATTTAAGGGCAAAACGAAAAGCGCCTCGACTTATCGCACCTTCTGCACATTTCTTGTGAAGCCAAGCGCCCCGACCTGGAGCACCGCCTTTGATATCAGGAACTAACTTCCCATCAATCAAAACCACCCGAATCAATGCTGCTGGGTTCGCCTTCTTTCGGCAGCCAATGCAGCTACGTACCGGAAAACTTGAATCCAACTGGCTCATGGTATCCAACTAGAGCCCTCCAGTCATAATCTGGTAATTGGTCATAATGCTGCGTCTGTGGCAGCGGGAACAACTGTGTCGGGGTGAATATCAATACGCCAGCCAGTCAATCGCGCAGCCAGGCGAGCGTTCTGTCCATCTTTTCCAATGGCCAATGAGAGCTGGTAATCCGGAACAATCACCTTTGCGCTGCGTGTTGAAAGATCGGTGATTTCAACTGAACTGACCTTTGCAGGAGCAAGTGCTGCTGCAACAAATTCTGCCGGATCTTCAGACCAATCAACAATGTCAATCTTTTCTCCGTGCAGTTCATCCATAACGGCGCGTGCTCGTGAACCCATGGGACCAATCAACGAACCCTTTGGACTAACACCGGCGCGATGAGTTTTAACCGCAAGTTTTGTTCTGTGTCCTGCTTCGCGTGCAACAGCCATGATTTCAACGATGCGATCATTAATCTCTGGAACTTCAAAAGCAAATAACTGTTTCACCAGTGCTGGGTGAGAGCGGGATAACATGATTTCAGGTCCCTTTAACCCTTGCTTCACTTCAACTACAAAACACTTAATACGGTCTCCGTGGTTATACACCTCGCCCGGTACTTGCTCCTGTGGTGGGATGCGTCCCTCAACGCGACCAAGGTTGACGTTAATCATCTTGGGATCGCGTCCTTGCTGCACAACACCAGAAATAACATCTCCAACAGATGCTGTGAACTCTCCAACAATTTCTGCATCGTTGGTCTCGCGCATTTTTAACTTAATTATCTGGCGCGCAGTCGATGTTGCAACACGTGAAAACCCATCAGGTGAATCAACTTCTTCACTAATACGAGTTCCATCTTCACCAAAGATTGGAACCAGGATAGAAATCTCACCAGTCTCACGATCCAAATGAGCTCTAGCGTGGCGCTTGGCTGTATCTGTTTGGTTATATGCACCAAGAACTGCAACCTCGATCGCATAAATAAGATCTTCGAGATGAATATCTTTTTCTGTTGTAAGGGCAGCCAAAGCCGACATCTCTACATGCATTAGATCTCATCCTTACGATTGAATTCGATCTCAACGTTTGCACGCTTGATATCTGCAAATGCAACTTCATGAGTCTTCATTCGACCCTTGATGTTCTCAACCAAAATTGCTCGGACTTCATCAAACTCAGTTAGACGACCTGAAACCTCAGTATCGTCATTGAGCGTTACCTTAACAATGCGAGTTAGATTCTTCGTCCAGTGACGAGGCAAAGTGAGAGGACGCTCGATACCAGGTGATGTGACTTCAAGGGTAAATGCTTCAGTCAATAATGGTGATTCATCAAGAATTGCTGAAATTTCACGGCTAACAACTGTCACTTCATCAAGGCTAAGTGGGGCAACTCCGTCGATCATGCAGGTAACAATGCGGTGATTACCAGGATTGCTTGTAAAGACATCTTCTAGAAAGAATCCCGCGTTTTCTACAGCAGGGCGAATTGCATCGGCGATTGAATCCTTAAGGGCCATCACATTCTTCTTTCTATTAAGTTGTTCCCTAATTGTAACGCGAACAATTAGAAGGTTGCAATTCCTACTTTAACGATCAATGCAACAGTAACTAGCAAGAAGACTTTGCGCACCAAAGTGGAGCCACCCTTGATAGCCAGACGCGCTCCAATGACTGCGCCTGTTATGTTTGCAATTCCAAGGATGATGCCAATCTGCCAAAGAACCGCGCCGTTTATTCCAAAAACCATAATTGCCCCAACATTGGTTGCAACGTTGACCACCTTGGCAATTGCAGAAGCGGTGATAAAGGCATATCCAAGAGATGCAACAAGAATGAGCATCAAGAAGGACCCAGTTCCTGGCCCAAAAACTCCATCATAAAAACCAATAAGTACTCCCGCAATTGCAGCAATTTGCACTCTGCGTTTTGGTAGGTGACGCAGGTTTTCAAACTTACCTAAATCAGGTTTAAACCAGGTGTAAACGGCAACGATAATAAGTAGCACCAAAACCATCGGCCGCATACTGCTCGTCGGGATCTTGGAAGCTAGAACTGCTCCCCCTGCAGAGCCCAAGAATGCTGGCAATCCCATTGCGATCAAAATCTTTGGATCAGGCTTGATCTGCTTTCTATAAAGTGCAGCTGCCGTTGTCGTTCCAAATACTGCCGATAATTTGTTGGTACCAAGCACCACTGCAGTTTCAGACTTTGGTAAGCCAATCAGCAATGCAGGAAGTTGAATTAAACCTCCACCGCCTGCAATGGAATCAATAAAGCCAGCGAAAAAAGATGCTGCTAATAGAAAAAGTGCTGTTGCAAGCGTTAAATCCTGAAACACAATTACTTAAGTAGCTCTGCGATCGAAGTTACCGCATTTACAAGTGCAACCTCTTTTTTGTCACCACTCTTGCGCACTCGAACTTCGACATTTCCTTCAGCCAACGCTTTACCGACAACTACAATTATTGGATTGCCAATCAACTCTGCATCTTTGAATTTCACGCCAGGGCTGGCATCACGACGATCGTCCAACATAACTGAAATTCCCCGTGCCTCAAGATCGGTACCTAGCTTTAGCGCTGTTTCAAATAACAGGTCATCTTTACCTGCAGCAACAATATGCACCTTGGCTGGGGCTAACTCTGCTGGCCAATTAAGCCCGATTTCATCATGAGTTTGCTCAGCAATTGCAGCAACTGCGCGAGTTACACCAATTCCATAGGAGCCCATAGTCACAATCTGCGACTTACCGTTTTGATCAAGAACTGTCAGATTTAGCGCCTCTGCATACTTGCGACCAAGTTGGAAGATATGACCGATCTCGATTGCGCGATCAATAACAATAGGTGTTGCACACTCTGGACATGCATCTCCTGCTCGCACTTCGGCAGCCTCAACATATGCATCAGGTGTGAAATCGCGACCGTTAACTACATTTCTTGCGTGACGATCCTTTTTGTTGGCACCAGTTACCCATGAAGTGCCAGGTGCCACATGTGGATCTGCATAAACAGTAATTCCAGATTTCTTTGCATCCTGTGGTCCGATGTATCCCTTAACTAGACCAGGGAACTTTGCAAAGTCTGCATCTTCAAAGACACGAAGCTCGTGTACTCCACCAAGGTTTTCTTGGAAACGCTTTAAATCAACTTCGCGATCTCCAGGTACTAATACGCAAACAGCCTTGTTATCTGCCATCAGCATCACATTCTTTAGTGTGTTGGCCCCAGTAAATCCCCCACCAAACTTTGCGTTAAGAAGCTCAACTAAAGAATCAATAGTTGGCGTATTTGGTGAATCAAAATCCTCTAGCGCGGGAGTTTTTGAAAAATCCTCAGCATCCACCTTCGTGACCATCGCTTCAACATTTGCGGCAAATCCACACTTAGGACACAAGACATATGTGTCTTCACCTGTTGAACAAGGAGCAAGGAATTCTTCTGACTTAGATCCACCCATAGCACCTGAAACAGCCTTAACAATTTTATAGTTCATACCAAGGCGATCAAATGTTTTTACATATGCTTCGCGATGTTCTTGATATGACACTTCAAGTCCAGCATCATCGCTATCAAATGAGTATGAGTCTTTCATGACAAACTCGCGGCCTCGGATAATTCCGCTACGAGGTCGGGCTTCATCGCGGAACTTTGTTCCGATCTGGTAAATACTAAGTGGCAAATCTTTATAGGACGAGTACTCGCCTTTGACCATCAAAGTAAACATCTCTTCGTGGGTTGGACCTAGTAGGTAATCCCCGCCTTTGCGATCTTGCAATCTAAACAACGCTGGCCCGTACTCTTCCCAACGATTAGTAGTTTCATATGCATCACGTGGAAGAAGTGATGGAAAGTTAACTTCTTGGAATCCCGCCTTATCCATTTCTTCACGAATCACTCGTTCAACATTTCGAAGTGTTATCACGCCAAGTGGCAGCCACGAATAAATACCTGCAGCAATCCTGCGCACGTAGCCAGCCCGAACTAGCAGCTTATGGCTTGCGACCTCAGCATCTGCTGGATCATCGCGAAGAGTACGCAAAAATAGCGTAGACATTTTCAACATGGACAAACCTTATCGAACATCAACTGAAGGTTGCCCTGAAGCAACTCCGGCGGCTTCCATTTCTTCTGCTAATCGCATCGCTTCTTCGATAAGAGTTTCAACAATTTGCGCTTCCGGAACAGTTTTGATGACCTGCCCCTTAACAAATATCTGTCCCTTGCCATTTCCAGAAGCAACACCAAGATCTGCTTCACGTGCCTCTCCTGGACCATTAACAACACAACCCATAACAGCCACACGCAATGGAACTGTCATTCCCTCTAAACCAGCCTGCACCTTTTCAGCCAATGTGTAAACATCAACTTGTGCACGGCCACATGATGGACATGAAACGATTTCAAGTTTGCGCTGACGCAAGTTGAGAGATTCAAGAATTGAGATTCCCACCTTTACCTCTTCAACGGGAGGCGCTGATAGTGAAACGCGGATGGTGTCACCAATACCTTCAGCCAACAAAATACCAAATGCAGTTGCAGACTTAATTGTGCCTTGAAAGAGTGGACCAGCCTCTGTCACACCAAGGTGCAATGGGTAATCACACTTTGCAGCAAGAATTCGATATGCATTAACCATTGTTACAGGATCATGATGCTTTACAGAGATCTTAATATCTGAAAAACCATGTTCCTCAAATAAAGATGCTTCCCAGAGTGCTGATTCAGCCAAAGCCTCAGGAGTTGCTTTCCCATACTTTGCAAGTAAACGTGGATCTAAAGAACCAGCGTTAACACCAATACGAATTGGAATGCCAGCATCACCTGCTGCCTTTGCAACCTCTTTAACCTTGTCATCAAATTGTTTGATGTTTCCTGGATTAACACGCACCGCGGCGCAGCCAGCATCGATTGCTGCGAAGATGTATTTAGGTTGGAAGTGAATGTCTGCAATCACTGGAATCTGCGACTTCTTAGCTATCTGCGCAAGTGCATCTGCATCATCTTGACTTGGCACAGCTACACGAACAATCTGGCAACCAGAAGCGGTTAACTCTGCAATCTGCTGCAATGTCGCATTCACATCTGCTGTAAGAGTCGTGCACATCGATTGAACTGAAACCGGCGAATCACTTCCTACGCCGACAGAACCAACCTTAAGTTGGCGAGTCTTGCGGCGAGGGTGCAGCGTTGGAGGTGGTGCACTTGGAATTCCGAGATCAACCATGGCTTTATTCTGCACTACGCAAGGTAAAAGCGGCGAATTAAAGGTTGAGGGTCACAGGATTAATGACATCTGCAACCAACAGCAGCAAGGTCAAACATGCAAGAACCACAAAAACCACCATGGTTACTGGGGTTAGCACCGTCACATCGATTTGGGCTGGTCGTGGACGACCACGCAAACGAGCAAAGAGGGCGCGAATCTCATCTGCAATTGCAACTGCCATGTGTCCGCCATCTAGTGGAAGTATTGGCAGCAGATTAAAAATTCCAACAAAGATATTAAGGCTAGCCACAATTAGAACAAAGGTAGCTAAACGCTCCATCGGAGTGAGCTTGTCGCTGCCGACAGCTTCACCAGAAACACGTGCCACGCCAACAACACCAACTAAACCATTGGCATCGCGTTCTTCACCGCGCACTGTTGCGCCCCATAGCGCTGGCACCTTTTCAGGCAACTTTGCTAGTGATTTAACGCTTTCAGTTAAGAAGCTCTTAGTAACGATTGCAGAGTTCTTGAAGGAAACCAACAGCCCAGAACGCTTCAAACCAACGTCATTGACGATTCCAAGAACATATCTCTTAGTCCCATCAATATCGGTCAATCGACCAGAGGCTGCAATTGAAATCTCTTCGCCATTTCGATCAAGTACAAGTGTGAGTTCTTTTCCTTGTGACTCACGAATAACTTCAACATCTTTGTACCACTCGGTGACTTTCTTACCGTTAATAGAAAGAATCTCATCTCCTGGCTGGATTCCAGCAGCTTCGGCAGCTGAATTAGGAACTACCTCGCTGATAACTGGAAGAACTTGATTTGTTCCAATACCGGCAAAAAGTGTGAACAGCAGTAAATAACCCAAGACAAAGTGCAGAAATGATCCCGCACCTAAAACAACTAGCTTCTTACCGGATGAGGCCTTATAGAAAGCGCGCTCTTCTTGCCCAACAGGTAGTTCATCACTAGGAGACATACCTTCGATCTTGCAGTAGCCACCTGCTGGAATGGCTTTGACTCCAAACTCAGTTTCTCCGCGCTGGACAGACCAGATTCTCTTTCCAAAGCCCACAAAAAACTCTGAAACCCACATTCCATAGTTTCGAGCGGTTATGTAATGCCCAAATTCATGGATCATTACAGAAAGCAGCAGCGCAACAATAAAGGCGAGAATTCCAAGAAGTTCCATTAATTGCCTAACGTGAGAAGTTGCTTTGAAGTATGCACGATACCGCTGACATCATAGAAAAGCTCGATTATCTATCGAGAAGGTTCTGAGTTGGCGAATACGGTGCGCCGGAACGACGCTTTGCTATCGCACTCAAAGCTTCAAGAACTACGCGATTAGCCAAGATTGCAGTGATGTCAGCATTATCAAATGGAGGAGCAACTTCAACAATATCTATTCCAACAATTGGCAATTCCAAACAAATTCGTCGAACCGCTTCCAATAACTCACGGCTTGTCATTCCACCAGGTTCTGGTGTTCCTGTTCCTGGTGCCATTCCAGGATCAACAACATCGATATCGACTGAAAGAAAGACACCATCGCAGCCATCAACTAGAGTTGCAAAAGATTCATCGAGCACCGCTTTTAGTCCACGGTGATGTATCTCAGTCATTTCATATGAGCGCATACCTTGATCGCGCATCCAATTAAGGGTTGCATCTTCTGGCCAATACCCGCGAAGACCTATCTGTAAGAAACGATCTCCTCGAACATACCCATTATTGATGAGGTTACGCATAGGAGTTCCGTGACCCACCAACGCTCCGAACTGATCTTCACCAGTATCAGCATGTGCATCAAAGTGAATCATCGAAACTTTGCCATGACCTAAGTGATTAGCAATACCTGCAACATCTGCCGATGCAATTGAATGATCTCCTCCAAGAACAACAGGGATTATTCCTGCGCGAGAGATCTTTTCTGTTGCATTGCGCAACACCTCAAGTGATGCAACTAAATCTCCACCGGGCATCATCAGATCCCCTGCATCAAAAACCTTGAGGTCCTTCAATCCATCTGTGCGCAATGCAAGGTGAGGTCTGGAGCCATCATGTGGCAGATAATCTCCCCCACGAATTGCCTGTGGACCAAACTTGGCACCTGATCTATGGGAAGTCCCGCTATCAATCGGTGCACCAACAATAATTACATCAGCGCCCTTGTAACTGGCGGGATCATCAAGATCACAGGCAGGAATTCCCAAAAAGGTAAAGCTAGGGCCATACATATTGCCGTGATTGGTCACTTAGAAACCTTCACCTTTTTACCAACAAATTGACCCGCAATCACAATCAGTAGCGCCAAGATAAACATGGCAGAACCAATCACATTTGCCTGAGCCGGAATACCGCGGGCAGCAGATGTATACACAAATTCAGGGAAGGTTTTCAATGTTCCTGAATTAAAATTGGTAATAATAAAGTCATCAAAAGACAAACTAAAGGCAAGTAGTGCCGCCCCTGCAATACCGGGTGCAACCAAAGGCAGGGTTACGCGGCGGAAAGTTTCTAGCTCATTTGCATAGAGATCCATCGCAGCTTGCTCTAGGCGTGGATCTAGTGCGGCAATACGGGCCTTAACCGTAACCACAACAAAAGAAATACAAAACATTACGTGCGCAATAACTGTTGGCCAGAAGCCAGGGTTAATGTGAAAAACCAAGAACAATGAAAGAAGTGAAGCACCCAAAACAATTTCAGGTGTTGCCATCGGCAAGAAAATCAATAAGTTGGATGAAGAGCGACCCTTAAATGAATAACGCCCGATTGCAAAGGCAATCATTGTTCCTAGAATCGTTGAGAAGATTGTTGCCAACAAACCAATCTTTATTGAGTTGCCAAGTGCCGTACACACCTCAGGAGCACCACAAGGGTTCTTCCAGTTATCTAGTGTGAAACCCTTCCAGATCAGGTTTGACTTACCTGCATCGTTAAAGGAGAAAGCAAATGTATACAAAACGGGAATGAAAAGATAAGTAAAACCAAACACCGCATAAATTCGAATTAAATTGCGACCAAACCAGCGTGATAGTCGAGCCTTTGCTGGAATCGTTGGGATCGAAGCGTCCTTTTGCTTGTTCATACCAATTCCTCCGTTCCAGCTTTTCGAATATAGATTGTGACGAGAATTAAAATTGCAGCCATTAATGTGAAGGAAAGCGCCGCAGCGGTTGGGTAGTCAACGATCTTGAAGTAGCGAGACTCAATCACATTTCCGATCATCTTGGTGTTTGGGCTTCCCAAAATGGCTGCATTTACATAGTCACCTGCTGCAGGAATGAAGGTCAACAATGTGCCTGCGACAACACCTGGCATAGACAAAGGCAGAGTGACTTTGCGGAAAGTTGTAAATCCGTTTGCGTAAAGATCTCCAGAAGCCTCCATGGTGCGCGGATCGATGCGCTCAAGGGATGCGTATAAAGGCAATGTCATAAAGGGCAAGAAGTTGTATGTCATACCCATGACTACTGCAAAAGATGTCGATGTAAGGGTGGTGCTTTGTCCAATTATTCCTATATTTCGAAGGGTCGGAACCACAAAGCCCTCTTCACCAAGTATCTGCTTCCATGCAATGGTGCGAAGTAGGAAAGAAACAAAGAACGGTGCAACGACAAGAACCAAGAGAAAATTCTTCAACTTTCCGGCTTTAAAAGCAATCGCATAGGCCAATGGATAGGCAATTGCCAAAGCCAAAACAGTTGCACATAAGGCAAAGATGAATGATCGTGCAAATTGTTCTTTATTTTCAGTAAAGGCAGTTATGTAATTTGAGAACTGCAAAGTCTGCTCGTACTGACCTGTGTCTCCCCCAACAATTGGTGTCTGGGTTGATGTCTGGGCCAAGTTAACGATAGGCAAAATGAAGAAGGTAAACAGAAACAAAAACCCTGGCAACAACAACAGGTAAGGCAACTTCACCTTAGACAAGGCGTTGCTCATTCTTCGTCTAGTTCCTCAGGATTAACTTCAAGTCCAGCTTCGACATCTTCATCGCCGCGCAGAGCAAAAGTGAAGTTAGGCTCCCAAGAAATTACAACCTCATCGCCCTTATCAAATGGTGGAACACCATCATCATTTTGCTCAAAGACCATTACTTCTTGTCCCCAAGGCATGGTTACTTGGTACTGAGTTGAAACACCGATGTATGAAACATCTTCAATACGACCACCGGTCAAGATGTTTCCGCGAGTAGGTGTTCCTACAAGTGAAATACGGAATTTTTCTGGACGAATGCCAGCGTAAATCGAACTATCAACCGCATGGCTTCGGTTCTTTGGCATTGAAATCTTTTGTCCAAATAGATCGACAACCAGGTTGTCTCCATCTGTGCCTTCAATGCGTCCCTTAATAAGGTTTGATTGGCCCAAGAAGTTAGCCACAAAAGCAGTACCGGGGTTGTCGTATAGATCTGCAGGAGATCCCATTTGCTCAATTTCGCCCTCGTTCATAACTGCGATGGTGTCAGCCATAGTCATGGCCTCTTCCTGATCGTGTGTGACGTGAACGAAAGTTAAGCCAACCTCGCGCTGAATCCACTTGAGTTCAATCTGCATCTGGCGACGTAGCTTGAGATCTAGTGCGCCTAATGGTTCATCGAGCAAAAGTAGAGCGGGGCGATTAACAATCGCGCGAGCCAATGCAATGCGCTGCTGCTGTCCACCAGAAAGCTGCGTTGGCTTGCGTTGGGCAAGATGAGGCAGTTCAACTAGATCAAGAACTTTGTTTACATCTGCATCCACATCTTTGATTCCACGACGGCGCAAACCAAATGCAATGTTTTCAAAAATAGTTAAGTGTGGAAACAGTGCATAGTTTTGAAAGACAGTATTAATTGGACGCTGATATGGACGTTTCGTCGTGATATCAGTTGAACCCAAGTGAATACTTCCAACGGTTGGCTCTTCCAACCCTGCGATCATTCGCAAAGTTGTTGTCTTGCCGCATCCTGAAGGCCCAAGTAATGCAAAAAATGAGCCTTCAGGAATAGTTAATGACAAATCATTAACTGCGGTGAAATCTCCATACGTCTTTGTTATACGCGTTAGACGTAAGTCGCCGTGCGTTGCAGATGAAACGTCGGCCACTAGTTGCCGGCGGCCTTCTGGAATGCTTCGCCCCATGTAGTTTCTTCTGCTGGAGTAAGTGAGCGGAAGACGCTGAGCTTCTTTGATGTTGCATCATCAGGGAAGATGAATGGGCTGCTCGCAAGTTCTGGAGCAATCTTTTCCATCTCAGCCTGAGCACCCTTAACTGGGCAGACATAATTAACATATGCCGCAACTTCAGCTGCAATTGCTGGGTCGTAGTAGAAGTTAATCAACTTCTCCGCATTTGCCTTACCTTCTGCAGACGCTGTTGAAGGAATCATCAAGTTATCACCTGAAATAGTTCCGCCTGAATCTGGAATTGCAAAGTCAAACTTGCCTTCATTTTCTGATTTCAAGATAAACATATCGCCAGACCAGCCGATAACTGCTGTGGCATCACCAGAAGTGAGATCTTCGGCGTATTCATTGCCCTTTACGCCGCGAATCCAGCCATCGCTAATCTTCTTCGCCATGAAATCAACTGCGTTCATGAACTGATCCTCTGTAACAGTCTGAAGATCTACTCCCTGCGAGCGCAGAATAATTCCAATTGTGTCGCGCATTTCTGAGAGAACAACAATCTTTCCCTTGTTCTGAGGTGCAAATAGTTCTTCGAGTGTGCGAATTCCCTTTGGATTCTTTGCTGTGTTCCAACCAAATCCAGCCATGATTCCCTGCCATGTCAATGATTGCTCACGGTTAGGATCAAATGAAGGTGATGCGAGTGAATCAAGAATGTTTGACTTGTTGGGAATATTTGCTGCATCAAACTTCTGTGTGTATCCAAGACGGATCCAACGTGCAGCCATCCAGTCAGTTGGTGTGACTACGTCATAACCAATGTCCTCGCCCAACTTAAGCTGAGCTTGAACCTTTCCATAAAACTCATCATTGTCGTTGTAATCTTCAAAGTACTCTGCAGTGATACCAGTTTGTTCTTTGAACTTCTCAAGTGTTGGGTACTTCTTTGTTTCTTCGTCGTAATCAAGATACAACGGCCAGTTACCCCAACGTACTGAATTAGCGCTATCAGCTGAATCTGATCCGCCACCGCATGCAGCAAGTAAGCCTGCTGCACCTAAACCGCCTGCGCCTGCGAGAACCCCGCGGCGAGAAACCATTGCACCAAGAATTGATTTTGCCTCTGGTGAGAGTGAACTTTCTTTTGACATACTGATTTACTCCTTAAGGGTTAAGCACAAGCTAGTTGTCGGATTACCGAGCCTCAAGCTTCCTGTGGGTTGTGGGTTGATAGGTCGTGATGGAACAAGGGGAAATACTACGCCCCAAGATTAGTCATTACATGCTTAATTCGCGTGTAATCCTCGAAGCCATATGCAGAGAGATCTTTGCCATATCCCGAGCGCTTGAAACCACCATGTGGCATTTCGGCAACAAGTGGAATGTGGGTGTTGATCCAGACACAGCCAAAGTCAAAGGCCTTAGCCATGCGCATGGCGGTTCCGTGGTTGGTGGTCCACACACTTGAGGCCAATCCATACTCAACCCCGTTGGCCATAGCCACGGCCTGGGCCTCATCGGTGAACTTTTGAATGGTAATTACAGGCCCGAATATCTCTTTCTGAATCAGTTCATCTGCTTGCTCCAACCCCGCAACAACTGTTGCTGGGAAGAAAAAGCCTGGGCGATCTAACGCACTGCCGCCAGTTGTAACCTGAGCATGTGCTGGGACCCTGGACAAAAGATCTGTGATCCGAGCTAACTGATTTGAGTTGTTAACAGGACCTAGGAAAACATCTTCATCGGCAGGTGCGCCAATGGCGATCTGCTTTGCCTGCTCCGTGAGCAGGGCGACGAATTGATCATAAACAGAGTCTTGGACAATCACTCGTGTTGCGGCAGTGCAATCTTGACCAGCGTTGAAGTAGCCAGCAACTGCAATGGCTTCGGCTGCTGCTGCTAAATCAGCATCTGCAAAGACAACAACTGGTGCTTTGCCACCTAACTCTAAGTGCACACGTTTTAATTGCTTAGCTGCAGATTCCGCAACCTTTATTCCGGCGGCAACTGAGCCAGTAATTGCAACCATGTCAGGGCGTGCATGGTTAACAAGTGATGCACCTGTTTCGCGCTCGCCACATACAACATTGAAAACTCCCGCTGGTAAAAACTCCGCCATCAAATTGGCCATCCACACAGTTGAAGCAGGAGTTGTATCACTTGGCTTTAGCACAACAGTGTTACCTGCCGCAATTGCCGGTGCCCACTTCCACACCGCCATCATCATTGGATAGTTCCATGGTGTTACCTGACCAATAACCCCAACTGGTTCGCGGCGAATCATGGAAGTCATTCCTGGCATGTATTCACCAGCAGCTTTTCCTTCAAGATTTCTAGCAGCACCTGCAAAGAATCGAATCTGATCAAGCATCGGTGGTACTTCTTCTGAAGTTGTCAGTGAAATTGGTTTGCCTGTGTTTTCGCACTCGATACCAATAACTTCTTCGGACCGTTCTTCAATCGCATCAGCAATTTTTAGAAGTGCGCGTTGGCGCTGGGATGGTGTTGAATCGCGCCAATCTGAGAATGCATCACTTGCCGCCTTGAACGCTGCATCAATATCTGCTGCATTTGATTTAGGGGCGGTTGCAAAAGGTTGGCCTGTTGCTGGATTTACCAGAGTTGTAGTTTCACCTGATTGTGACTCTACAGACTTACCATTAATGAAGTTACTGAGCTTTTTCATGTGCCAGAGCCTAGCAATTCCCCAGGAATCTAACTAGTAGGTGAAACTTTCTCAGCTGCTGCCAACTGCCCACATGCACCATCAATTTCGCGACCTCGGGTATCGCGAACAGTTACCGGGACGCCATAACTTTCAAGGATGCGTACAAACTCTGCTTCGTCTTCTCGTCGGGAGGCGGTCCACTTTGATCCAGGAGTTGGGTTAAGTGGAATCAAATTAACGTGAGCATTTCTGTTTTTTAGCAAGCGACCCAATAAATCAGATCTCCAGGATTGATCATTGATATCTCGAATAAGTGCGTACTCGATGGAATAACGCCGGCCTGTCTTCTTTTCATAGGCATCTGCTGCAGCTAGTACTTCTCGGATGTTGTAACGATTATTAATTGGAACTAGCGAATCACGAAGTTCATCATCTGGTGTGTGCAGAGAAACTGCCAATGTGCAGTTAATTCCTTCGTCCATTAGTTTTTCTATACCGTTAACAAGCCCGACAGTTGAGACGACAACTGAACGAGCTGAGATTCCTAGGCCATCGGGGTTTGCATCAGTTATGTTGCGCAAAGTCCGCACTACAGCGTTGTAGTTTGCTAATGGTTCGCCCATCCCCATAAAGACAATGTTTGAAAGTCGCGTAGGCCCGCCAGGTAGTTCTCCGTTGGCACATGCACGTGCTGCAGCAACGATCTGATCTGTGATTTCTCCGGCCGATAAGTTTCTTGTTAGACCTGCTTGACCTGTTGCACAAAATGGGCAGTTCATTCCACATCCAGCTTGAGAAGATATACAGACTGTCACGCGATCGGTGTAGCGCATCAAAACGCTCTCAACTAGAACGCCATCGTGCAATTTCCACAAATCTTTCCTTGTCATTCCATTATCTGTCGTGCGCGTTGTGACTAACTGAATCATTTGAGGGGTCAACGCATCAGCAATTGCTTGGCGCTCTGCGGCTGGGATGTCAGTCCATTCCTCTGGATTACTAGAAAGGTGGCTGAAGTAATGAGTTGCCACCTGGGTAGCTCTAAAGGGCTCGAAGCCGAGCTCTTTTGCAAAGGCTTTGCGCTCTGTTGGTGAAAAGTCTGCCAAATGCTTAGGTGCCTTCTTGCGCTGCACTGGCTCATCAAAAACAAGTTTTACTTCAGGAATCTGTCCACTCATAAGAAGTGCTTAACTAATTCAAGTGCCAACCACATGGCAGGTGCCGATAACACAACTGAATCGAGTCGATCTAACATCCCGCCATGGCCTGGCAAAAGCGTTCCCATGTCTTTCAAACTTAGATCTCGCTTCATGGCACTTTCAATCAAGTCACCACAGGTAGCGGTAAAAACAATCATGAGGCCAACAATGATGCCAATCCACCAATCCATGTTCATTATGTAATGAAAAGCAAGGCACCCGCCAACGATTGTAAATACAACTGAACCAGCTAAACCTTCCCAGGTTTTCTTGGGAGAAATCGTTGGGACTAGTGGATGCTTACCGAACAAAACTCCAACAAAGTAACCAAACGTGTCATTACAACCAACTAAAACAACAAAAGTCATTACACGTTGAAAGCCATTACTTGGTGTTGCTAGCAAAATGAGGAAGCCTGCTAGAAAGGGAAGATACAAAAGAGTAAAAGTTGTAGCTGTGGCTTTCCCGACAAAGCCTTCAGGGCCATTTAATAGCAAGCGAATCAACAAAATTGGAAATGAAATTGCAGTCGCAATGGCAAGACCTGCGATTCCATCAATCCATGCTGCGCCTAAGAGTGCTACTGCGGCGATGGAAAGTGAAGGAAAAGAAATAGCGATAGATCTTGAATTAAATGCCCGCACAATTTCGCGGATTCCAAGGACTACTGCAGTCCCCAAAACAACAAGAAACAACTCTTTATACACCGAGAGTGAAAACCAAATCAATCCAAGCAATGAAAGACCAACAACAATTGAAGGCACCAGCTTTCGCCCTGCCTTCTTATTGATCGCTTCGTTGATCGAATGTATATCGGACATGAGTGAACCCCTTATACCTCGAGGAGTTCAACCTCCTTGTGCTTGAGCATGTCATCGATCTTTGCAACGTGATCTGCAGTAACTTTTTCTAGCTCTTTTTCACCGCGTGCTAAATCATCTTTTCCAATCTCGCCATCTTTTTCCATTTTTTCCATCGCTTCTTTTGCAGCACGACGTATATTGCGCATCGAAATCTTTGAATCTTCAGCCTTGCTCTTAACTACCTTGATAAATTCCTTACGACGCTCTTCAGTTAATTGTGGGAAGTTAACTCGAATTACTGTGCCGTCATTTCCGGGGTTTACGCCTAAATCTGATTCACGAATAGCCTTTTCAATAGAAGCCATAGCCCCCTTATCAAATGGTGAAATAAGTGCCATGCGTGCTTCTGGAACTTGAATTGAGGCTAGTTGTGACAAGGCCGTATAGGTGCCGTAGTAATCAACCATTACTTTATTAAAAAGTGACGGGTGGGCGCGACCTGTGCGAATTGTGGCAAAGTCATCTTTTGCAACTTCTATTGCCTTATTCATCTTTGTTTCAGCGTCTTTAAGAGCGCTTGCTACATCTGCCATGGTCCTTGCTCCTCTTACTACTTCTTACTACAAGCCTGTCGCTTATGCGACAAGAGTCCCAATTACTTCACCACGCACAGCGCGTGCAATATTTCCATTCTCCATTAAATCGAATATGACGATCGGCAACTTGTTCTCGCGGCACAGCGCAAAGGCTGCAGCATCTGCCACAGCTAATGACTTTGAGAGAACTTCATCGTAAGTAATAGTGTCGTACTTGGTGGCAGTTGAATCCTTCTTAGGGTCTGCGCTGTAAACACCATCAACACCGCTCTTTGCAAGAAGAAGCGCTTCTGCTCCAATTTCAAGTGCGCGCTGGGCAGAGACGGTATCTGTTGTAAAGAATGGCATTCCAGCACCAGCACCGAAAATAACTACGCGACCTTTTTCAAGATGGCGAATAGCACGCAATGGAATGTATGGCTCTGCAACTTGACCCATGGTGATTGCTGTCTGAACGCGGGTTTGAACACCCTCTTTTTCTAGAAAATCTTGAAGTGCCAAACAGTTCATTACTGTTCCAAGCATTCCCATGTAGTCGGCGCGGGAGCGATCCATGCCGCGCTGTGAAAGTTCGGCTCCGCGGAAGTAATTACCGCCACCAACAACGATTGCTACCTGTACGCCGCTTCTGGCAACATCTGCGATTTGTTTTGCAATATCTTGCACAACATCAGGATCAACACCGATGCCTTTAGCGCCACCAAAAACTTCTCCAGAAAGTTTAAGGAGCACTCTCCGATACGTACCTCTTGTACCGGGCATGAGTGCTCCTTAATCTGCTAAATATTTGGCAGTAACTTACTTGGATATTCTAAGTCTAAGCGATCCGACCTAGTCCTTATTGACCCACGCGGAAGCGATGGAAAGCCTTAACAGCTGTTCCAGCCTCATCGAGGATCTGCTTAACAGTCTTCTTTGCATCCTTAGCAAATGACTGCTCGATTAAGGAAACTTCCTTAACAAAGCCAGCCACTCGGCCTTCGATGATCTTTGAGAGAGCAGCCTCAGGCTTGCCCTCTTCGCGCGCTGTCTCTTCTGCGATACGACGCTCGTTCTCAATCAAGTCAGCAGGTACTTGTTCGCGGTTAACAAACTGCGGCGCAAATGCTGCAATGTGCTGTGCGATGTCCTTGCCAACTTCAGCTGCATCCTTAACAAGTTCAACCAAAACACCAACCTGTGGTGGAAGATCTGGGCTTGTACGGTGCAGATAAATTCCAACTGGTGAATCCTTGATAACAGCGATTCGGCGAACTTCAATCTTCTCACCCAATGTTGCATTTGCTTCATCAACTACTGCTGAAACTGTGCTGCCATTAGCCATGGTTGAAGCCAAGAAAGCTTCAACTGAGTCAGATTGTGCATTTTGTAGATGTGCAAGAAGCTCATCAGCAAGTGCAACGAAGCGCTCACCCTTTGCAACGAAGTCTGTTTCACAGTTCAGTTCTAGCATCACACCAAGGTTGCCCTCGACCTTTGCAACAACTGCGCCATTTGAAGTTAAGCGACCTTCGCGCTTTGTAACGCCTTTGAGTCCCTTAACGCGAATGAGGTCTAACGCCTTTGCGTAGTCGCCATCTGCTTCATCAAGTGCCTTCTTGCAATCAAGCATTCCCGCTGCAGTTGCTTCGCGAAGCTTCTTAACATCGTCAGCTGTGTAGTTAGCCAATTTATGCCTCCGGTGTTGTTGTAGCTGGTGCTGACCCGTCGAGAATTTCCTTCTCCCAATCAGCTAATGGCTCGCCCGCAGCAACTTCTGTTGGTGCATCTGACTTAGTTTCTTCCTTAACATTTGCAGAACGTGCCTTAAGGCCCGCAGCAATTGCATCGGTGATAACGCGTGTTAGCAAGTCGATTGAACGAATTGCATCATCATTACCAGGAATCTTGTAATCAACTTCATCTGGATCGCAGTTTGTGTCCAAGATTGCAATAACAGGAATACCAAGCTTCTTGGCTTCCTGAACTGCAAGGTGTTCCTTCTTTGTGTCAACAACCCAAATCGCTGAAGGCAACTTAGTCATGTGACGAATACCGTCTAGGTTCTTAAATAGTTTTTCGCGTTCGCGGCGAAGAACAAGGAGTTCCTTCTTTGTTAGAAGTAGATCGTTCTTCTCTTCTAGAGCTTCTAGCTCCTTCAGGCGCTGAATACGCTTGTAAACGGTTGGGAAGTTAGTAAGCATTCCGCCTAACCAACGCTCTGTCACAGTTGGCATTCCAACTCGTGCAGCGTGGTTGATTATTGGCATGTGTGCTTGCTTCTTTGTTCCAACGAACAAAACGTGGCCACCCTTTGCAACTGTGTCCTTAACAAATTCATATGCTGAATCGATAAGTGCAAGTGATTGCTGGATGTCGATGATGTAGATGCCATTGCGCTCTGTGAAAATAAAGCGCTTCATCTTTGGGTTCCATCGACGAGTCTGGTGTCCGAAGTGGACTCCGCTGTCGAGGAGCTCTCGCATTGTTACAACTGCCATGACGGCATACTCCTTCTTAGGTTTTCGCGCAGTGCGCAATAAACCCGCTCGGTTTATGGCCAAACAATTTGTAAGGCCCGTCGCACTCAAAATCACCGACCACAATTTCTTGTGGACCGAGGTGGTTATGCCGACCTGAGTCAGTGAGTGCTGAGATGTCACCAACCCGAAGGTTGGTGCAGGAGAAATCTTACCTGAGCGTGAGCGTGGAAATTACCGCCCAATTAGGCGTAGAGCTCCCCAGGCAGTGATGCGAGCAACTGCTTCCAGGGCGATAGCAAAGGACATTTTGCTCTTTCCATGGGTTCTTTCAACAAAGGTGATTGGAATTTCAGCGATCGATCCCCCACGAGAAATTGCTCTGCGGGTCATCTCAATCTGAAAGCAATATCCCTCGCTGCGGATAGTTGATACTTCCATCTTCTTTAATAGTGCAGTTGTGTAAATTCTAAATCCAGAAGTTGTGTCTTTCACTCCGAGCGATAACAGCAATTTCGCGTAAGTATTTGCAGACTTGGATAAGTACTCGCGAAATCTACTCCAATTCTGAATGGCACCATCTGTAACCCAACGAGAACCAATAAGTAAGTCTGCGCTACCTATCCATTCCATCATTTTTTCTAAGTCCTGCACTTGATGGGACCCATCAGCATCCATTTCAATGATGTAGGTATATCCACGCTGTATACCAATTGAAAATCCTGTGCGGTAAGCACTGCCAAGACCTTGCTTGCCCTCACGTTCAATAACTTCAATGGCGTGCATCCTGACAATGTCAGCTGTGCCATCAGGTGATCCATCATCAATTACCAGTACATCAACATCAAGGTTCTTCAAGCCTGAAAGTACTTCACCAATACTTTCAGCTTCGTTGTATGTTGGAATAACTACTAAAGAGGCTCTCATGCGCGTGGATGTGCTTGCTTGAACGCTTTTTGTAAACGTTCAGTAGAAACATGTGTATAGATCTGAGTTGTGGCAAGTGATGCATGTCCTAGAATTTCCTGAACGGTGCGCAAGTCTGCTCCACCTTCAAGTAAATGAGTAGCCGCTGAGTGTCGCAAAGCATGAGGGCCCATTCGCTCTATTCCCTCAATTGCTTGCAATGCGTTGTACACAACGGTTCTAACCGTACGTTGATCAATCCGTTTTCCGCGAGCACCAAGAAACACAGCATCTGCAGATTGTGAATTAGCTAGCGATTCTCTTCCATCCTTTAGCCAAACTTTCAACGCTCTTATTGCAGGGTTTCCCAGAGGAATTGTGCGCTCCTTATTTCCCTTACCTAACACCCGAATCGTTTGGCGCTCGTAATCGATATCGGACAGATTTAATCCACATAGTTCGGCCACACGAGCACCCGATGCATACAACATCTCAACCATTGCAACATCGCGTAGTGAAATAGGTGTCTCTTCTTCGGCAGCCCGCGTTGCCAGTGAATCCATGGCCACCTCTGCATCTGCAATTTCAAGTACTTCAGGCAGCGTGCGATGGCCTTTAGGTGTTGCCAATGTGGCCGCAATATCTTTTTCTAAATACTTATTCCTAAGCGCCCACTTTGTAAACAAGCGTACAGAGACCGCCCGGCGTGACAACGTCGTGCGCGCTACCCCCTTAACTTGTTGGTTTGCCAGCCATGAGCGCAAGTGAATTAGCTCTAACTGGGAAATATTCGTGACACCAATTTGCTCAAGGTGTGCGATCAAACTCTCCAGATCGCCAAGATATGCACGGATTGTGTGGACAGAAAGGCTGCGTTCAACTTCTAAGTGGCGAGTAAAAGCTGCTATTAGCTTTTCGTATTCATCGCTCACGGTGTGAGTTTACTCGGGCTTACGTCCCTGACGCAGTAAGCCAAAGGTAACTGCATCTTCAAGTGCCATCGCAGATGCTGCAATAACGTTTTCGTGCACACCAACCGTGTTCCACTCGCCCTTACCGTCAGTTGTTTCGACCAAAACGCGGGTTACAGCGCCGGTTCCCAAACGACCTTCAAGGATGCGAACCTTGTAATCGATAAGTTCTAGAGAAGAAAGTTCTGGATACAGCTTGAGTAATCCAGTACGCAACGCATTATCAAAGGCGTTAACAGGACCGTTTCCTTCACCCTTGCATGTGATCTCTTGTCCACTAGCAGTGACCGTCACTTCAGCCTTAGTAATAATTGATTCATCTGATGCACGTTCTACCGATGTTACCCAGTGATTGATTGTGAAAAACGCTGGACGCTTTCCTGACATTTCTTCATGTACAAGCAATTCAAATGACGCATCTGCAGCTTCGAATGTGAATCCGCGGGATTCCATTTCCTTGACCCGATCAACAATGCGACCGATAAGTTCCTTGTCCCCACCAAGATCAACACCAAGCTCTTGAGACTTTAGTTCGATTGATGCGCGACCTGCCATGTCAGAAACCAACATACGCATGTCATTGCCAACAGCTGAAGGATCTTCATGCTGATACAGCGATGGATCAACCTTGATTGCACTTGCATGCAAACCTGCCTTGTGGGCAAATGCCGAAACACCAACGTATGGCTGGCGAGAACTTGGTGCGACATTAGTAATTTCAGCAACTGCATGTGAAATTCTAAATGCCTCGTGCAGTGCATTTTTAGGCAAGACAAGCTGCTGCTGCTTCAATTCAAGGTTGGCAATGATAGTTACGAGGTCAGCGTTTCCTGTGCGCTCTCCATAGCCATTTAAAGTTCCCTGCACATGTGTTGCACCAGCTGCAACGGCTGCCATCGAGTTTGCAACTGCGCACCCAGTGTCGTTGTGACAGTGAATACCAAGTCGAGCATTACTTGCGGTTAGAACATCATGAACAATCTGAGAAAGCTCATCTGGCAACATTCCACCATTAGTGTCACACAGCGCGATTACATCTGCCCCTGCCTCTGCTGCGACTCGGACAACTTCTAGCGCATAGGCACGGTTGCTGCGATAGCCATCAAAGAAGTGCTCTGCATCTAGAAAAACACGCTGACCTTCTTGAATTAAATGAGTCACAGAATCACGGATCATGGCAAGGTTTTCATCCAATGTCGTTTTCAGCGCTAGATCAACGTGGCGATCAAATGCTTTTGCGACAAGTGTTACAGCTGGTGCACCGCTATCGCGCAATGCTCCTAGCAATACATCATCAGCAGCATTTGCATTGGGACGACGAGTCGCACCGAAAGCAACAAAAGTTGCATTCTTTAATTTTAGTTCTTTCTTAGCAAGTGCGAAAAATTCGGTGTCTTTAGGGTTGGCTCCTGGCCAACCACCTTCGATGAAACCAACACCTAAATCATCTAGATGACGTGCGATATTGAGTTTGTCATGGACAGAAAGATTTAAACCCTCTTGTTGCGCACCATCACGAAGGGTTGTGTCATAGATATGAAAAGCATCATTTACTGGCATTACTTAACCGCACTCATCCAGTTATGTGAATCTTTGATAGTCCCATGTTGAATTCCGAGTAAGTGATTGCGAATCTGCATTGTGATTGAACCAGGCCGTCCATCCCCTGTTACCCATGTACCCATCGCACTTTTTGCTTGACCAACAGGAGAAACAACTGCAGCTGTTCCACAGGCAAAGATTTCAGTGATTTCACCTGATGTAACACCATCTCGCCAATCATCAACTGACAACATGACTTCATCAACTTTATAACCAAGATCTGCTGCAACTGACAAAATCGAATCGCGAGTAATTCCTGGGAGAAGAGTTCCAGTTAGTTTTGGCGTAATGACAGTTGCATCAGCACCTTTGCCCTTAACAAAGTAAAGGTTCATGCCACCCATCTCTTCAACCCATTTGCGTTCCTTGGCATCAATCCACACAACCTGATCACAACCCTCTTCTGCTGCAGCCTTTTGTGCAATAAGAGATGCTGCATAGTTTCCACCGCACTTTGCTTCACCAGTTCCACCTTGAGCAGCACGCACATATTCAGTTGAGATCCACACAGAAACAGCTTTTGATGGATCAAAATAGGCACCAGCTGGTGTTGCAATAAGAATGTAAGAAGCCTTATTTGTTGGGCGAACACCAAGTCCAACCTCTGTTGCAATCATGAATGGGCGAATATACAAAGACTCCCCCACCTTGCTCGGAACCCAGCCTGCATCTTGCTTCACAAGTGCTTCGACTGTTTCCATAAACAATTCAACGGGCATTTCTGGAAGTGCTAAGCGACGTGCTGAGTTAGCAAAACGCTTTGCATTTGCTGTTGGACGAAACAATGCAATAGATCCATCTGGTTGGCGATATGCCTTCATGCCTTCAAATATCTCTTGGCCGTAATGAAAGACTGCAGTTGCAGGATCCAAAGAAATTGGACCGTAGGGCATCAGGTGCGGTTCGCCCCAGCCATCCTTTTCACTCCATTCGCACATAACCATGTGGTCGGTGTAGTACTTACCGAATCCACCTTCAGCAACTAACGCATCGCGTGTAGCTGAATCTTTGGCATTTGGATTTAGAGTGATTTTCATGAGATTACAACGCGCTTGCTAGCGCATCTCCAACTTCACTAGTGCTGCGCTTCTTGTCTCCGCGCGCCAAAAGATCTGCCGCAACTACACGCTCAACATCACGAGCAGCATCGGCAAAACCAAGGTGATCAAGCATCATGGCAACTGACATAACAGTTGCAGTTGGATCAGCTAAATTCTTTCCAGCAATATCCGGTGCTGAACCATGAACAGGTTCAAACATTGATGGGAACTTGCCAGTTGGGTTGATGTTTCCGGAGGCTGCAAGTCCGATGCCACCGCAGATTGCTGCAGCAATATCAGTCAAGATGTCTCCAAATAGATTATCTGTAACAACAACATCGAATCGTTCTGGGTTAGTAACAAAGAACATCGACGCTGCATCAACATGCAAGTAATCAGTTGTGATTGCTGGATACTCCTTAGCAACCTCATTAAATGTGCGAGTCCACAAACCACCAGCTCGAGTTAATACGTTGTTTTTATGCACAAGGGTCAGCTTCTTACGCTCACGCTTTGAGGCACGCTCAAAAGCATCACGAATTACGCGCTCTGCTCCGCGACGCGTATTTAAGCTCTCTTCAGTTGCGATCTCAGCATCTGTTCCTTCAGCTAAGACACCACCAGCACCAACGTATGGGCCTTCTGTACCTTCACGAACTACAACAAAATCAATTGGAGCTTTCGTTGCAAGTGGTCCTGTAACACCTGGCATTAATCGTGCCGGGCGAAGATTGATGTAGTGATCAAATGCAAAGCGAAGCTTTAGCAATAGCCCACGCTCTAGCACTCCACTTGGAACAGTTGGATCTCCCACGGCACCCAGCAAAATTACATCTGCCTTTGCCAGTTCTGCCAATGTTGCATCAGGCAAAACTTCACCTGTGCGATGCCAAAATGCTGCTCCAAGATCATATGAAGTCTTCTTGAATTCAACCCCATACTTCTTTGCAACAACATCTAAAACCTTGAGGCCTTCGTTTACAACCTCAGGGCCGATACCATCGCCTGCAATAACTGCCAGATTAATTGTCGTCATTAACCCACCAAAGTTACGGAGCGCACTACTTCTGCTCCTGTTTCCTTCTTAACCGATGCTGTGAGTTCATCACTGATGACTGAATCAACTGTGATCGCCATCAAAGCATCTCCGCCTGCTGCACTACGTGCAACCTGCATGCCTGCAATGTTGATGCCAGCTTTTCCTAGTGCATTACCCACAGTGCCAACTACACCTGGCTTATCTGAGTAACGAAGGAACAAAAGATTTTCAGTTGGTGGAAGGTCCAGATCAAATCCATCAATTGCAATGATCTTTTCGACCTTACGGATACCCATTAATGTTCCATCAACGGTAACGATCTTGCCATCGGCAAGTGCTGCGCGAAGTGAAATCATGCTGCGGTATTCAGGGCTTTCAGGATCTGTTGTAACAGAGGAAGTTACGCCACGTTCTGCAGCAAGTGCTGGTGCATTGACGTATGTAACATCTGAAAGTCCGCAACCAAGTAATGCTCCCTTAAGAGCACTTGTTGCAAGGATTGAAGAGTCGTGTTCTGAAATATCGCCCTTAACAGTCAGGTCCATACTTACTGGAGCCTCACCTGCGATTGCTGTTGCAATCTGAGCCATTTTTTCAACCAATGGCAAGCTTGGACGAATCTCTTCGTGAATTGCCCCGCCTTTAACATTAACCGCATCTGGAACGAGTTCGCCGGCAAGAGCCTTACGTACCGAAACAGCAACTGCAATTCCTGCACGCTCTTGTGCCTCATCTGTTGAAGCACCTAAGTGAGGCGTTGCAACAACTTGATCTAAAGTAAACAGTGGTGAGTCTGTGCATGGTTCGGTTGAGAACACATCAATACCCGCTCCTGCAACACGACCTTCTGTGATTGCATCAAATAATGCTGCCTCATCAAGTACGCCACCACGAGCAGCGTTGATGATGCGAACAGAAGGCTTTACCTTCGCCAATGCATCAACGCCAATGAGGTTTGCTGTTTCCTTCGTCTTTGGAAGGTGAATCGTGATGAAATCTGAAATCTTTAGTAGTTCATCAAGTTCAACAAGACGCACACCAAGTTGTGCTGCACGTGCTGGCTGTAGATATGGATCGTATGCAACTACATCCATTCCAAATGCCTGCATGCGATGAGCAACTAATTGACCAATACGACCAAAGCCAACAATTCCAAGAGTCTTCTCAAAAATTTCTGCGCCTGTGTACTTAGAACGTGCCCACTTTCCATTACGCAATGCAGCGTGTGCTGGAGAAATGAATCGAGCAGATGCCATTAGCAATGAAATTGCCAATTCTGCAGCTGAGACGATGTTTGACGTTGGTGCATTAACGACCATGACGCCTGCTGCAGTTGCTGCAGGGATATCAACGTTATCTAGACCAACACCGGCGCGAGCAATTACCTTCAGACCCTTTGCTGCAGCAATAGCTTCAGCATCCATCTTTGTGGCTGAGCGAATCAAAACAGCATCTACACCTTTAGCAAGGGCTGCAAGAAGTTCTGCACGGTTTGCACCATCACAGTTAACAACTTCAAAATCAGGACCTAGCGCTTCAAGTGTTGCTGGGCTGAGTTCTTCAGCGATTAAAACAATAGGTTTAGCCACGCGCTGCGCTACCTTCTTTGTAATCGTCACCCTTTGATTGCTTCATCCAAGAAAACATCTTGCGAAGTTCACGGCCAACAGCCTCAATTGGATGTGTCTCTCCCTTAGTGCGAAGTGACTTAAATTCAGGTGCTCCTGCTTCTTGATCATCAATGAAGCGCTTTGCAAAGACACCACTCTGGATATCTGCAAGAACTGCCTTCATGTTTTCCTTAACGTGTGGATCAATTACACGTGGACCAGAAACGTAATCACCAAACTCTGCTGTGTCAGAAACTGACCAACGCTGCTTTGCAATTCCGCCTTCATACATAAGGTCAACAATCAACTTGAGTTCGTGCAAGCACTCAAAGTATGCAACCTCTGGCTGGTATCCAGCTTCTGTAAGTACTTCGAAACCATACATAACTAGCTGTGATGCTCCACCACAAAGAACTGATTGCTCACCAAATAGATCTGTTTCTGTCTCTTCAGTAAATGTTGTGAGGATTCCGCCAGCGCGAAGTCCGCCAATTGCCTTTGCATAAGAAAGGGTCAGTGGCCATGCATTGCCTGTTGAATCTTGCTCAACAGCAACAATTACTGGAACTCCACGACCTGCTGCATATTCACGGCGAACCAAGTGTCCTGGACCCTTTGGTGCAACCATGCAAACATCAACTGATGCTGATGGCTTGATGTAACCAAAGCGGATATTAAAACCGTGTCCGAAGAACAATGCATCGCCATCTTTAAGGTTAGGCAAAATTGAATCTGTGTAGATGTGACGCTGCAAGTGATCTGGCGCTAAAATCATGATGACCGTTGATTCCTTAACCGCTTCAGCAACACTCACAACGCGAAGGCCTTCTGCCTCTGCCTTTGCACGAGATGGTGAACCATCTTTTAGGCCAACGCGGACATCTACGCCGCTGTCGCGCAAGTTAAGCGCGTGTGCGTGTCCTTGTGATCCGTAACCGATGATCGCGACTTTGCGACCCTGGATGATTGAAAGATCAGCATCCTCTTCGTGATACATCGTTGCTGCCACGGTATTTCTCCATTCGCCTTTGTGTTGGTGACTTTAGTTTTGGTAATCAGCCTGACCGCTATCAGCGGTAGGAATGCTTTGAGTGCTAAGGGTACGGTCTGCCAGCGAACCGCTGCCACGCTCAATGGCAACAAGGCCAGATTGAGCCAGTTCACGGATGCCAAAACGCTCTAAAGCGTTAAGTAGGTCACTGATCTTTGCCGCATCTCCTGTGGCCTCGATGGTCACAGAGTCAGAATCCTCATCAACGATTGCTGCGCCATAGGTTTCAAGGACCGCTTCAACATCAAACTTGTTTTTGGGTGTGGCAGAAATCTTCACCAGTAGTAGCTCGGCTTGAACGGAATCTTCCAGTTTTAGTTCTGCAATATGAATGACGTTAACCAACTTATCCAGTTGGCGAATTACCTGTTCCAACGAATGGCTTTCAACATTAATCACAATAGTCATTCTTGAAATATCAGGATTTTCTGTTGGGCCTACTGCAAGAGAATCGATGTTGTAAGCGCGACGTGAGAAAAGACCTGCAACGCGCGCAAGTACACCTGGTGAGTTTTCAACCAGAACTGAAAGTGTATGAGTGCTCATTACAGCTCCTGTGAATCCCAGTCAGGCGCCATTTCACGCGCGATCTTAATATCATCATTTGAAGTTCCAGCAGCAACCATTGGCCACACCATTGCGTCGCGGAAAACACGGAAATCAACAACAACAGGTTGATCATTAATCGAGTTCGCAAGTTTGATTACTGCATCAACATCTTCTGGGCGATCACAGGTTAATCCAACGCAACCCATCGCATCAGCCAGTTTTACAAAATCTGGTACTCGCTTTGATTCAAGATTTGTATTTGAATATCGACCTTCGTAGAACAATGTTTGCCACTGGCGAACCATTCCCAGAGATTCATTGTTAATGATCGCAACCTTGATAGGAATATTGTTTAGCGCACATGTAACAAGCTCTTGGTTTGTCATCTGGAAACATCCATCGCCATCAATTGCCCATACTGTTGTGTCAGGTGCTCCAACTTTTGCACCCATCGCAGCGGGAACTGCATACCCCATTGTTCCAAGACCGCCAGAGTTCAACCATGTTCGTGGATTTTCATACTTAACAAATTGCGCAGCCCACATCTGGTGTTGACCAACGCCGGCAACATAAATTGCTTCTGGTCCTGTAAGTGCACTAATTCTTTCAATTACATATTGTGGGGACAATGAACCATCTTTTGGAGTGTCATAGCCCAACGGGTAAGTAGCACGTAATTTGTTCATCGCAGCTAGCCATGGAGCAAGATCTGCACGCCCCTTTGCAAACTCTTCCTTAATCGCAGGGATAAGTGCCGCGATTGTGTGCTTGAGATCGCCCACTACTGGGACATCTGCATAGCGATTCTTCCCTATTTCTGCGGGATCAATATCAGCGTGGATTACCTTTGCATTAACAGCAAAGGTTGAAAGCTTTCCAGTAACACGATCATCAAAACGTGCGCCCAAAGTAATAAGCAAGTCAGCTTTTTGTAGCGCTGTAACAGCGCCAACAGTTCCGTGCATGCCAGGCATTCCATAATGTTGAGGGTGGCTATCCGGGAAAGACCCAAGTGCCATGAGTGTTGTAACAACAGGCGCGCCAACTAATTCAGCAAGTTGCATCAACTCTTTTGATGCATTTGATTTGATGACGCCACCACCAACATAGAACACTGGCTTTGAAGATTGAGCGATTAACGCTGCTGCATCTTTAATCGCCTGATTTTCAGGTTCGATTTGGGGATGGTAACCAGGCAAAGATAAATCCTTTGGCCATACAAAATCAGTTTCTTTCTGCAATGCATCTTTTGCGATATCAACAAGGACTGGACCTGGGCGACCTGATGAGGCAATATAAAATGCCTCGGCAATTGCACGAGGGATGTCTAGTGGATCAGTAATCAAGTAATTGTGCTTTGTGAACGGCATCGTAATTCCGCGAATATCTGCCTCTTGGAAAGCATCTGTTCCGATTGCTGCCGATGGAACCTGACCAGTAATTGCAACCATCGGAACTGAATCCATTGCAGCATCTGCAAGTGGAGTAACAAGATTTGTCGCACCTGGACCAGATGTTGCAATACAAACACCAACGCGACCTGTTACTTGGGCATAGCCAGTTGCCGCATGTCCTGCGCCTTGTTCGTGGCGCACCAAGATGTGGCGAATACTGCTATCAAAGATGGGATCGTAGGCAGGAAGAATTGCACCACCTGGAATTCCAAACATCACATCGACGCCGGCTGACTCCAAAGATTGCACGAGTGATTTAGCTCCACTCATCTTCTTGCTCATATCCATCTCCTTTCAAATCTCTAAATGAAAAAACCCCCAGATAACTGAGGGTGGCGCCTGATCACAAATTGATCACGCGCCCTTAAATCACCACCACAAATGTTGTGCTCATGTGCCCATTCTCCAATGAAGCAGGCTCAACGTCAAGGGATGAGATGCACATCTCATATTGTGAGAGCGCTACTGACAGATCGCACCCTTGGATGCGGACTGAACCAACTTTGAATACTTGGCTAAAACACCTTGGGTGTATTTATGCGTGAGCGGCTTCCAACCAACTTTTCGGGCTTCAAGTTCTGCTGGATCTACTAGCAAATCTAATGTGCGATTTTTAATGTCAATGCGAACCATGTCGCCATCTTTAATAAATGCAATGGGTCCACCATCAACTGCCTCTGGTGCAACGTGGCCAACACATAGACCAGTTGATCCACCAGAGAAACGTCCATCAGTTAATAGCAATGTTGACTTTCCAAGTCCTGCGCCTTTAATTGCGCCAGTGATCATTAGCATTTCACGCATACCAGGTCCACCCTTTGGGCCTTCATAACGAATTACAACTACATCGCCAGCTGTGATTGATCCATTTTCGAGTGCGTCCATTGCAGCTTGTTCGCGTTCAAATACTCGAGCGGGACCTTCAAAGCTTTCAATTCCGATTCCAGCTGTTTTGCAAACAGCACCTTCAGTTGCAAGCGAGCCGCCAAGAATTGTGATTCCAATGTCGGTAGACATTGGAGCAGAGACAGCCTTTAAGATTTGTCCATCTGGATCAGGAGGATTGATCTCCTTCAAGTTCTCAGCCATCGTCTTGCCAGTGACAGTTAAAACATCACCATGCAATAAACCAGCATCAAGTAAGCCTTTGAGAACGACTGGGATTCCGCCAACCTTATCGACATCGCTCATTACAAATTGACCAAATGGCTTTAGATCTCCTAGTAAAGGAACTTTTGAACCAATACGGTGGAAGTCATCCAGAGATAGATCTACATGTGCTTCATTGGCAATAGCTAAAAGGTGTAGAACGGCGTTGGTAGAACCACCTAATGCCATCAAAATCGTGATTGCATTTTCAAAGGCAGGCTTAGTCAAAATATCGCGAGTAGTAATTCCTTGGCGAATAAGCTCTACGACAGCGGCTCCAGATGCAATTGCATAAGTGTCACGACGGCGATCAACAGCTGGAGGCGCTGCAGATCCAGGCAAAGATAGTCCAATGGCCTCGCCAATACTTGCCATTGTGTTTGCGGTGTACATACCGCCGCAAGCACCTTCTCCCGGACAGATTGCACGTTCAATTTCATCCACACGTTCTTTTGTAATGAGTCCCCGAGCACATGCACCAACAGCCTCAAATGCATCAATGATTGTTACATCTTTACCATCTACTTGGCCCGGCAATGTAGATCCTGCATAAACAAAAACACTTGCAACGTCGATACGCGCAGCTGCCATCATCATGCCTGGCAATGATTTGTCACAACCAGCAAA
>Ga0214917_10001198_pt1 | contig 33725 bp, 27 predicted proteins | sample LL_1208_BB_MetaG_FD_177983 | JGI IMG/M metagenome (GOLD analysis project Ga0214917, IMG submission 177983) | Freshwater microbial communities from Lake Lanier, Atlanta, Georgia, United States - LL_1208_BB | ecosystem: Environmental > Aquatic > Freshwater > Lake | place: USA: Georgia | collected... | reverse complement strand
CTTCCTCTGGTCTTCTTATTCCTGAAATTGGAGGACCATCCGTTAAACCTTATCAACCAGACGGAATCTGGGAGGCCACCACTTCAGGAAGAGGTCAGTTAGCAACCTATATCCAGGATCATGGTAAATCACTTTACAGAAGAGGATTGTATAACTTTATCAAGCGTACCGCTCCGCCTCCTTCCATGCTAACTTTTGATGGTCCGCCACGAGATCAATGTGAGATAAGCCGGTCACGGACCAATACTCCACTTCAAGCGCTTATTTTATTAAATGATCCTATGGTAAATGAAGCGGCAAGAGTATTTGCTGAAAAATTAATCAAGGAAAAAAAGGGCAATATGGAGGAAATGATTGGACTCGCCTTTAGGAGAATTGTTTGTAGAAAGGCTAAATTAAATGAAGTTAATACCCTGATAACTTTTTATAAGGATCAGTATCAATATTTTTCAAATAAAACAGGTCAAGCTGAAAAGGTGTTGAATCAAGGAGAATATCCTCATGAAAATATAAAAGATAAAAACGCCGTTGCTTCTCTGGCTTTAACTATTTTAACCATTTATAATCTCGAAGAATCTATTTCAAAAACCTGATGATATGTCAAATCCCTTTTTCGAAAATCAACAGCATGTGACCAGGAGACACTTTTTAGGCAAACTTAGTGTTGGCATAGGAAGTGTTGCATTAGGTTCTTTGTTAACAAAAGATCTTTTTACTCCCAAATCGCTGGAGGATTCTATCATGGCTGGAATTCCTCATTTTGCACCTAAGGCAAAGAGAGTTATTTATTTATTTCAGAATGGTGCACCTTCCCAATTAGAAACATTTGATTACAAGCCTTTGTTAAATAAAATGGTCGGTCAAGAGTTACCGCCATCCATTCGTGGAGATCAGCGTTTGACGGGTATGACAGCGGGTCAGGAGAAATTTCCTTTGGTCGGTTCAAAATTTGCTTTTAATCAATATGGCCAAAACGGAACCTGGATTTCTGAAATTTTTCCGAATATTGCCAAAATGGCAGATGATATTTGTGTGATTAAAACAATTCATACTGAGGCAATTAATCACGATCCTGCGCTTACTTTTTTTCAGACGGGTGCTCAGCAAGGAAACAGACCCAGTATGGGTGCCTGGCTAAGCTATGGTTTGGGGAGTGAAAATGCTAATTTGCCCGCATATTGCGTCCTGTTATCAAGAGGGAAGGGTAATGGACAGGGTGTTTATTCTAAATTGTGGACTAATGGTTTTCTTGACAGTATTCACCAGGGTGTTCAGTTCAGTAATAGTGATGAACCAATCTTATACCTGGAAAATCCAGACGGAGTTGATGCTGTTACCAGAAGGAAAATGCTGGATAAACTAGCCATGCTGAATGAAGAGAATTTTAAAGAATTTGGTGATCCTGAAATTCAGTCCAGGGTGCAACAATATGAAATGGCTTATCGTATGCAGACTGCGGTTCCAGAAATGATGGACTTGTCGAAGGAGCCTGACTATATCGTCAATATGTATGGTGCTGAATCAATGGTTCCGGGAACTTATGCCGCAAACTGTCTTCTGGCACGACGATTATCAGAATCAGGTGTTCGTTTCGTTCAGTTATATCACCAAGGCTGGGATCAGCACGGGAATCTGTTCAATGAAATGTCTGGTCAGGCAATGGATGTGGACAGAGCTTCTGCTGCCTTAGTTCAGGATTTAAAGCAGCGTGGATTATTGGATGAAACCTTGGTTATCTGGGGTGGTGAATTTGGACGGACCAATTACTGCCAGGGTAATTTTTCACCTGATAATTACGGCAGAGATCACCATCCTCGTTGTTTTTCAATCTGGATGGCAGGAGGTGGCGTAAAACCTGGCATTTCTTATGGAGAAACAGATGATTTTGGCTATAATATAGTCAAAGATCCAGTTCATGTCCATGACTTTCATGCAACCGTTCTACATCTTTTGGGTATGGATCATGAAAAATTGATTTATAAACACTTGGGTAGAAGATTTCGATTAACTGATGTTGCCGGGAAAGTGGTTCCTGGCATTATTGCCTGATAAATTATTAGAATCCTTTTTATGCAGGTTTACAAACACTGGATTGGTAATATCCTTGTGGGAGGTAATTTCCTCCTTTTGTTTTTAGCATTTTCTGCTGACAAGTTGGTTTTACCCTCTTTTCTTGCCTGGTCTGGCCATTTTCATCCATTATTATTGCATTTGCCTATTGGTATTGCCATTCTCTCCTTGCTTTTATGGTTGCTGAAAAAACATTTTTTAGCCGATTCATTTAATGAAATTTACGATTTTTCACTTTCCGTTTCCGCAGTTACCAGTGTTTTTACTGCTTTAGCTGGCTTATTTCTCTCAAAGGGTCAAGATTATGAAGCGATACTACTAAGGAACCATTTATGGAGTGGCGTCGCCCTTTCTTTTTTTTCCTGGTTTTCCTGGTGGGCTTTTTCAAATTTTTATCGAATTAAACCTTTCTGGACTTTCCTTCAGCTTACAGGCTTAGCTCTAATGGCTTTTGTTGGACACGCCGGAGGTTCCTTGACTCATGGTGCCGATTTTTTAAACTGGCCGGAAGATAAAGTTAAAAAGGAGGATGTTCCCGTTCAGTTTTCAGATTCTACCACCTACTTTCAGGCTGCCATCAGACCGATTTTAGAAAATAAATGTGTAAGCTGTCATAAAAAAGAAAAGGCGAAGGGAGATTTAATCCTTGCATCTAATCCGAATGCTACCTCTCAGGTTTGGGTTGCCAGACACTCCAATGTGAATGAAATGCTGAAGGAAATAATTTATCGAATCGATCTTCCTGTTACAGATAAAAAGCACATGCCTCCCAGAGGTAAGAATCCTCTTGATCCTATTGAAATGATGATATTAAAAAACTGGATCCAGGCAGGGGGAAATACAGAAATCCTTTTAACTTCCATCAAGGAAAATCATCCTCTGTTTACGGATATGAATGCGCTCATTAATGTTAGTTCTAAGGTTAAAACTTATTCATTTCCATTTTTGCCTTCTAAAAAACTGGAGGAGTTAAACGATGCCTTCACTGTTGTGAGACAAATGGCAGCAGAATCACCAGCCCTTAAAGTTGATTTTTTTATTAGCAAGTCTTTTGACCCCAGTAAACTGGACAAACTGGGTGTTGCTAAAGAACAAATTATTCAGTTAAACTTAAGTAAAATGCCCCTAAAGGACCAGGATTTAATAAAATTGCAGGCATTTCAAAATCTTGAAAAATTGATTCTGAATCAAACAGATGTTACAGATAAAGGGATAAAAGAATTACAAAAATTAAATAATATGGAAGTTTTAAGTCTTTCAGGAACCCAGATTTCAGCAAAATCAATCCCTTTACTGGCTCAATTTAAATCCTTAAAAGTGGTTTATTTATGGCATACAAATATTACAGAGCCTGAATATCAGGAGACCTTAAAGAAATATAAAAATATTAAATGGTATTTTGGATTTTCACCCAATCCCGATGATATTCTTCCTTTGAATGGACCAATATTAGAAAATAAATCTCTTGTTTTGGCAGAAGGCGATAGTATAAGATTCAAGAAATCAATGCCAGGTGCCCTGATAAGATATACCCTTGATGGAAAAACACCAGATTCTTTGACAAGTAAGACTTACACCAAACCGCTGGTTTTTTCAAAACCTGTTACTTTAACTGTTAAAGTTTTCAAAGAAGGTTGGATTTCCAGTCCTGCATATTCTTTTTCATTTTTCAAGGAAGGGGTTAAGCCAGACAGCATTCGATTACTTTCTCTGCCCGAACCGGAGTATCTTGGAGCCGGAGCTCAAAGTATATCAGATAATAATCTGGGTAAAATTGATCAGTTTAGGTCAGGAAACTGGTTAGGATTCAGGAATAATAAAATGGAAGCTGTTTTTAGGTTTAAGACTAAGGATATTCCGTCAATTCGTTATGTTTCTGTTCATTATGGTATAAATGTTCAAAGTTATATCCTCGCTCCTCATTATGTTGAGCTTTGGGGAGGAGATAATGAAAATAAAATGACCTTAATTAGCAAACAGGTATTGCCACCTTTAAAGAAAGAAAATTTGAACGAGGTAGGTACCAGCGCCGTTATCATGGAGGTGAAAAATAAGCCTTCAAAATGGTATAAAGTGGTAGTTAAAAATGTAGATATATTGCCAGCATTCCATCCTGGTAAAGGGAGTAAAGGTTGGATTTTTATTGATGAGGTGTTTTTTAATAAATAGTTTTAAAGATAAATTATGTCCGATTTTTTGCATTTGCATTGTCATACACAGTATTCCTTGTTGGATGGTGCATCGCCAATTTCAGATATGATGGACAAGGCAAAACAAGATGGTCATTTAGGGGTCGCTCTGACAGATCATGGAAATATGTTTGGGGCTTTCAAATTTGTTTCAGAAGCAAAAAAACAAAAAATTAAACCTATTATTGGTTGTGAGTTTTATTTAGTTAAAGACAGGCATAGAAGGGCTTTTTCAAGAGCAAAAGGGGAGCAAGACGACCGTTTTCATCAATTGCTTTTAGCAAAAAACAAAATTGGGTATGAAAATATTTCTAAACTTTGTTCCCTAGGATTTATAGAAGGTTTATATGGGAAATTTCCCCGAATTGATAAAGAGCTTTTGCTTCAATATCATGAGGGATTAATTGCAACCAGCTGTTGCATTGGTGCAGAGATACCACAAGCAATATTAAAGGGAAATCTTGAGGATGCGGAGAATAAGCTCAAATGGTGGATTGATCTTTTTGGCGATGATTTCTATATAGAAATTCAACGTCATCGGGGAATGGAGAATATAGATGGATCTGGCATAAGTCAAGAGGATGTTAATCAGGTCTTATTGAATTTTGCCAAAAAGTATAATCTCAAAGTTATTGCAACAAATGATGCTCACTATATCAATGAAGAAGATTATTTACCTCACGATATTTTACTTTGTATCAATACAAATAGCTTTATTTCAGACATAGATAGATTTCAATTTCCCTCTTCTGATTTTTATTTTAAGACAAAAGCTGAAATGCAATCCCTTTTCAAGGACGTACCATTTTCCCTTGAAAATACGATGGAAGTATTTGAAAAAATTGATACGCTGGATCTTGCCAGAGATGTTTTATTACCTGCCTTTCCTATGCCACCTGAATTTAAAGATCAGGATAGTTATTTGAGGCATCTTACCTATGAGGGGGCAAAAAGGCGCTATCCGGAATTGACAGGTTCCCTTTGTGAGAGAATCGATTTTGAATTAAAGGTCATTCAAAATTCTGGGTATCCAGGATATTTTTTAATCGTTCAGGATTTTACCTCTGCAGCACGTAAAATGAATGTATCAGTAGGACCGGGAAGAGGCAGTGCTGCAGGTTCAGTCGTTGCCTATTGTACGGGCATCACTAATATTGATCCCATCAAATATGATCTACTTTTTGAAAGATTTTTAAATCCGGAAAGGGTCTCCTTGCCCGATATAGATATTGATTTTGATGATGAGGGAAGGCAAAAAGTTTTGGATTATGTCATCGAAAAATACGGGAAAAACAAAGTAGCACAAATTGTTACTTATGGCACTATGGCTGCTAAGTTGTCTCTGAGAGATGTTGGAAGAGTTATGCAGATCCCTTTGCCTGAGGTAGATAAAGTGACTAAAACTTTCCCCAATGCCTTAAGTGCAACTTTATCAAAAGTGCTGGAGGAAAAGGATATTAATGCAAAACTAAAAGAGGATCTAAGAAATGAAGAGACAGAAAAAGCTTATCAGTTTAGAGATTTGGCAAAAGGTAATGATGCGATTGGTAAGATGATTCAAACGGCAAAGAGGCTGGAAGGTTCTGTTAGAAATACTGGTATCCATGCTTGTGGCGTGGTAATTACACCAGATGAAATAACAAAATACGTACCTGTAAAAGTTGACAAGGATAGTGGTATGCTTGTAACTCAGTTTGATAACAGTGTGGCGGAATCAGCAGGGTTGTTAAAAATGGACTTTTTAGGGCTTAAGACCCTTACTATTATCAAGAATGCGGTTAAAATGATTAATCTTAATCATGGGATTGATTTAGACATGGACAGCATTTCTTTGACTGACGAAAAAACCTTCAGATTATTTCAGCTTGGTGAAACAGTGGGTATTTTCCAATATGAAAGTCCTGGCATGCAAAAATATTTAAAGGAATTATTACCTACTACCTTTGAAGATCTGATTGCAATGAATGCCCTTTACCGACCTGGTCCGCTAAGTTATATTCCCAATTTTATTAACAGAAAACATGGCAGAGAAAAAATTACTTATGATCTTCCAGTTATGGAAGAAATATTAAAAGATACCTACGGAATTACTGTTTATCAGGAGCAAGTCATGTTACTTTCTCAAAAATTAGCTGGATTTACTAAAGGGGAAGCCGATGTTTTGAGAAAGGCAATGGGTAAAAAGCAAAAATCAGTGCTAGATACCATGTTGCCTAAATTTTTAAGCGGTGGGAAAGAGAACGGACATCCTGAGGATGTTCTATTGAAAATTTGGAGTGATTGGGAAGCTTTTGCTTCCTATGCCTTCAATAAATCACATTCCACCTGTTATGCCTTTGTTGCTTTTCAAACTGCCTATTTGAAAGCTCATTTTCCTGCTGAATTTATGGCTGCTGTACTCACCAACAACAAGGGAAATATTTCTGACGTGACTTTCTTTTTACAAGAATGCCGAAGAATGGGACAGTCAGTCCTAGGTCCAAATGTAAATGAAAGTGGAGCAGATTTTACAGCAAATAAAATGGGAGCGGTCCGCTTTGGACTCGTGGCATTAAAAGGAGTGGGTGAAGGACCTGTGGAGGAAATATTAAGGGCGAGATCAAAGGATGGTCCATTTAAAGATTTCTTTGATTTTATGAGAAGAATGACTTCTCAGGCTGTGGGAAAAAGAGTAGTAGAAAGCCTTGTCCTGTCAGGGGCTTTTGACGAATGTAATGAGGCCTATAGATCTCAGTATTTTGCTCCTTCTGATAAATATGAATCTTTCATAGAACATGCTATAAGATATGGCCAGGCTGTTAGACAAGGGGCTGCAGGAGGCGGTTTGTCCTTATTTGCAGATACAGAGGAAATCATGATTCCAGAACCTGTATTTCCTTCTGTTCCCGATTGGAATCTTTTAGAAAAATTGAGAAGGGAAGAAGAAGTAACTGGATTTTTTATTAGTGGTCATCCCTTAGACGATTATCATTATGAAATCAAACAATTCTCCACTTGTTCATTAGATGCCGTCTTAAATCACCAGCAAAAGCCTTTTCTTCTTCTGGCAGGATTGGTTTCCAAAGTCTCTCATAAGGTTTCCAAAAATGGGAATGGCTGGGGAGTATTTGAAATTAGTGATTTCTCAGGAATATTTGAATTTAGATTATTTGGCACAGAATATCAACAATTTAAATTTCTACTCGATGAAGGGATGTGTATTTTTATCAAAGGTAAGTTTCAAGAAGGATGGCGCGACAAGGAAATGGAATTTAAACTGCTTGAAATTACGCTATTAGAAGATGTTTCGGCAAAACTTACCAAAAATCTAACCATTCGACTTCCCCTTGAGCGAATAGATCATACACTTATTAGTGATTTAGAAGAAATTGTTAGCAAGGAAAGAGGAAATCACCCAGTAAAAATTGACATTTTTGATATATCCTCAAGGAATAAAGTCTCATTTTCTATGAGGGAACATAAGGTACACGCCAATACCCATTTAATCAGAAAATTGGAAAAAATGGGTATTGAATGTGTTCTTAATATTACATAAACTTTAAAGCCTTAACGAAATAAGTTAGAACAAAGGGTAATGCCAACCAAAACCACTCATCTGCATAAGCCAGTAGTGCAATCATTCCAGCAAGAGAAATCAGGAAAATTACCCAATCACTTTTAGTTGTATCTTTAACAGCTTCCATGTTTTGAATTTTTGACAAAGGTAAAACGAAATATGTAAAATACCAATTTGTTTTCTAAATGATTGTTTCTTGTTCAGGACCTAATTCACCCTCCCACTTACTGATTACGCTTGTTGCAAGCGCATTTCCTATAACATTGGTTCCTGAACGAAACATATCACAGAAATGATCGATAGGTAAAATCAAGGCAATACCTTCTGGTGGGATATTAAACATAGATAATGTAGCTGTGATGACAACCAATGAAGCTCTGGGAACTCCAGCAATTCCTTTACTTGTGAGCATTAATACCAACAACATAGTGAGTTGGGTTCCAAAATCAAGATGTATTCCATAAGCCTGGGCAATGGCAATACTGGCAAAGGTCATATACATCATGCTACCATCTAGATTGAATGAATAACCTAAAGGTAAAATGAAGGATACAATCTTATCTTTACAGCCAAATTTTTCAAGTTCCTGGGTCAGTTTTGGAAATACGGCTTCGCTACTTGTGGTGCTAAAAGCAATAATGATGGGCTGAACAATGCGTTTTAACAATCCTGTCAAGCGATCCCTCAAAAACAATCTTCCGAATAACAATAGGACAATCCATAATACGGCAATTCCAACCAGGAAGAACCCCATATATTTTCCGTAAAAATAAAATATGCCTAATCCTTTTGTTGCAATGACTGCAGCAATGGCACCAAAAACACCTAATGGGGCCACATTCATAACATAACCTACCATTTTTAATATGGCATGGGCAACGGCATCAAGTCCTTTTACGATGATTTTTCCGCTTTCCCCCAATCCTGCAGTTGCAACGCCAAAAAGAATGGAAAAGATAACAATTTGAAGGATTTCATTTTGAGCCATTGCCTCAAAAATGCTTCTCGGGAAAAGGTGAACAACAAAATTTTCCAGTGAAAATACCTGCGTTTTACTAAGTACATCCGCCGCTGCATTGGCATCAGCATTGTCTAAATCAATACCAACCCCTGGTTTTAAAATGTTAACTAATACCATTCCAATGAGTAAACTCATCAAAGAGGCAGAAATAAACCATAGCATTGCTTTTCCACCAATACGTCCTACAGTTTTTAAATCACCCAATTTTGCAATTCCCACTACAAGAGTTGAAAAAACTAATGGTGCTATAATCATCTGAACCAGTAACAAAAAAATCTTCGTTAATATTTTGATTCGGTTTGCAAATAATTCAATAAACTCAGGAGAGGACTGGGTATGGACTGCGTACCCAAGCAGAATACCCGCTATCATGGCAATAATAATGTATAGCGTAAGATTGTTGGCTTTTTTCACGTTTTTTAAGTTTGGTTAAATATAATCATTCTTAAACTAAATTATCATAGATGGTAGTATTTTCTCTTGTACCATCCAGTCATTTAAATCTTCTGCAGTCGTAAAGTGTTTCGCATCCATACCTGCCTCGATAGATGCATTTACATTCCTAAGATTGTCATCAATGAAAAGTGCCTCTGCAGGATTAATTTGAAACCTTTCAAATAATAGTGCATAAATTTTAGGATCGGGTTTTGCCAGTTCTTCCCTTCCAGAGACTAAAACACCCTCAAACCAATCTAGGAATGGATATAAATCCCAGGCTATCGGCCAGGTTTCTGCTGACCAGTTTGTAAGCGCATACAATTTATATTTTTTCTGTTTAACCAGATAATCGAGTATTTTAACAGTGGAATCGATGGGTCCATTCAGCATTTTTTCCCACTGTCCATAAAAAGCCCTAATTTCTTTTTCCCAAAGAGGATGATTCTCAATAAGTAAATCGGTGCCCTCCTTTAAACTTCTTCCCGCATCCTGTTTTTCATTCCACTCAGAGGTACATATTTTAGCCAGAAATAATTCCATGGCTTCTTCATCGTTAAATATTTCTTTATAGAGATATCTCGGATTCCAATCAATTAAAACACCTCCCAAATCGAAGACGATTGTGGTTAGATTTTCTCTGTTATTTTGCATTTTGTTCTTGTCTTGTACTTTTATTAAGTTTATCGGTTAATCGAAGGATATTCAGAAGTATTAAAGGCAGTATGGCAATATGAAATTCCTGAGGCAGGAATTTCCATCCTATAATTACTAATAAATTCGTTGCCATTAGAAATAAAATAAGATATCGTTCTTGTTTTTTTGGAATTATTTTAAAAATAAAAAATATGTATAAAGGACTAGCCCATAATAAGTTCATGTTTTTATGTGTAACAAAATGGTCTGTTCCCAGCCACATAAAAATAAAAAGGACTCCAGTCAGTAGGAGAAAAGAAAAGTAGGCTTTTTCTAAAATGTTTATCCAACGAGAAGATAAAAACAAAGAAATAAAAAGGCCTATTATAAAAAGTATCCAACCAATTAAAATTGGATTAAATACCTGAAAATCATTTTTTTGAGGTTGGTTTTGAAACAAAATCTTCCGCTTATTTTTGGCCAGATTTTTGTCTCCCAGCTTAGCATTTTCCAAATGTTTTTCTAAATAATCAGGCAGAAACATTTCATCTCTAAAAGTGGCAATAGCATCGGAGGGTATTCCTAAAATCAAATAAAATCCTACATTAATCCATGAATTTTGTCCTACATAATCCGATAAAAAGTGTCTAAAGGTAGCTTTTTTGACTTGTGTGGTATCAGGATAAGTTGCCTGAAAATTATTTTCTAAAATATCTCTAATTCTTGTTGCACAATTATCAAAGAAAAAGTCATAGGAATATGCTCTGTTTTCCGGCAAATAATTAATTGATAATAAATCAATCAATGCAAGTCTCTGTTGGGTAGACAGATTAATTTCTAACTCGCGTAATTGTCTGTTTTCTTCTATATATGAATTTAAAAAAGGTTCAAATCTTTGAATACCTAATTGATAAGGTAATTTACCTCTTACAAATTTCAAATAAAATCCAGGCGTATTGAAATCGAAAAGACCATAATTGAAAACTAAATCCTGACCAGATAAAGTATCATTAATCCTAAGAGCACTATGTCCGAATTTAGCATATAAATCTTTTCCAGGTGAAGAAGTTAATAGACTAACCTTAGTATGTTCTGATAAATATAAGGGTACTCCAATTTGACTAAATAAGGGTACTTGGTGTAAAAAAGCGATAAATAGGACCCAAAAAGTTTTTAAGGAACTTATAGGTTGTAAACTAGACTTCATTATTCATTTTAATTCGTGAAAATAAAAGAATACTCAACACAAAAATAATACTAAGGAACAAAATACTGAATCGCATGCTGCCAGTAACCTGATTTAAAAATCCAAATATAAAGGTTCCTAATATTATGGCTGATTTTTCAAGGATATCATAAAGACTAAAATAGGAGGTATTATCATTTATCTGTTTTGGAATTAGTTTAGCATAAGTTGAACGGGAAAGCGATTGTACGGCACCCATGACAAATCCGACAGAGGCAGCTAAAAAATAAAAATGACTTTTAACATAAGTCATATAAGCTACCATACACACTATAGTCCAGATGAATAAAATAAACAACAGCGTTATTTTATTTCCCCATTTCATGGAACATCGGGCTGCTATATAGGCACCTGCAATACCCAATAATTGTATACATAAAATGATGACAATTAATTCCGAAGTTTCAAAGTTTAGTTCTTTTTCGGCAAAAGTTGATGCCATATATAAAATCGTTTGAACCCCAGCACTATAAGTGAAAAATGAGAAAAGGAATTTATATAATTCTGGGTATTGTTTCGATTCTCTCCATACTTTTAGAAACTCATTCATTCCATTTTTTATTGGATTTATATAAGGTTTGTGCAGGCTGTTTTCTGGAAATTTAGCAATTGATCTTAATGAAAAAACAAGCCACCATAAACCCACCAAAACAAATGATAATCGCACAGGTAGGGTTGTTCCTACTGCTATGCCAAATAGTCCAGGCTTTTGAATCATGAGTAAGCATAAACTAAGTAATAGTAAACTTCCTAAGAATCCCAGTGCGGAACCTTTTGCACTCACAGTGTCATATTGATCTGGACTTGCTATCTCTGGAAGAAAAGCATTATAAAAAACCAAGCCTCCAGCAAATCCTATAAGGCCTATTAGAAATAAAAAAGTTCCTAATATGAGTTGTTCCATGCTTTCAAAAAAGTACAAACCTATGCAGGATATGGATCCTATTAAGGTGAAGAATAGAAGGAACTGTTTTTTTCTTCCCCCGTAATCTGCCATTCCAGATAACAAGGGTGAGGCTATTGTTAGAATAATATAAGCAAAAGTTATAGTAAATGCGTAGAGGGCGCTGTTTGGTATTTTTACACCAAATAAATCAATTAAATTATCGGTTATTGCCAAATAATATGCGGGGAAAATCGCAGTTGTTATGACTAATGCGAAAGCAGAGTTTGCCCAGTCATAATATGCCCAGGCTCTTATGATTTTTGGGTCATTTATTTCATGCCTTTTTATAGAATCTGAATTCATATTTTTATTAAGTTAAGATAGGAATATAAACAAGATAGGGAATTAATTGTATTTTGTGCAACCTTAAGAAAATTGATTCCTTCTTGAGCCCTAATATGAAATTTGGTTTGTTATCCCAGTCAGCAAAAATTTATTCTTCAGCAACTTTAGTAAAAGCTTGTCGTAAGTATGATATAGACATAGAAGTGCTTAATTATATTAAAACGGATATGTCTTTTGAAAATGGCCTTCCTTCCATCTATTACCTGGGGAAGAAAATCAGTGACATCGATGCTATTATTCCCAGAATTGCTTCCTCAGCAACGCATCTTGGTGCCAGGTTAATTAGACAATATAATATTTTAGGGATACCAAGTACAATAGATGCTGACACTCTAATTAAGGTTAGAGATAAGTTAACCGTACAGCAACTATTAACGCAGGCAGGAATTCCAATGCCAGATACCTATTTTCCAGCTGAAGAATCTGACCCTGATAAATGGAATTTTAAACCTGGTGCCTACCCAATGATTGTGAAAATGTTACATGGAAACAAAGGTGCAGGTGTCATATTATCGGAATCTCAGGCCGCTTTGAAATCTGTTCTTGATGCCTTTCAAAGGCTAAAGGAACCTGTTATTGTACAGGAATTTATTAGGGAAGCAAATGGTAAGGATATAAGAGCTTTCGTTGTCGGTGATGAAATAGTCGCTGCGATGGAACGAAATGCCAGAATGAATGATTTTAGGTCTAATCTTTTTCAGGGTGGACATGCAGTGCCTATTGATTTAACTTCTGATGAAAGCGATTTAATTCTGAAAACTGCAAAGATTTGTAAACTTGATGTTACTGGAATTGATATGTTGAGAAGTAACAAGGGACCATTAATTCTTGAGGTTAATGGTTCACCAGGATTGGAAGGAATAGAAACCGTCACAGGGGTTGATGTGGCTGGAAAAATTATCCAATATTTAAAAAATAAGGTTCTATCAATGAAACGATAGGTTTTGACAAATTTACCATCGCATTGGGTGAAATTTTATTTCTCCCAGCGTGTTAAATTCCAAGGCTGGAGCTGGAATTTTTATGAAATTTATAGCACTGAATATTGTTTTCAATAATCGGCTTTTGGTCGGGATCAAGGCGGTATTAATGTCAAAAGATATATAAAATTGCTTGTATCTAGGAAGTCCAATGGAAGTTATTCTCCCTAATGGATCATAATAATTATTGTAAGCTGCACCATAAATATTTTCTCCCCCAAAGCCCAAGGAAAAACATAAGCTTCTTAACAAGGATTTATTTTCTTTTGGCAGAAAAAAAGATCCTGGTGAAATACTGGTCCATATCGTCATCGCATTGTAGTCTTTAAAAGCGTATTCCCAAAAATATTTTCCAAAATGACCTTGAGCAGCATAATATTGAGATCCAAAAAAATTTGGATCGTTGGTAGATATGGGGTCTTTAGTGTATTTAGGTCGGGTGGAAGACCATTTTAACAGGATTCTTTGCTCCTCCCAGGTTAATTGCTGAGCAGCAAACAAGGTTGTTCCCAAGGTATTAAAGCCAGCATCATATAAGGAATATCCCCAGCCTTCGGAAAAACCATCCATTACCTCTATGGTGTTCATCAACAAAATGCTTATTCCAGTACCAATGAATGTCGATTTACGATTTGATATGCCTGCCCAGCTAAACAAAGAATGTCCAGCCTGAGCTGATTGATAGGCTGAAAATGCATGTCCATATTTATCAACATGCTCCCATAAAATCCAATCGTCTTTTAAATGAAAGGCAACCAGAGGATAATCTTTATACCACAATTGATAAAAGGCAAAAGTAGTACTCAAATAGCCGATAGAAGAACCTATAACCAGGGATTTAAGTCTTGGTTTATTGAGTGTATCTGCTTTTTTAAAAAAATCTGTAACCAGGCCTGATTGGCCATGTAAGTAATAAGATGAAATGATAAAAGTAAAAAGGAGTAACAATGATTTAGCATTTGACATTTTAGAATGATTTTATTTGTATAACTTTTCAGCTAGGATCAATTGATTATAATCTTCAGGGGTATCAATATCGATGTATCCTTCTTCGCATGCCACTATGTTTTGTTCGCAGTTCATGTTTTTTCGAATCAGATCTTTAGCGCCTTTTTCACCTTTAAGTTGTAACAAATCATGAAACAAATCTTGTTTAAAGATTGCTGGAACACCAGATGTGCCCCCATACGATGTACAAACCATTTTTACAGGATTATTCGAGAGATTAAAAATCATTTTCATTAAATGACCTGAAACTATTTTTGGCTGGTCAGCCAGCAAAATTAAAACCGACTTTAATGAGGGATGATAATATAAAAGTTGATTCAATCCGCAACGAATACTGGTACTCATTCCTTCTTCATAGGCAATATTCAATACATAAGGAATATTATATTGCTTGCAATGTGCTGACATTTGATCAGAATAGTGTCCTAAAACTGTAATAATCGCTTGTGGATTAACACTTTGAGCTAAATAAAAGGTATTTTGTAAAAAAGAATGACCTTTATAAGGTAATAGTGCTTTAGGATTACCCATTCTACTTGCTTTTCCCGCCGCAAGAATAATAATACCAAGTTGACTTTCCCTCTCCATTTTATTTTTTTACTGGCTGAAGGCGATTATACTTTTTCATAATAGGTAAAACCTCTTGAATGGGTAGTTCGGGTATAATTCTATCGCCATTTTTCATGGTGTTCGCTGCAAACAATGAATTGATAATGGCTTCTTCAGTGGCTTCAATGACTCCAAGAAACAAGGGACTCATGGCCTCATTGTCTAACAAAGGTCCTTTACCTGTTGAAAAGGCAATGACATAATCGCCAGAACCATTGGAAGCAATTCCTCCCGTTCTTGCTAAACCAAAAAGAGCCCTTTTGGCTAATCTTTCTAAATTTCTGGCGTCAACTGGGGCGTCAGTAGCTACAACAATCATACACGATCCATCACTTTTTGCTAATGCTTCCTGCAGATAATATTTGCCTAATTCCTGCCCAACAGGGACGCCTGAGATGGTTAATACACCTCCAAAATTAGTTTGAGTGATAACGCCCACAGTATAACCACCTAATGATTTAGGGATTTTTCTCGAAGAGGTTCCAATGCCACCTTTAAAACCAAAAGAAACCGTGCCGGTTCCCGCTCCAACATTTCCTTCAAGAATTAAATTATTATCTGCTTTTTTAATGGCATCCAAAAAATGAGAAACTAGAAGATGTCTGCCTCTGATATCGTTTAATGCGCCATCATTGGTTTCACCAACGACAGCATTTACAGAGCCAATTTTTTCATTTCCATTTTGTGAAATGGTATGGGTGATTATTGCTTCCATGGCCGTGGAAACCTGAAGCGTATTGGTTAACAAAATGGGTGTCTCCAGATTACCCAATTCTTTGACCTGAGAGAAGCCTGCTAATTTTCCAAAGCCATTTCCTATATAAACAGCGGCGGGAACTTTTTCTTTAAAAAGATTTCTTCCATGGGGTAAAATAGAGGTAACGCCTGTGTGTATTTGATCCCCGTTATCCAAGGTAATATGACCAACCAATACTCCTGATACATCTTGTATGGCATTTTTATCACCTGGGGGTAATATTCCAAAAGGAATACCATATTCACGGGGTCTCAATTTTTGAGCATCCATTTTTTTGGTAAATGTAAAGGATATAAGGAGAAATATCGATAAGCATCCAATCAATTTATTCCTGTTTAGTCGAAATAAAATTAAAAAACACAAAGTAAAATAAACCATATCTCAAATTAAAAACGTTATAAAGTTCTAAACAAATAAAACATGAAAATTAACCATTTTTTAAATTCATTTTTACTAATCGTTTCTTTTTCCTTTGGGACAGGAAATGTTAATGCCCAAAATTTAAAAAATATTTTAGAAAAGGCTAAATCGGGTCTTTCCAAATCCACAGGTAACCCATTAAGCAATCAGGAAGTAGGTTCTGCCTTAAAAGAAGCATTGGAAATAGGTGTTGGTGAAGCGGTAAAAAGTTTATCTGCCACAGATGGCTATCATACAAGTATTTATAAAATATTGTTGCCTGAGGAGGCACTCAAAGTAACAAACAAACTTAAAAGTATTCCTGGTTTTAACAAAGTAGAAGATGAGCTGGTTCTGCGTATTAATCGAGCGGCAGAATTAGCCGCCAAGGAGGCAGGTCCTATTTTTATACAGGCAATTAAAGCGTTGACTTTTCAAGATGCTGTTGCTATTTTAAAAGGAAATGAAGATGCCGCAACGCGTTATTTAGAGACAAAAACAGACTCAGCACTTACCTCAAAATTTTTACCCGTAATCGCTAAATCGCTCGATGCTGTTAATGCAAGAGCTTATTGGAGAGATGCGGTAACAGCTTACAATAAAATACCTCTGATTCAAAAAATTAATCCAGAATTAGATAAATATGTCACCGAAAAATCATTGGATGGTATGTTTTCACTGGTGCAGGTGAAAGAGAAAAAAATAAGAACTGATGTTTCTGCCAGAACTTCGGATCTGTTAAAAAAGGTATTTGGAAGTCAGGAAAAGAAATAAAAATGAAAGAGATATCTTCAAAATTAGCTGCATTAAGGGAAGATTACACGGCACATTCTCTCGATGAGTCGCAGGTTGATAAGGATCCAATTAAGCAGTTTGCCGTTTGGTTTGAGGAAGCTGTTAATGCAATGGTTCCTGAACCTAATGCAATGACATTGGCAACAGTTCAAAAATCGGGTAAACCTGCAGCCAGAATTGTTTTACTCAAGGGTTTATCAGAAGCTGGATTTGAATTTTTTACTAATTATGAAAGTGCCAAGGCAACAGACATGAATAATAACTCCTTCGTTGCTGTTGTTTTCAACTGGTTACCCTTACAAAGACAAGTCAGAATAGAAGGTAAAATAGAAAAATTGAGTAAAGAATCAAATGACAGTTATTTTTCTCAAAGACCTTATTTAAGCCAACTGGGTGCTATTGCATCGCCACAATCCAAAAGGGTTCCTGACAGAAAATTTTTAGAAGATAAGTTTGAAGAGTTAAAACAAAAATTTCCAGAAGGAAATGCTGTTCCAAGGCCAGATTCATGGGGAGGATACGTTATTATACCTTCAAAAATGGAATTTTGGCAGGGTAGAAGAAGCCGACTTCATGACCGTATAGTTTACGAATTGGCTGAAAATGAATGGATTAAGGAGCGTTTGGCTCCTTAATCCAGCATTATTAACAGAAATGATCAAAAGCCATCTTTAAATTATCTGCTATAATATGGGCTGATCTTCCTTCAATATGGTGTCTCTCTAAAAAGTGTACCAATTTTCCATCCTTAAATAAGGCAATAGAAGGAGAAGAAGGAGGATAGGGCAGTAAATATTCTCTGGCAGTAGCAACAGCCTCCCCATCAACACCAGCAAAAACTGTGGCAAAAACATCTGGTTTCTTTGTGTTTTGAGCTGCTATTCTCGCCCCTGGTCTGGCATTTGCCGCAGCACAACCACATACAGAATTTACTACTAATAAAACGGTTCCCTCTTTTTTTTCAAGAAGCTCCTTTACTTCTTCAGGGGTTGTTAATCCTTTAAAGCCATTGAGGGTTAATTCTTCTGACATGGGACGAACTAATTCTGCTGGATACATCGTTTTTTTTATTTTTTGTGATAAAATTTTTTAATGCAATTTAGCTTAAAAACATTACTTTGGTACTTTGTGTTTTAATTCTGAAAAATAAATTTTTCAACCATTGATGACTAATTCCTGTTTTAAGCGATCATTCTTTTTCTTTTTTCTTTTTATTCTTCAATTTACTTTATTAAAGGAATATCTTTTTGGCCAAGATTTTTTAGAGGGTTCTTGGAAAGGTAAATACACTTTTGGTATTCATAGTGATTATGGTTACCCTTTTGAAATTTTTATTCGCATCAAAGGAAGAAAAATAACAGGTAGAAGTTACCTGGTTACACCTGATAAAAAAAAAGTTGAAATGGATGTAAGCGGATATTTATTTCAAGATTTATCTTTTGTTTTGGAAGAAACATCTATGGTAAAGTCTCCTGAAACTATTGAAAATAGCTTTTTTAGGAAATACCAACTTCGATTTAAAGGTGATATCTGGACTAAAAATTTAGAGGGGTTCTGGCAAGAAATTATGGATGATAACTTTAACAAAACCAGGAAAGTAGGAAAAATTTTACTTACTAAAGAAAAAGATAATAAGGCCTGATGTTTTAAATTAAAACCAACCGTATTTCTTCCAATCATCGTAAGTGTCTATATCTGGTAAAGGTTTTAATAAATGGTAAGATCTATTTTGAGAATCAGCACGACGAATACTTTCCTCTAAAACGGTATCAACACTCCAGGTCATCTTATTAAATAAAAATTCATTTGTATTTTTCATCCCTATTAAATAATACCCCCCATCAAAAGAAGGTCCGATAACCAGATCTTTGTCTCCTAAAGCAAGGGTAGCTTCTTTTAAAATATCAATGGTTAGATGGGGAATATCGGTACCTATGAGCAGAACGGTTTCATGTAGCTGACATAAGTCATTGAAAGCAGAATTCATTCTTTCACCTAAATCGAGAGAGGTACATTGTGTTTTTTTAATAAAAACCTCCTTTGACCATAAATCCTGTTTTTCAGGAATATACTCGCTATAATAAACATAGCACTGACCTGGGAATGCTAAGCATACATCCCGAATCTTTTCGCAAAGAGAAAGGTAAATCTTCAGAGCCATTTCTTCCCCTAAAAAAGAAGCCAGGCGCGTTTTTACATGACCGCGCCTGGCATTTTTTACAAACAATATGAGTGCATTTGATTTAGACCCCATAATTGTCAATGCTCAAAGAGATTCTATTTTTTTTCAACTGTAAACAGCTCTTCTTCTTTTACCACAATTACTTTATCACCTTGTTTTAATTTTTTAAATATTAAAGAATATGGAGCTGAAACTACTTTTTCCCCTTTTTTCAAACCTGATAAAATCTCAATGAAGGAATCGTCCTGGATACCCGTTTTAACTTCTTTCATTTGGATGGTATCCCCTTTATCATAGACAAAAACAACCTCTCGTAATTGATCTATTTTTTTATCTACAGTAACTTCTTCTTCAGATTTTGATTGTTTTTTTACAACGCCTTCCTTTTCACGTGTTGTAACTGATTGAATTGGAACAGTTAATATTTTTTCCTTAATGGTTGTTTTTATTTCTACCGCTGCTGACATGCCTGGACGGAAAGGATATTTTCTCTGAGGTGTAATTAAATCGGCATAAGATTGCGGTTCAATTTTAATTCTAACCTCAAAATTAGTTACCTGATCAGTAGCAAGTGCTGCGGCACCACCAAGAGATGCAGAATTTTTTGAAGAATTTGCAATTTGACTCACTCTACCTACAAATTTTCTTCCCAAATACGCGTCAACTTCTACGGAAACTTCATCATTTAACTTAACTCTTGGAATATCATTTTCACTTACATCCACGCGAACCTCCATTGCATTCAGATTGGCAATACGCATAATTTCTGTACCTGCCATTTGAATAGTACCTACGACTCTTTCACCTTTTTCAATATTCAATAAAGAAATGATGCCACTTTCTGGTGCTAAAATAGTGGTTCTGTTCAGACTTGTTCTCAATTCTTTTAAAGATGCTTCAGCACTTGCCACTGAGTATTCAGCTCCTCTGGCGGCATCTTGTGATGATCTTATTCCTGCGTCAGAAGCACGTAAATTAGCTTCCAGCGATTTTAAATTAGATTGAGAGGCTTGAAAATCAGCGTTTGAAATTACTCCATCTTTATAGAGTTTTTCATTTCTCTTATGAATTTCTCTGGCATTATCTAACTGAGCTAGAATCTGCTCTCTTTGGGCTCTTATATTTTCTATTTGTGAACGGCTGTTTGCTGCTTGAGCTTTAGAGCTATTTACTAAAGCCACGCCACGTTCTACCTGGGAAACATAAGCATCGGGATTGATTTTGGCAAGAACCTGACCTTGAACTACCGAATCACCCTCTTGAACATATAATTCGACAACTTCCCCGGAAACGTCAGAGCTGATTTTTACCTCAACGATGGGAAAAATACGTCCACTGGCTGATACTCTTTCTTCGATTGTTCTAACTTGTACGTCTTCCAAAGCGACTTTATCGCCTACCTCTCGGTTTTTACTTTTGAAGTAAGCTGCTGCAATTAACATTAAAACGGCAGCACTTGCCACATAAATCCAAAGGTTTTTTCTTTTCTTATTTATCATAACGGATAGCTTTTCTTTTGTTGATGATTATTCAAGGGTGATTGGTTTTCCCTGGTAGAAATCTAATTGTTTTAGGTTAAATAAATGTTGAAATCTGGCACGAATTCTATCTGATTTTGCCCTTTCCATATTTGTTCTGGCGGTATTCAGTTCCAGAGAATTAATAGCGCCAAGTTCATATCTCTTTTGTGCATTTTCAAAGGCGGCCGTAGCGGCTTTCAAAGATAAGTTGGATGCCTGCAAAGTTCTTTGTGAAGCTCTTACGCCAGTTAATGTTTGTTCTATATCTGTTCTTAGGCGCTGACGTGCCTGTTCTTTTGCCACTTCATTTGAGATGACACCCAACTGTGCTCTTTCTATATTGATTCGCGCCTGTTTATTGTTATAGATAGGAATATTTAATTGAAGTCCCAGACTTTGTCCAAAATTATCTGTAATCTGATTAAAATAGGTCTTTTTGGTAAATGTTGGAACATTTTGTTCTACTTCTAATGCAACAGGAACATTATTAATGAATACATTCTGTTTGACTTTAACTGCATTATATCCAGAAATATCTCTAGCCTGATTTGAAAAATTCGAGCGAAGACTTGCAAACAATGATAGCGTTGGCAACAATGCAGCTTTAGTTTGTAAAATAGCGATATTAGCCGCTTGTAATCTCTTTTCTGCTGCTTTGACCTGAGGTAAAATATCCACCGCACCGACAAATAATTCATTGGCAGATATGCCATCTATATCCATGTCTTCAGGTACTTTAATTTCCGGCTTTTCAATTTCAAAGGGGGTCCCATCTGGAATAAGTAATAATTGTCTTAATATTAAATTAGACCTGATAAGAAAATTTTCTGCTTCTATTAAAGCTTGTTGGTCTAATGCCAAGGATGCTTCAAAATCATATTTTTCATTCATTGGACGGGCACCAACTTCAATAAATCGAATGATTTGGTTTAACTGATTTTCAGATTGTAGCAACCTTGTTTTTGCGATAACTAATTGTTCATCAGCTAAAAGCACATTTAAATAAGCAGCAGCAACTTGAAGACCTAAATCATTTTCGGTTGCTTGCGCCTCCAATTTACCTGCTTCCAGTTCATATTTACTTCTAAGGATATTTTGTTTAATGATACCCCCTCCAAATACTTGAATACCTGTATTTAAGGAATAACTGTTAAATCCAATTCCTTCTAAGGCAAAACTATTTGTTGTCGGGTCAATGGTTCTACCAAACTGATAACCACCACTTACCCCGGCATTTAAGTTGGGAAGTCTGGATAATTGATTTTGCTTAAGCGTTAATTCAGCATTGCGAATTTGCGCTATGGACTGTTTAATGGCCAGACTATTTTCTGTGGCATAGGTGACACATTTTTGCAAAGACCAACGGTTTTGTGCCTTTGCGGTATAAAATCCGCCAAGGAGCAATAGAATAAATGAAAAACGTAGAAACAACATTTGATGTGTAATTTATAATTAGCTGCAAACTTAGCTAAACATTCGGCATGAAGCTTTAATTTTTATATGAAAAGGATGGTTTTATGGATAAACAGATGAAAGAGAATGTTTATCGATTTGAATAGAATACCTGATAACCTATTACTTCGTCAAAACGTGCGCCAAAAGGTCGGTAATAGATGAATATCTGATATTCATTTTCAGTTTCATACCAGCTTCCTTCAGTTTCCATAAAATCTAATTTTTCCTGTTTTTTAGCTCTCGTGGCATATGAATAATTATAAAATCCTTGTTTAAAAGGTTTTTTTAATATGTATCCTTTTTCTTCAGGACTATAAATCATTCTATATTCAGGTGATGGAATCCAGTCATTAAAAGAACCTAACAAAAAAACATCCTTATCAAAAAATGGTTCTCCTGTATTCAGATTAAACAAAACCTGTGCATAATCAGCTGCCAAAGGATTATTCTGGTCTTGGGTTTCAATAAAGAACTGTCCATTTATATCTCTGTTTTGAAAATATGGTTCTTGCCCCCTTAATTTATCTTTAAAAAGAATTACTTCTGTACTTGTTCTAGTCCTTATTAGATCAGCCATTTGTCCTGTTCGCTGCCATAGTGATCGCAAATCCAGTGGACGAAATTCTTTTCCACCAGGAAAAGTAATTTTTCCCTGATAATCAAAGATGATTTGTTGATTTCTAAAGCTAAATGGTGCAATTCCTGTCTGAGCATTTTGCCATTGTCCATTTTGAACTACGGCCGCTTTAATTTCCTGGGCAGGTTGACGGATAAGCAGTTTAGGATGATTAACCACAAAATCTATTTCCTGGTGGGTGCGGTATAGTGATGCATTGGCGGGAATTACTAATCTGGGTTCAATTTGGACAAGATTATTTATCACTACAAATCTTTTAGTGATAAAAGGTATCTTTTCATCCTCATCTTCAAAGATAACCAGCAGGTAATTTCCCGATTTTGTCCATTTAGTGGCTTTATTTGGAAGAATTAATTCATAGTGAACATAAGAAATGGTCGTTTTAGAAGAAAAGGCATATTGCTGAAGATTATCTTCAGGATAACCGTTGATATATTCCATTTCCATTAACTCTGAAGGATGCCAGTCGAAATCACAATGGATTATTTTATAGGTATACCTTTTGACGTCACTTGTTAGTTCGTCAAAAGTCAATAATAAGGGAATATTTCCCTCAATATCTGACACGGGTGCTGCAATTCCCATTCCCTGCGGGTGAAAAGAAACAGATTTTATGGTAGGCGAATATATTTTATCAATAAATTCGAAGTCCGATTTCTGAGCATTTAAGGCAAGAAAATGAAGGCTAAAAAGGAATATCAAAATTCGGGTCATAGGATCGGCGGCATTTTAATGTATAATATATTACCAGATTTATCGTCTGCTGTAGTTTGGAGCTTCTCTGGTGATGACCACGTTATGAGGATGACTTTCCTGAATACCTGCGGCAGTTATTTTTACGAATTGTGCCTTTTGCTGCAATGCTGGAACATTTAAAGCGCCACAATATCCCATACCTGCTCTCAGGCCGCCAATATACTGAACCATTACCTCTGAAAGAAATCCTTTAAACGGGACTTGCCCTTCAATTCCTTCCGGTACCAGTTTTTTAATATCATCTTCTACATCCTGGAAATAGCGATCTTTAGAACCAACAGCCATGGCACCCAAAGACCCCATACCTCGATAAACCTTAAATTTTCTTCCTTCAAGAATAATGGTTTCGCCTGGAGATTCCTCTACACCAGCAAATAAACCACCCGCCATAATAGTGCTGGCTCCTGCAGCAAGTGCTTTTACGATGTCTCCTGTGTACCGGATACCTCCGTCACCAATAACGGGAACGCCAGTGTGTTTTATTGCCTGATAGGCATTGAAAATCGCTGTTAACTGAGGAACACCGACACCAGCCACGATGCGGGTTGTACAAATACTTCCAGGACCTACCCCAACTTTAACTCCATCGGCACCTGCTTCAACCAAAGCCAAAGCGCCTGCACCTGTTGCTACATTACCCCCAATTACCTGTAAAGCTGGATATTTTTCTTTTACCATTTTTACAGCATTAAGAACACCTGCAGAATGTCCGTGAGCTGTATCTATAGCAATAACATCAACGCCTACAGCAACAAGAGCTTCCACTCTTTCCAGCATATCAGCAGTCACACCAACAGCCCCTCCAACGACTAATCTTCCTAAAGAATCTTTACAAGCTAAAGGATAATTTTGCACCTGCATTATATCCCTGAAAGTAATCAACCCGATTAAAACTTTTTGATTGTCGACAACGGGTAATTTTTCAATTTTATTTTGTTGAAGTATTGTTCTTGCTTCTTCAAAATTTGTTCCAGCAGCAGCAGTCACCAGGTTTTTACTGGTCATAACATCTTTGACAGGTCTGTCTAATCGTTTTTCAAATCGTAAATCTCTGTTAGTTAAAATTCCAACTAATTTTTTTTGATTATCTATAACAGGAATACCTCCAATTTTGAATTTATTCATAAGATCAAGCGCTTCTTTCAAGGTAGCCTCTGGACTTATGGTTACAGGGTCAATAATCATCCCACTTTCAGATCGTTTAACGATCCGTACTTGCTCTGCCTGACCTGTAATCGACAGATTTTTATGAATGATTCCAATGCCACCCTGTCGGGCAATAGCTATGGCCAATCGCGCATCTGTAACTGAATCCATTGCAGCAGAAACAATAGGCACGTTCAATTTTAATTCTCTGGTAAGGTAACTTGAAATGTCAACCTCTCTGGGTAATACTTCGCTGTAATCGGGTACTAAAAGTACATCATCAAAGGTAAGGGCTTCGCCTAAAAATTTGCTGTCGGATAAAATTTTCTGTGTTTCCATGTGCAAAATTAGGTAAATGATATTAAATGCGAAAGTAATTTTTATATTTTCGTGGAATTTAATAAAAAAATAATGATGTTAAGTATCCATAGTGATGGTTATTTCATGAAGGAGGCTTTCAGGGAGGCTACATTTGCCGCAGAAAACGGAGAAGTACCTGTTGGCGCAGTTATTGTTTGTGAAAACAGGATAATTGCCAGAGGTTCAAATAGGACAGAACAACTGGCTGATATTACAGCACATGCAGAAATAATTGCCCTATCAGCTGCTTCTGATTTTTTAGGCAGCAAATACTTAACAGATTGTACTCTCTACGTTACCCTTGAGCCTTGTGCTATGTGCGCAGGAGCGCTTTATTGGTCTCAAATATCAAGAGTTGTATATGGAGCTTCCGACGAAAAAAGAGGATTCATGAGATTCGGTAAAGGAATGCTTCATCCTCAGACAAAACTTTCATACGGGGTAATGGAAACGGAATGCAGACAGTTGTTACAAGATTTTTTTCTAAAAAAAAGAAATTAATCTGTTCTGGTTCCATCTAAAAAAGGTACAAATTTAACATTTCCAAGGTCTTTGGTTTCCCAGTTTTTTTCACCCTTTCGTTCAATCCGCAAAAGACTTTGAGTTTCTACGCCCGTTGGAACCAGCATAATTCCCCCAATACTGAGTTGTGTGGCTAACAATTCCGGAATGGAAGGTGCGCCAGCTGTAACGATAATTTTGTCAAAGGGAGCAAATTCCGGCAAACCTAGATAGCCATCTTTGTAAAAAGATTGAATATTTGTGAATTTCATCTCCTTTAATAATTCCTTTGATGACAAATATAAAGCCCTAATTCTTTCAATGGTGTAAATGCGCGCTCCTAAAGTAGCTAAAATAGCTGCTTGATAACCTGAACCTGTTCCAATCTCCATCACTTTTTCTCTTTTTTTTACACCCAGAGATTGAGTCATTAATGCCACAGTAAATGGTTGAGAAATGGTCTGTTCATAACCAATAGGAAAAGGTTTATCCTGATAAGCCCACTCTTCAAATGCTTTGTCTAAAAAAAAATGACGGGGTACTCGCTGAAATGCTTCTAATATTTCTTCATGGAACAAATTTTTTCTTCGGAGTTCCTCTACTAACTGGCGGCGCAGGCCTTTATGTCTATAGGTATCCGCTTGGAGCATATTAATTCAATTTAGGATGGCTGGGAAATCAACAGTTTTCTTAGCCTTTTGGTCAAAAAAAGCCAAAATTATCCAATATTAACCTTAATTTTGCTTAAAATTGTCAATATGAATTCAATTAAATTTGGAACCGATGGATGGAGGGCAATTATTGCCTCTGATTATACTGTTGAAAATGTTCGGCGTGTGGCAGAAGCAACTGCCATCTGGTTGAAAAAAACAGGAGGAAATCAAGTGGTTATTGGATACGATTGTCGATTTGCTGGCGTCCTTTTTGCCGAAACAACGGCTTCCGTTTTAGGTGCCTATGGAATCAAAGTGTTTATGTCCCCTTCTTTTTCTTCTACGCCTATGGTTTCTTTAGGGGTAACAAAAACGAAAGCTCATTTAGGTGTTGTTATTACCGCAAGTCATAATCCACCTGATTATAACGGATATAAATTAAAATCTCATTTTGGTGGACCTCTTTTACCTTCCCAGGTAAGTGAAGTTGAGGCTTTAGTACCTGAACGTTGTTCTTTAACTGCATTCCCCTCTATTGAAGCTTTAAAAGAAGCAGGACTATTTGAATACGTAGACCTGGAAGAAATGTATCTGGACCATGTCAAGAATTCCTTTGACCTTAAAGGAATTAAAGAGGCAAATGTTGGCGTTGCTTATGATGCCATGTATGGCGCCGGCCAACACGCAATGCCCCGTATCTTGCCAGACGCTCATTGCCTGCACTGCGATTTTAATCCCTCCTTTAAAGGTCAGGCTCCTGAACCTATTCATAAAAACTTAAAAGAGCTCTCTTCCTTTATTTCCAACCATGCTCATATTCAACTGGGTATTGCTACCGATGGAGACGCGGATAGAATTGGTCTGTATGACGAATCTGGAAGATTTGTAGATTCTCATCATATCTTATTGCTTCTCCTCCTCTATCTGGGTAAATACAAAGGCCAGAAGGGTAATGTAATTATTACTTTTTCGGTGACAGATAAAATGAAGAAATTAGCAGCTTTACTCGATTTACCTATTGAGGTAACACCTATTGGATTCAAATATATTGCTGAAATTATGACCCAAAAAGAGGTGCTTGTAGGTGGGGAAGAGTCTGGCGGTCTGGCAGTTAAGGGACATATTCCTGAAAGAGACGGCATTTGGATTGGTTTAATGATTTTAGAATTTATGTCTCTGACAGGGAAATCGTTAAAAGAATTAATAAATGAAGTGTATGATCTGGTGGGTTCTTTCTGGTGTGACCGAGATGATTTACATATTACCGAAAGTCAAAAACAATCAGTAATAAATCATTGCAATAACAAATCGTACACTCATTTTGGCGATTTCAAAATTGAAGAAACAGTTCAAATGGACGGGACAAAATTCTTACTCGGGAATGACCGTTGGGTGATGATCAGACCATCAGGGACAGAACCTGTGTTAAGAGTTTATGCACAGGCAGAAAATGAAGAAATGGTCAGAACTATCCTCGATGCAACTAAAATGGCCATATTATAGTGCTGATGTAAAAAAAATTTCGTTATATAAATATTTCGATTTTCCTTGCCCTTTGAAATTTTCTATATTTTAAATGAAGGATTATATAAGAAGTATTGGAATATCGTAGGTATAATGATTATTATACCCTTAAAACAATCTTTTTTGCTTAATTATCTCATCGATTCGTATGATAGTATCTTTTCGGAAGGTAGTATCTACTTCAAAAAGTAATTCTTGCTTGCCTTTCTTTCCTTTTTGAAAGAAAAATACCTTCTGACCAGGTTCTAAACTTATTCGGCTATTTGATAAAGGAGATAAATTTGGATTCATGATACCTGGAATTCGCAAAGGTATCGATTTTAATGATCCATTATAAAAGGTCATAGGGATAACCTGTGATTTTCCATTCATCGGAAAAAATAGGTTGGAAACGGTAAAAAGGATACAATACCTGAGATTCATAAATTATTTTTTTATTGCTAACAAAAGGAATGCTGAACTGTTGCCATTTTTTTTAAAATTGGATGTATTTAATACCTATTGTGATTCATATTACATTGATTTTTCATCCTTTTTTTAATCTTTAATATTATCTGAAAGATATGAACTTACTTATAAATTTATTAAAATTTAAAGTTGGTTTATTATTTACCGCCTTTTAACTTTGATTACCCTCATTTAATGTAATTATTCTATAAGCAAGAAAAATAGAAATCCAAAGAACAAACCGTCAAACCAGGATTTGGTCACTTTAAAGGCAATATTTAAAGGTAATTTCAGATATTATCAAAATAAAAATGCATCCGTTTATTATGCACCCATACACATTGATATGCCTACTTGCTTAAAATGTCACTGGGAAGTGAATGAAATAGACGCACTCACTTTCAGTAAAATAAAAGAATTGTATCCTTCGGATGAGGCAGTCAATTATAAATTAGGATAATTCAGGGGTGCCTGGAAAATAATTTATGCAAAAAATAATTAGAGAGTTGTTGGATTTTCTTTTTAACTTGTTGGGGTTAAAACCTAATAATCCTTATTCCTAAATCCTTTTTAAAATGAAGGTTTCTATTCGCTTATTTGCTGTTTTTTTTCTCCTTTTCAGTTTTATTTCATGTTTAAATATTAAAAAACTGGACATTATTAATCTTAATAATGAGTTTATTAACCAAAAAACAAAACAAATTTTAGATAAATCATCGATTCAACTTGCCGAGGGATTGAAAATGGATTTATGGGCTTCCGATTCGCTTTCTCCCGATCCGGTCTCTCTCGAAATTGACAACCTTGGTCGTGCTTATATAACCCGGGCCGTTCGCCAGAAAAACTCCGAATTTGATATTAGAGGACACAGAGACTGGATGACGGCTTCCATAAGCTTGCAATCGGTAGAAGATCGACGTGCTTTTTTAAGGAAAACTTTTGCTCCGGAAAATTCAGAAAAAAATAAATGGCTGAAAGATTTAAATGAAGATGGTAGCCATGACTGGAAAGATTTAACGGTCGAAAAAGATGAAATATGGAGGGTGGAAGACAAAAATGGGGATGGTATCGCCGAAACCTCAACGAAAGTTTTTGTGGGTCCAAGTGAAGAAATTACCGATGTGGCAGGAGGTGTTTTGATTAGAGAGAATGATGCATTTTGGTGCACGGGTCCGGATATGTGGCGTCTTACTGATAAAAATAAAGACGGATTTTATGAGTCCAAAGAGTCCATCAGTCATGGTTATGCCGTGCATATTGGTTTTGGTGCTCACGGTATGTCAGGGGTAATTCAAGGACCCGATGGTAAAATATACTGGCAAATTGGTGATATTGGTGCCAATATTATAGATAAAGCTGGCGTAAAACATGAATATCCTAATGAAGGTGTTTTGGTTCGTTCTAATCCAGATGGCTCCGATTTTGAGGTTGTCTCACATGGTATAAGAAATGATCATGAGTTTGTTTTTGATGAGTATGGTAACCTTATTTCTTCAGATAATGACGGAGATCACCAAGGTGAAAGTGAAAGATTAGTGCATTTGGTTGAGGGGAGTGATTCTGGATGGCGATCCAATTGGCAATATGGAAAATACACAGATCCCAGAAATAATGGTTACAATGTATGGATGAAGGAAAAGCTCTATACTGCTCGCTGGGAAGGACAAGCTGCCTATATTTTGCCTCCAATACAAAATTTTCATAATGGACCTACAGGAATGGTTTATAATCCTGGGACTGCTTTGGGAAAAGAGTATTTAAATAAATTTTTCCTGGTCGAATTCGTGGGTAATCCTACTGGTTCACATATCTATTCCTTTGGCCTTAAGCCTAAGGGTGCATCCTTTGTTTTGGATGGTGAAAAAATGCTAACCACAGGCATTTTGCCAACGGGGATTCGGTTTGGTATCGATGGTGCCCTTTATGCTGCTGATTGGGTAATGGGCTGGGATACCAAAAATTATGGAAGAATCTGGAAAATAGATGTTGAAAATCCTGGAAATGAATTTGTTCAAAAAAGACTGGAGACAAAAAAATGGATGACTCAAGATTTTAATAAATTGTCAGAAATCCAGCTTCTTTCCTTACTGGCTTATGAAGATTATAGAATAAGACTAAAAGCACAATTTGAACTGGTATCCCGCGGTTCAAAGGGTTTAGAAGTATTTAAAAAGGTGATTGCAGATAGTAAAAATCAACTTGCCCGTATTCACGGTATTTGGGGTATTGGACAGTTTGCTCAGAAAAATGTCAACGCTGCTTCAATACTCGTTTCTCTATTAAATGATAAGGATCAGGAGATTATCGCACAATCGCTGAAAATATTAGGCGATGTTCGTTATTCTGTCGCTAATGATAAAATTATTTCTCTAATCAATCATGATCATCCACGCATTAGTTTTTTTGCCACCCAAGCCATCGGAAGGATAAAAGATAAGCAAGCCATAAGTGCTATTTTAAGTATGGTGGAAAAGAATAACGATGAAGATGTATATCTAAGGCATGCTGCTGTTTTGGCTCTGAGTAGAATAGGGGAGGTCGAACCCATCGTTCGATTAAAATCTAGTCCAAGTAAATCGCTTAGATTAATGGCTGTCTTGGTTTTAAGAAAGTGGAGAAACAAAGAATTAGCATCTTTTCTAAAGGATGAAGATGAATACATCGTGACGGAAGCAGCAAGGGCTATTAATGATGATTTGTCTATAGAACCTGCCTTACCTGCCTTAGCCGCAATGATAGAACAGTCCCGATTTTCAAATGAACCTTTGATGAGACGTGCTATTAATGCTTGTTTAAGAGTTGGTGGTGAAAAGGAATTAGATCTTCTGATCGCTTATGCTGAGAAGGAAAATATTTCCGAAGACCTCAAAGCTGAAGCGCTGGCCGTAATCGGTACATGGGCAAATCCTTCTGTTCTCGATAGAGTTGATGGCAGATTCCGCGGTATTTTAGTGCGCGATGGCGCATTGGTCAACGCAAAAATTAAAAATAAAATGGTGAGCTTCCTGCAAAGTAATAATCCAGCGGTACTGATTTCATCTGTTAAATTATTGTCAGAGCTTAATATTGCAGATTACAACGAATCTCTTGCAAACATCTTTAATTCATCTGAAAGTCCCGAGGTCCGTACAGCGACCCTTACCTCTTTGGCAAATCTAAAATATGAATCGATTGCAGAATTAGTTAAGAAAGGCATTAGTGATAAGGACAAAACAGTGAGAACTACCGCATTAGGCCTCATCAATAAACTTAACATTAGTAAAGAAGGCCTTTCCTTGATTGTAAATCCTGTTTTTGACAATGGAAGTTTTCAAGAACAACAGCAAGTTTTCAAGGTGTTAAGCCAAATGCCCATTGATAATACGCGCGTTGTACTTTCAGAATTAATTGATAAAATGGTGGAAGCCAAACTTTCACCTAATGTAAAACTTGACCTTATAGAATCGGTGGAAGCTACCAAAGATAATGATTTATTGGCGAAAGTAGATAAAATTAAAGGAAAAGGATCCGAAACAGATCAGTACAATGATGCACTATTTGGTGGCAATGTCAGGGAAGGAAGAAATATTTTTCTCAATAATTCAGCTGCTCAATGCATAAGATGTCACGCTGTAGGTGATGGTGGAAGTGTCGTAGGTCCCAATTTAAAAGATATTGGTAAATCTTTAAGCAGAGAACAAATATTGCAATCTCTCATAGAACCAAGTGCCCGTATCGCACCTGGATTTGGAATCGTCTCCCTGGTCTTAGCAGACGGTCAGGAGGTGAGCGGGGTTTTAATTAGGGAAAATGCGGAAGAACTTTTATTAAAAACTTCAGCCGCTGAACCATTAAAAGTTCCTGTCTCCAGAATAAAAAGCAGAGAAAATTACCCCTCGGCCATGCCTGCTATGGGAGCCGTCCTTACTAAAAGGGAAATTAGGGATTTAGTAGAATATTTAGCTTCCTTATAATCATAATGGAAGGTTAACCAGCGATGGAGACACCAATTAAATGGCCTATGCCAAAGGTTATTGCCGCAGCAAATAATCCAAAAGCAACTTGCCTTAATCCTGAGAAAAGTATATTCTTTCCAGTGAACAAGGTAATGGCAGCACCAATGATAAAGAGTCCAACGGCACTTAAAGTGGCACTTAGTATAATAGCCAGTGTTCCTCCAATAAAAAAGTAAGGAATAACAGGTAAAATGGCACCAATAGCAAATAAAACAAAAGAAGAAATGGCTGCTTCAATGGCTGAGCCTTTTAAATCTTCTACATTTATGCCCAGTTCTTCTTTGACAAGTACTTCGTGTGCCTGCCCTTTATCTGACATAATTTCTTTGGCCATTTTCATGGCCTGTGCTTCAGGAATCCCTTTGGTCATATAAATTAGGACAAGCTCCTTTTCTTCACCTTCCGGATTAGTTTCCAACTCTTCCATTTCTAAATCCATCTGATTTTCATAAAGTTCCTGAGAACTTTTTACTGAGATCCACTCACCAAGGGCCATGGATAAAGCACCTGCAAGTAACCCAGCCAGTCCTGTCAATAAAATTTCCGCGCGTCCGCTGGTCGCACCAGCAACACCCATTACCAAACTGAAATTGGAAACCAGACCATCATTACCACCCAGAACAGCTGCCCTGAGAGCATTTCCACCCACGGAACGGTGTTTATTCTCGAACCTTACCAGATTATCACTGGAAATATTTTTATGATTATTTAAAATGTTTTTAAGAATGGTCACATGCGCTGTGTCTGAAATGGAGCTTTGTGAATTAGAACTTTTTCTGGCATGCTGAACGGCAGAAGCAATGCTTTTTTCTGTATTAAGCAATACACCTAATACATAATCGTAACCGACGATTTCTCCTATTTTATTAAGCATTCTTGCCCTAATGGAAGGTTTAGGAAGATTTTCAATCTTCAGGTTAAATTTTTTAGCAAAGGCAAGTGCATGACTGAGCTCTATTTCACTCATTTGAGCAAAAACATGGGAGACATTTGGGTCCTTTTCAACGGTACTAAGTTGCTTATATAAATAACTTGCATCAATTTCGGTTTGAATGTTTTTTAAATCCATTTTATGTTTGTTTATCAGGTGCAGGAATAAGTTCACTCAAGTAAGTTGGTAAAAATAGTATTAACTTTGGGTTACCAATGGTGATAAAACTCACAAACTATTTAAATAATTAAGAGCCTTTTTTAAATGTTCTTGTTTTTTGTCCTCTGACATTTTATCAAAAGTTCTGACTAACATCCCTAATCTGGGATTTTTCAAGAAAAAGGCCCGGTGTTTGTCCATAAAATGCCAGAACAGACCGTCCCAAATAACTTGCCATTCTCCTTTTGGATAATCGCTCATTTTCATTAAATAATTACTTCCACTGATATAGGGTTTGGTTGACATGATTCCTCCATCGGCAAACTGACTCATACCATATACATTGGGAACCATTACCCAGTCATAGGCATCAATAAAAAGTTCCATAAACCAGCGATATACTTCTTCAGGATCAAATTCGCAGAGAAGCATGAAATTACCTAAAACCATAAGTCGCTCAATATGAT
>Ga0214917_10001197_pt1 | contig 33740 bp, 48 predicted proteins | sample LL_1208_BB_MetaG_FD_177983 | JGI IMG/M metagenome (GOLD analysis project Ga0214917, IMG submission 177983) | Freshwater microbial communities from Lake Lanier, Atlanta, Georgia, United States - LL_1208_BB | ecosystem: Environmental > Aquatic > Freshwater > Lake | place: USA: Georgia | collected... | reverse complement strand
TGCGTCTTGGCAAAAGTTTTTTTCGCATTCGCAATGATGTTGCGACGTGCGCCTGCGTAGTAAGCCCTCTCGTCGTGAATGATTACAGCCATTTCGTTTACTCCTTACGTTGTTAAGTACTACAGGAAAAATCCTACACGCTTTTAGTCCACTTGTGTAGACTTTCGCCATCCAACCGACAAGTGGTCTTTATGCGCTACCAAACGGCGTGTGATGTGCAGCAGACCTGCCTCGTCAATGTCGTAATGCGCCGTGAATGCTTTGACACCCATGCCGTGGATGCCCGTGCTACCGCGATGGTGCTCCGGACAAAGTGGGATTGCGTCATAGTGGCTCGCCCGTTGTCCCATGCCGGTTCCCTTGCGCGGATGGTGGATTTCGGCCAAGCTGCCAGGCGTGCCCTGTAGATGGCAAAGCACGCAACCAATAGCCGCAACTTTGTTGAGATGCTGCTTCTCGTCCTTGGTCATATTGTTGCCTTGCCTTCAGCCCTGAGATTAGCCTGCTGCGTCCGGTAGATCTCAATCCTTGCCTGCGCTGCGATCAAGTCCCATCTCAACTTCTCCTCGATTCGCACCGCCTCCTTGATGCCCACAAGCAGCTCAAGATATTCCGGGTGAGCATAAGCCTCGCGTTCCTGTGCTCCGAGCGCCGTCTCCAGACTATCTCGCATCAGCATTGCCTTTTTGCTTTTCCTGAACTCTTCAAGGTAAACGCGCTGAGCTTTGGCATCCGCAAACTGCGCGGCGTGCTTGATGATGTAGTCAACGGCGTCATTTGGGTCATGCTGCTTGCTCATGAATCCTCACTTTCACCATGCCGGCAATAGTTGCTTTGTAAATCCTCAAATCTTCAATCTGACTGTCATCCTCCCACACCCCTGCGTGCGTTAGCGCATCGAGCAACGACTTCAGGATGTTGTCCAAGTCTCTTTTCCTGCGGTCCGGCGGGAAAGCCTCAATCACTACTCGGACAGGGCCAGCCTGCTTGAGATAGCGCTGCACCATTGCGGCCTCAAGCACCAGGTCATTGACTGCTTTGCGGTAAGCCTTGCCCTCAGGCGTGACGTACACGGTTGCCAGCCTGCCAGTAACTTTGTGCCGCCAATAAGTGTTTATGGTTGGTGGCCACGGTAACGTGACCTCAAAAATCGGAATCGAATCGGTAGGGGTTTGCACCGGGCTTCTCCGTAAATTGTTGGGACTTGCGGTCATACCAAAGTCTTAACCGCGGCTCGTTTTCTCCGTTTCTTTGCTTCTCGCATAAAAGCATCGCATCAGGTTCATCTGGCTCAACAAGTTGGCCAGCCTCAATCAACCTTTCTTTTTTCTTGTTGCGCCAGACCATGAACACGTTATCCACCTGGTCGGCAATGGACCCGCTGCCCTTCATGTCCACCTTCTGCGGCAAAGACTCATCCGTCTGCCCCTTCCTGATGTGGTGGACTAGGTGAACGTGCAAGTTGGTATCGCGGGCCAGGTTCGTGCAATCTGATACGAAGTCTTTCTGTGCGTTGTAGTCATCTTCACCGCGGACGCATTTCATCAATGAGTCGATGAAGAAGTCCTGCATCTTGAGTTCCTTCGCGGCATAGTTGCCTACGCCAATCACCTGCTCCCTGCTAGCTTCTCCTTGACGGTCATAAAACCACAGGTAATTTCCCGCCCAGCTTGAAAAGCGCTGATAATCCTCAATCGTCGGAAACTGCGTGTTTGCAAACTGCCTGACCATGCGCTGCAAGGTGGTCGTTGGCTTCATCTCAAAGCTTGCAATCAGGACGTTGCGCTTTTGAGCCATAAGCTGCAGCGCGATCATTGTCGTAATCATTGACTTGCCGCTGCCGTTCTGGCCAGCGTAAACCGTGACTTCACCGGCTCGGAATGAAAACATGTCCTTAAGCTTTTGCCAGGGCATAACCACAGGCGCCGGCAGATCAGCTTGCAGTAGCGCAATAGCCTCGCGGACAATGTCCCGAGCTGGCCTTATCTTGACCGCCGGCTCCATCAAGTCGTACCAAGTCTGAAAATCAATGTTGTCAGGTATCGTATTCATACATCCCTCTCAGAGTCCCATACAAGCCCTGGAAGCGTTTCGCGGTAGTGGGCGAATATCCTCCTAGCCTTAAACAGTTTTAACGCCTCTACGGCCTCAAAAACGGCCTCAGAATCGATTCCTACAACGTGGACAACCAAATCCTTCGCCCAGCGGTAGTCGCGCTCAAACGGCGCGGCCACGACAACAGGAATCGGCAGGGTTGGATCAGGCTCGCCATCAAACTCCACAAAAACGGCGCGGGGCGAGGAAGAAGCTAGCTTGCAAGCAATCACAAAGTCATGACCCCTCATAGCGCACCTGCATAGGGATTGATTGCAGCAGGCTTGGCTGGACCTTGCTTTTCCTTAAGCACCCAGTTTTTGAAGGTTTTGTCCCAGTCAAGCTTCGTTGCGTCTTGGCCAGCTTTAGCGTGCCAGTAATTCATGAACGACATGATTGTTGTGCGCAAATTGAGGTCTGGCCTTTCTTTACGAGCAAAAGCGATTAGCTCTTCGCTTGGCTCCCAATCAGAGGGCAAGCGCGTAGCGATTTTTTTAGCGGGGGGCTTCTCTCCCTCTCCCTCTGTCTCTGTCTCTCCCTCTGTCTCTAGAGGATCATCTTGATATCCACCTGATATCGGCTTGATATCACTTTGCTCCAGCCAGTGGGACAGCTTTGAAATGTCATGTTTCACCTGCTGAATTGACAATCTCAGCCTAAAAGCAATGTCTTCATCGCTCGGAAGATGGCCATCATTCTCGCTGGCAAGAAGCCAGAGCATAACAAGCATTTTTGCTGCTTTTGGTTCAAGGTTGTGCCAATCACGATCATCCAACAAATCGCGGTAAAGCTTTACCCAAGGCGGTTTCCGATCACGGAAATGCTGGAAACGATTCCAGTTTTTAATACGCATAATCTACCCTCGTCAAAGGTTCGTCGTCACTGAAGTTGGGCGTAGGCAGGCGGGTGACGAGTCCGCTTTTCCCTCCGTCGAGGTAGCCATGCCCGTTGGAGGTTACACGCTTGTCGGCTGCTTTTCAACCCGCTCCCACAAGCGCTCAATCTGTTGTTCTTGGATGTAAGTCTTGAAATCCAGCGCGGTATTGCTGACGGTTGCAAATGCCAACATGTGCGCTAGGCATGCAGCTTCATAACCGCTGCAGTTTTCTGGAATCACCAGTCGGTACTTCTCGTCGTCCATCTCAATTTCAATCGATCCAATCGGTTGCATCATCCAAACTCCCTCAAAATTTGTTTGTATCTCAAATTCCCACTTGAAAACCTCTCGGCCATCGCTGCAAGCAGCATAAGTTTCTTGATCGGCACACGGTTCTTGCTGCAGTAGTAATGCGCTGTGCTCGGCGCAACGCCCATCAGCCTGGCTGCAGCCCTGATCCCGCCTACCGCTTCCATCAGTTCTCGTATCGTCATGGCGTTAGAATAATCGAACGCTTCTAGTATTGCAACCCCTATGAAATCGCTTGACAAGGTGTTCGAGACATGAAACACTCGTTGTGCATCACAACTTAACGGAGTAACCAACATGAGAGATGACAACAGTGAATGGCAGCAGGTGATGGAAGAGCGCGAGAGGATGACTGAAGAGGCGTATCTCAGAGCGCGTAACGGGGTAGCAAGCCAGGAAGATTGGAGTTGGCTTGCAAGCGAATTAGGATTGTCTTACTTATCAAAGGAGCGTGACAATGTTTATATCTGAAGGCGGTACAACGGAACGAGAATTTAAGCTCGTGCCAAGCGGCTCCCACTTGGCCGTTTGCTACGGAATAGTGGAATTAGGCACGCAAAAATATGTATACATGGGCGAGGAAAAATCCGGCAAACAGCTTAGGTTGATGTGGGAACTTCATGGCGAGGACTCAGATGGCGAGCCTCTAGCCTTGTCTGATGGCAGGCCGCTGTCGATCAGCCAGCGTTACACGAAAAGCCTGCACGAGAAGTCAAAGCTGCGGCAGCACATTGTCAGTTGGCGGGGCGGCAAGGACTTTACGCCTGAGGAACTCGGCCAAGTCCGCGGCCAGAAGGGTTGGGATATCCGATCCTTGCTTGGGAAACACTGCATGCTAACCATCAAACATAGCGTCAAGGGTGATCGTACCTTTGCCAATGTGGACAACGTCACAACCGTTCCTGCAGTCATCAGAAAGCTTGGATTGCCAGCTCAACAGAATGAGTCAATTTATTTTAGTTTCGACCATTTCTCTGCTGAAGCGCTAAGTCAAGTCAGTCAGAATCTGCAGAAAACGATCATGCAATCGCCCGAGTATGAAAAGGCGGTTAACAAGGCACCGTCCAAACCATCACGGTTTGCAGATTCTGATGATTGGTTTGACAAGCATGAGCAAATAAACAGCAACAAAGGCATGGAGGATGATGATGATTCGATCCCTTTCTGACAAGTTGACTAAAAAGACACCCAAGGCTCCCAAAACCTTTCCGGATCCGAGCGTTGTAGTACCCAGGCCTGAAGATCGCATGGCCGAGCGGGTGTGGACCAAGGTCTTTATTTTATTTCAGGTCATTGCTGTTCCGCACTGGACTAAAAAAGGGATTTGGGTCTTGCCAACGCGGGAGGAGCTGACTGAGCCAGAGTTAATCAACAGGGGCGCTCATGAAACCACGACACTTCTTTGGCCTAGGTATTGGATGTAATTTAACTTTTTTATTTGGAGCTATACATGAAAACAGTATCAGTTGAAATCCGCGGCACATCACCTCTTTTAATCCACCGCTTTGGCGAAGAAGCCGAGCAGGGCAAGGCAACCCGTCGGGTGAAGGTTGACAACTCAAACCCACGCGATGAGGCCACCAAGGTGGCTTATATCGCCCCTGATGGCACGTTTTACTTCAACGCTTTTAGTATTCCTGCTTGCATGGCTAATGCCGGTGCTAACCACAAAATGCGCGGCAGCAGGAAGACGTTGAAGTTCATTGTTCCATCAGCGGTTCGCATGAATAGCGACTCGGTAACGATCTTGAACGGCGCTGGTCCAGCAAAGGATTTTGAGGTTGATAGCCGGCCTGTGACTATTCCAGCAACCAAAGGTCGGATCATGCGCCACCGCCCGCGGTTTGACTGCTGGGGAGCCAAGTTTGATTTGGTCGTCAATGACAACCTGCTCGGCATTGATGATGCGCATCGCTTGTTGACCGAGGCCGGCGAGTACATTGGCATTGGTGACTTTAGACCTGAGAAGCGCGGGCCATTTGGTTGCTTCAGGGTTACAGCATTTGAAGAGCAGTCATAAGGCCTGGCCAGGCCTGGTCTGGCAGGGTTAGGTGCGGCCTGGTGGGGCGCGGCCTGGTGAGGTTTGGAACTGAGAAATCAGTGGGTCGGGCAGGGTTCTGTCCTTCCCAGTGCTTTTTCAGGCGCGGTTAGGCAGGGTGTGGTTAGGTAGGGTCAGGTAAGGCATGGGCTGAGAGATCAGCGGATTGGGCAGCGTGCTGCTCCTTCCAGTGCTTTTTCAGGCGTGGCAAGGCACGGCACGGTCAGGTCGGGTTAGGTGCGGTCAGGTTTGGCTCGGTGTGGTGAGGGCTGAGAAATCAGTGGATTGGGCGGTCAGCCGCTCCTTCCAGTGGTTTTTTGGGTTGGCCTAGTGAGGTTTTGTGTGGCGTTGCGCGGTGAGGTTTGGTCCGGCAAGGCAAGGTGTCGTGAGGTTAGGCGATGCACGGTTAGGTTTGGTGTGGCGAGGGTAGTGGGTTGGGCGGCTTGCTGCCTATCCCAGTGCCTTTGACTTTGGTCGGGTATGGCAGTGTTCGGCTCTGCAAGGCAAGGTTGGGTATGGCGCGTCCGGGCTGGGTCCGGCAGGGTATGGTAAGGGTAGTGGATAGGGTAGCGTGCTACCCCTTCCAGTGCCTTTGAATCCAGCGGGGTAAGGCGGGGCACGGCGGTGCATGGCAACGCAAGGTACGGTTTGGTGAGGTTTTCAACATAAGGAACAACATGGAAATCAAAGTTCACATTAAAGAAAGTACGCACTGGTATGACCGCCAGGGAAACCCACGATACACAGTCAAAGGAGCCAACGGCAGGGAGCGCAATACAACGCTAAGAGATGCACGGAAGTACGACCTAGTACCTTCCGTCACAACCATCCTAAACGTCGCAGCCAAGCCCGGCCTGGAGGCCTGGAAGCAGCAACAATTGCTGTTGGCAGCACTTACCCTGCCAAAGCGCGATGATGAGTCTATCGATGCGTATGCCGAGCGCGTGATTCAGGACAGCAAGCAGCAAGCTCAAGATGCACGAGACCTTGGTACGGACATCCACGCCAAAGTGCAAGGAGCATTTGAGGGAGGTGAGGAGACTGAGTACTCGCGCTCTGTGGCACAAGTCCTTGACCAAGCATACGGCAAGCAGACGTGGGTAAGCGAGCGCTCTTTTGCTCACAGGCAAGGTTTTGGCGGCAAGGTTGATCTTTACTGCAATGTCGCAGTGGTGGACATCAAAACAAAAGCATTCGGTCCAGAGGACGATCCAGTGGGTTACGACGAGCATCTGATGCAGCTAGCTGCCTACCGCGCTGGCCTGATGGGAATCGTATCTGCAAGCGCGAAATGCGCGAATGTGTTTGTCTCGACAACGCATCCAAACTTGGTGTCTATGTATGAGTGGTCAGATGCAGACGTAACCCGCGGCTGGCAGATGTTTGAAGCGCTTTTGCGGTTTTGGCAGGCAAAAAATAATTATCAATAGGACGAGCGGTAAGTTTTTTGGGTATGAGCGGTAGCTAGCGCGTTGACAACTGGACTAAACAGGCGCAATATCCTTCTCACAGCGACGTGCTGTTAACAAAGTAACTAACGGAGTAACTCAGATGATTAACGATTTAGCACTCAACACCATCGACACCCTCGGCGCATTGCTCGCACAGATCGCCGACCTCACCAAGCAAGCTGATGCCATCAAAGACGCCATCAAGGACGCCGCCAACGCAGGCGGTCCTAAGGTTGTAGAGGGTGCGCTCTTCAAAGCCACCTATACCGAGACCAACCGCAGCACCTTTGACAAAGATGCGTTCATCGCAGTCCACGGCGCTGAGGCTTACAAGCAGTTCACCAAGACCAGCGCAGTCTTCTCAGTCAAAGTCACAAGCCGCTAATAACCGGGGCTTCGGCCCCTACTAGGAGAACACCATGAATGCAACAGAACTCAGAAGCTACATCAAGTCCAAGTTCCCGCAACAGGCGGCTAAAGTCAACGGTAGGACAGATGCTGCTCGCCTTGAATTGGCACTCAACATGATTGACGTGCTCCATCAGCTTGTTAACCCAGATTGGAATGATTCAGATCAGGTCATCGCGTCTCGCGTGATCATGGACACATTGAAGCAGCATGGCCATGACTACACCACTATTTTGTCTGCTAAGGGCGGCCTCGAATTATTGATTGAACGAGGGACATCAGCATGAAGGTGATAGTTCGCAAAGATCCACCGCCGCTTGATACGCGGGACTACGACTGGCGTGCGGTTGCCTACCCCTACACACAAGGTGACAGGATTGGCTGGGGCCGCACCCAAAAACGTGCCATTGCTGACTTGCTTGATCAGCTTGGTCTTGAGCCCAGCACTGCAGTAAAGGTCACAAATGAATCCGGGAACTAGGGTCAAGACATCGCGAGGATTGGGAGTCCTTGAGAACATTCACGATGACGGCACTTGCGTGGTGCGGCTGATCAACCAAACAGAATGGCCATTCCCTGAATGGATTTTTGTGCGACGCAATCAAGTAAAGCTTGCATTCAAACCTAAACCCGATTTAACCCAATTTGAGGAGGCACCCTTTTGATGGACGAGACTGTACGCAGTTGGCAAGACATCATTGCCAGCTATAAAACCTATGCCTCTGCGGCTGACGTTGCGGCTACTTGGCGCAAGCATGGCTGGGTGCCGCCTAGCAAAGAGTGTGCAGATACGATGGCAAAACAGAAAGCTTTCAGAGAGTGGTCGGCACAACTTGGAGGCGATCATGGCCGAATTAGTTAACCAAATGCTTGACCTGTTTGGGGTAGGCGCATTTATGTTGCTTGCCGCTTTGATTTACTTACTTTGGAGGCTTCCTGATGGCAAAGAGTGATGATCGAATGGCCCTGATTGCTGCAGCTTTGAATGGCATCTTGGCTTGTGGCGTTAAGAACTACCACGACCACACCCTACAACTTGACTCTGCTGAACGCATTGCAGCGTTTGCAATCCGAATTGCTGACACAACCCTGGAGATGGCCAATGAGAGATTACAACGACCCCGAAGTGCAGATCCAAGTGCTCATTGAGTACATGCACGTCATGATGGCTCGCAAAGACTGGCATGGCGTAAGCGATGCTGCCAACGACATCCGAGAGCTAGAGGCTGAGGCTGATGGCCCGCGGTTCCTGCGCCGGGCTGAGGAGCACGCATGAAGTGCCCACCTTGCAGCCAAAACTGCAACCAAGGCCGGTGGTGCCCGGCCAGGATGAGCGATCAGGACATCAGAGAGTGTATGGATAAAGTGCCTGATTCGCTCAATGCCGATAACTTTCTGCACGCCTTTGCTCGTGCTGTTGAGGCTAAGGCCCGCGGCTGGTTAGGCGTTACACCCGAGGAGAAAGACGCATGGAAACGACACACAAACGATCAAGCCTAGACGACTTGCTAGGCCTAATGCACGAAGCGCATGAAGACATGCTGCAAGAGCTTTGGGATCGGTATCTGATTAGCGCATTCAAAAGCTTGGCTAGGGTTTCTATGAGCATTTGTATCGCCAGGTTTATTGATCAGGAGCATATAACGATGGAGCGCTTCTTTGAGCTTAAGCGAGTGCCTCGGTACTACAGGCAACAGCGCTGCACTCCAACCCGTTTTGTTGCTGCTTACCTGCCGGCCCTCAACGAAAAGCTTTGGGATACGAATTGGAGCGTTGACCAACTGATTGCATGGATTGCAAAAAACAACATTACTACAAGTGATGGCATGTCAGATCAACGTAAGGCTAGCTCTGAACAACGCGAGATAAAACATAGCAAACAAATTGACGTTCGCAACACCCTTGAGATTAAGGGCTACTTTGAAAACCAAGATATTTATAAAAAAAGTAACTGGAGCCGGGTTAAATCAGTGAGGGCAAAGCGATGAAAGAGTGGGTCGGACTGCCTGACGAAGAGATACACCAGGCTTTTTGCCATGTTGAGTATGAGACTAATCATGACTGGAACGACGACCCTGAAGGTTGGTGCAAGGCTTTTTATAAATACGTTGATGCCAAGCTGAAGGAGAAGAACCATGGCTAAACCGATGACAAAAACTGAATGGATGAACTGGCTTGAAAAAGCCTGGGACGAGGCGCAGCAGCGTCAAGGAGAAAAATGGATAAAGAAAAACCCGCCTCGTGGGCGGGCTGGTTAAGGCGCTAAAACGAGTTTTACTCGTCTTCGCTTTCCCCTTCCTCGTCTTCGTCGGTTGCCTCAGATGCGGCAATCAGCTTGTCATACAGTTTTGACAGACCAGACGAGATTTCCTGCTCGCCAAGCCAGTCAACCAGTGCATCAAACTCGAATTCGGTCAGGTCTACAGTTACAAACGTATCTTCCATTTAAGGCCCCTTAAACTGATGTTCCACGAAAATATGCGACGCCGTCAATCACTTCACACAACTCCGGTGGAAGCAATCGACCATCATTATCATATGAAAGTATTGCAAATCCTTGACTCCAAGGAACCGGATTGTCCTCGGTGTAGAAGAATGCCTGCGAGGTTGGATCAGCTAACATGCCTGTTGAGACACCCCATCTCCTTCCTTGGTAATCCGTCCAACCCTTGATTTCGAGGAGGTGAGTGTGTCCTGAACAAGTTGAAAGTCCACTTTTTAAAACATTGTTATAAGAACTATGCACGCCTGAGTGCTGCAATCTATGCTTAATCATTGTGTTCTCATTCACAAGTACAGACCAAGACACCGACCATTCGGGAATGTGGTCAACTAACTTAGTTCCTGAGATGTCCCTATATTCCGGAACTAATCCAGCAAGTCGTTTTTCAAACCTAATGTCATGGTTTCCAATCGTCCTGTGAAGAATTGCACCGGTTCCTTTAGAGGCTTTGACAATGAGGTCCATGTGGTATTGAACGCTTTCCAACTCCTGCTTCAGAGAAGGTCTCACATCCCAACACTCGGGGCCGTATTTGCTAATGGTGCCGCCGTCCAGGATATCGCCATTTGCGATGACCATTGCCGGCTTCAGTTTCTTGATAAGCTTAAGCAGCGCATGAAAAGCCACGCTTGTCTCTTGTGGCATGAAGTGCGCGTCGGAAAAAACAATGACCGTACCAGAGATGTTTGCAATCGATCGGATCTTGTTTTCTGGATGAAGGATTTTGTAAGATCGTTGGTCGTTGAAAGTGTTAAGAGGAATGCCGTACTTGGCCTCAATGTTTTTGCGTCGCTCTTGTGCTCGCCGAGCCGTGATTTTAAGTTCTTCTGAGACAAGCGTTATGCTGCCTAGACGCTTCCAAGCCTCGATAAACTCTTCATCAGTACACTTCATTTGTGTCATGACCGCTCCAAGTTCTTGAAGACAAAAGGCTTATATCACAACTAGGAGTCAATAGTATTTACGAGAAAAACTTACAGATGATCAAGCGGCTGCACGACAAGATGCAGAATCAAATCAGGACTGATCCGAGCGATGCTGATCAGCTTTTGCATGACCTTGCTTGGAATGTTTTAGAACTGCGGAGGGAAATTCAGAATGCTATGCCCGTTTTGCACAGACGCATCAGGGTCGTCAGTGAAGACCACCGTCCTTGACACCAGAAGTTTCTGGGAACCTAACGACAAATACTTTTACATAGAACGACGACGCGAATGCAAACACTGCAAAAGAAAATTTACGACAACCGAGAGGTCACCATCGGCTCGACAACGCTTACTCTCAAGGAGTGGGCCAGGCGCTCAAGAATCAGCTTCTACACCTTGCGCTGGAGGATAGACCAAGGATGGCCAGAGGAGCGCTTATTTGAGCGCAGGCAAGGCTCAAAGGAGGGATTTAAGGTCTGTAGTGCTTGCGGCGAAACAAAAGCCTTAGAGGCCTTCTATAAGCGTTCGAGAGGCGGTTACTATTCGGAGTGCAAGGGTTGTCATGGCAGCAGAATCAAGGCGCGGGCGGAGCCTGTTGGAAGTATTTGAGCGGACCTTCATAAATTGACGAGCTTGGTGTTTTGCTCATCTTGTCGTAAAAATACAATGCAAGCGGTGACGCAACGGCCATAGCCGGTCCAGCCAATCGAGTTGGAACTGTGGGTATGAGGGAAGCCGCAGCACCCAATGCGCCCATGCCGGCAATTGATGCGCCAACAGGATCTTCTCTTCTGCGATACGCTTCTTGACCAAGCTCTGCAGCAGCAAGACCGCTCAATGCGCCTGTTAAACCTGGCATAGCGCGAAACATTGTGCTCATACCCCGGCCAGCCGCACCAGCACCTTGAGATACATTTTGCATGGCCTGCCTAAAGATGGATGGCTTTGGCGGTTGAGCCTGCGCGGCGCGATACTCTGCTGCTTGTTCCGGCAACATGAGTTGAGATGGTCCTGATCCGCTTAAACGATAGTCGCCATGACCAAGGCTACGAATCTTTTCCATGTTCCTGATGTCACGATCAATGATCGCCTGACCGCCTCTAGGATCGGACTTGCGCATAGACTCCGCGGACTCTGCAAGTACATCAGGAATGTCCTTACCCATAACCCGCGTCCAATTAGCCGCACCAGAAGAGCCAGGTACTTTTCTAGACAGATCAAGCGGCGTTGTTGGTTGCGCAGGTGGCATCGCGGGCGGTGCAGCAGCAGGCGTTGCCCTTTGCATTCTTCGTGACTCAACTTCAAACCTTCTGCGTGCAGCCTCTGCTTGTTGGCCAATATTTTGCCCAGCGGATGCGCCAGCAACATCTAATGCCACGCGAAGTGCTTCTGGATATTTCTCTGTGGCTTCTCCAGCAAGTTTTCTAGCTTCATCTTCAATTTTTTCTACAGGACTTTTTGCGGTTTCTTGCTGTTGAGAGGCATCTTCTGCTTGACTGAATCTTCCGCTTTCAAACTGCGTAATCAGCTTTGCAATTTTTGGCGCAGCATCTTTTGGAAATTCGTCATCAGTGCTCTTAAGGTTTAAACCACCAGCCAAGTGAATAGCATACGATGCTTGATTCTCAGGCTTGTCGCCCTTTGTATATTCTTTAACAAATGCCATCGGCGTATTGAGTCCACGCTTAAGCTTTGCATTGATATCGCCTTCAAGAGCACGCTCGCCAAACTTACGCTCTTTGAAAATGGCAAAGCCATTATCGTCAACACCAAACTGACCTTCATAAAAATCCGGCTTGCCATTTGGCGGCTTGAGTGCGCCAGGATTGTTGTAGTAATCGGTTAAGGGTGTCATTGTTGTGCCCTTCCTGTATCAGTCCATTTGCCGTTTTTCAGTTCCCAGATTGTTTTCCGTCCAGCAGAGCCAGGTTGCACAAGCTGGCCCGTTCTTGGCACCGCTGATGGGGCGCTTGTAGGAGTAGATGGTCGGAAATTAATAATAGAATCGCGCACACGTTGAAGTTCAGTTTCATACTCCTGCAACGCCTTATCATACTGTTTATTGTCTTTTCTAAAATCTCTGACACTTACACCGCGACTTTGAGCATCACGGAAAATATTGGCAACCTTTTGATCAAATTCTGATCGAGCCTTGATCATTTCTGCTTTGGCTACCAAACCCTCTGGCGTATCTTTAATTGAACCGCCAAGTCTACGCACAGTCTCATTTTCCGCATTTGACACAGAGCCTGTGCCTTGATAAAACAATTTGCGGAAGTTCAGTTCTAACGATGTTGCCGCAGTTGCTGCTATTTCTGCAGCACGAATTTCTGCGGGAGATCGTGTTGCCGTGCGGATGGCGGTTTCGATGGACGGTATGCCGATATTGATGCCTGGCCCTACTCGTAATGTATCTTCACCTAATTGGCCCAACGCGCCTAAAAATCCAGCCTGCTGCAAAATTCCAAACGTGCGTTTAGTGTTTGGACTGGTTGCAAGTTGGATGAGCGTTTCAGAATTGCGTATCAGGTCTGGCGCGACTAATGCATCACTGAAAATCTTTTCTTCCGTTTTTACGTTGCTTGTAGCGCGTTCCTCAGCCTCCCGCCTTTGACCTGCAGCTTGAATTTCATCTTGTCGTTTTTGCGCTTCTCGCTCTTCCTGCGTTACAGGCACCGGCCTTCTTGCCGGCATGGTTGCGGTTGCTGCAGGACCAGATGGCACAGCTTCAGCGCCGGGCATTTGAGGTGCAACGGTATACTTTTTAACTACTCCATACAATAATTCAGCATCACCATCTTGTAATGCTTTATCAATTCTGATGGCGTCTTCTAAGCTGACTCTAAGGGTTCCTACACCTGGAATTGTTCTTTCTGTAGGCGCTTGACCAGGAAACGGTGTAAATGTGCCTGTACGAACATTTACCTGTCCGGTGGGCTGCGTCACGATTCCTTCGGTTTGTGCTTTCAAATATTTAAAAGCTTGCTCACCAAGCTCCTTGTCATACATTGCAATCTGTAAAGCTCTTTCTGGCGTCATGCCAGCAAACATATTTGCAGAACCTGCAGTACCAGTTGCAGCACCTCCTGTTGGTGGTTGCATGGCACTTGAAAGCTGCTTCAGTGCCTCACCCTTTTGTGCTGCGCCGTACTGTCCTGCAGCCAACTCTGCGCGGATCTGTGCCATCTCAATATCGCGCTTGCGCTCGGCCTCTGCAACAGGTCCAACGGAAGCGGCTACATTAGCAATGCTTTCACCGAAAGAACCTGATTTCGTTGGCGCAAGAAATCCTTGGGCCATCGCAAGCAGTGTCGGATCAAATAACTGATTGCGTGATTCTAAGGCTTCAAGAAGTTTTTTTTGCGTGTCAAGATATGACTGACGCGCTTCTGTCATTGCGCTTGATTCGCCTGGTATCTCAGCAAGTGCTAATGGTGATTTAGTTGCCATGATTTACCTCAAACGCTTCCGAGGCCAGATTCATCAATAACCGACCCGCCTGTCGTTGTTGTATCTGTGTCTGTACCTATTAAATCAACAAGCCATTGATCAGAAGTTTGATTAGGATTAGTTCTTAAGGTTTTGAAAAAATCAATTAATCTATCGCCAGCCCCCTTTCCACCGGCAGGGAAAGCAGCTCCAAGCAAAGTACCAAGGCCTGCAATCTGCGAGAAGACGCTCGGACCATAAACCGTACTAGGACCTTTGAACGTCTCGGTTGTGGTTGTCGGATAACTATAGCCACGCAGCAGTTGAGCGACATTTGCAGCGCGGGTAAGGGGTGCTTCAACTAATGATTGTTCATAGGCTGTCTTTTGACCGCCAAGCTCTGCTAATCCTTTGGCCTCACCAAGGCCTGCAGCGGCCTGTGTAGCGCCTAATTGGCCAAGGGCTGATGTAGCACCCACCTGTTGTCCTTGCTCGCGTAGAGCGGCGTCTAAGGCCGTCTTAAAGCCTGCTGAACGAGCGCCGGTCTGTTGTGCCTGCAAGTTAGCAGCGATATCTGCTAAAGCCTGTCCACTGATGTCGCCAACCCTGCTACCTCGAAACTGACCGCCGCTGACTCCTAAGGCTTTTAACCCAGGCAACACACTTCTTTGCAAGTTGATATCTGACTGCTTTTGCATCTCATCAATGACTTGCTGCTGATACGGATCGTAAAACCTAGAGATGTCCTCTGGGCTGACACCCATCGCGGACTTGCCGGCTTTTAAAGCCTCATCCAATGGTGACTGATAAGCACCTAACAAGCCTGGAGCTTGCGTATAAGCAGACTTTTGCAACTCTGACATCGGCGCAATCAACTGCTCGCCGGTATAGCGCTGAAATTGCGGCTTACCTTCAGCATCTTTGCCCATCGTACCAATTGATTCGATGCCTGACTGAGCAAGCTTACTCAGATAATCTGTTAGGTACTGAGGAGCTGCCTGCGCAGTGCTCCTTGTCGTTTCTATGTTTGGCGGCGCAATGCCTTCAAATAATCCGGCCATGATTACTTACCCTTTTTGACGTAATCAAGAGGAGATTTTAATGCTGGAGGCGGCAATTCTTTGGGTCCAGTGGATCTTGCTCGCCGCCGTATTGCATACATCATCTCGTAAAGCTTATCAGTTCCAGCCTTAGTTGAGCCATTTCCTAATGCTGCTACAACATCCGCTGGCAATACAAATTCAGAATCAGCAAGCCACGCAGGAATGTCATCGGACTGACCGTCACCCTCGCCGGCAACGTGTTTGCCATGTTTAAAGTCCTCGCGGCCTAGTCCTCCGGCTCGGTACATAAACTGCGGATTCATCGCTGTAGCTCTCAACGGCTCTACATAGCCTCCCTGAGCGTATTCACGGCTACCTGTTCCCAAAACTTCATCAATGGATGTTTCCTTGCCATAGGTGTATGAAGGCTCTTGTGGAGGCTGTGGTAGGCCTAGACGCTGCGCCATCACTGAGGCAAGTTCTGGCTCAATTGAATCCATCTCTTTAATCCTTCGTTTCAGTTCCGCTAGCGGATCAATTAGCCTTTCTTGCAATACTTTTGCTTCAAGCATTTTTCCATACAAACGCCCTATTTCTGGCCCTGATATCGGCCCTGCAGGCGTTGATGGACCACCGCCTAATGATATTGGCAGTTTAGTTCCGGTTCCAGAGTAGCCAGAGACACCCGATCCAGAATAGCCAGACAATCCTGAACCTGAATAACCTGATAAACCAGACCCTGAATAACCTGATAAACCAGATCCAGAAAAGCCCGAAATACCTGACGTTCCAGAAACTCCAGAAGTACCAGATGTTCCCGATTTTCCAGAAATACCTGAATAGCCAGAAATTCCAGAAGTACCAGACATACCAGAGTAACCAGAAATTCCAGAAGTACCTGAGACTCCAGACGTTCCGGATACTCCAGATACTCCGGATACTCCAGATACTCCAGATACTCCAGATACTCCAGACTTGCCAGAAGTTCCAGAAACACCCGATACTCCTGAAACGCCGGAGGTTCCAGAAATACCAGAAATTCCAGATACTCCAGACTTTCCGGATGTTCCAGAGACGCCCGATATTCCCGATGTTCCAGAAATTCCAGAAGTTCCAGAAACACCTGATGTACCTGAAACTCCAGATTCACCAGATCTGCCGGAAACACCCGAAATACCCGAGACGCCCGATTTACCATCGCTAGACGTTTCACTTATAGGGGCTTTACCACCAGGAGTTCCTCCACCTGGGGTTTCACCACCAGGACCGCCCTTAGTAATCGGGGTTGCAGGAAGATTTTGTCCAGCCAAATTTCCTAAAGAAGAACCTAACATTCCCGTGCCTGGACCAAGCACAATTTTTTCTGTGGCGGTTCCACCAATTGTTGGGACGCCAGCTTCTCCGCCTCCTCCTGCGGTGCCACCTCCGGGAGTTCCGCCACCAGGCGTCCCACCACTAGGAGTCCCACCACTAGGAGTTCCACCACTAGGAGTTCCTCCCCCAAGCGTGCCACCCCCATCCTCACCGAAAGTTCCTCCTCCTGGAGTGCTCCCACTGGGTTGGCCGCCACCAAGCTGACCAGAAGCAGCGGCTTGCGCGGCAGCTAATTGTGCTACAGCAGTGATGTCGTCTTGGAATGAAGTCGATGCAGCGGTTTGTGCAGCGTCTGCTTGGCGCGAAACTTCGGCATACATTTTGGTAATTTCGCGGCGTGCATCTTCAGGCAACTCCGGGTCATCAAGGATGATTTCAATCTCGTCACGCAGGCCGCTTAACTGATCAAAGCCAAGCACCGCCTTCCCGCCAAGACCGCCTTCTGCGCCACCGAATAGAGCTTGATAGGCCGCATCAGGATCTTCAGTGCCAAGCCCTAAGATGCCGCCAAGTGTTTTCAGCGTGTCCTGTGCTGCTGGAGTGGTTGCCGTGATGTCAGTGCCTTTGCCGCCTTCAACACCCTGTTTTTCTGGTACGACTTCATTTGAAGGCGCTCCAAACATGTTGGTTAAAATGTTTGTTGCTTGCTCCGAATCAAAAATGCCATTAGTAACAATCCAGTCGTGGATTTGTCCTATTGAATAACCATTATCTCTAAATAATTGAACCGCATCAGTAAAGCTGGCCGGTTCTTTACTGTTGAATAAGCTGTTCATTGATGACACAGTGTCTGGTCCTGCGCCATCACCAGATACGGTGTCGTTACCTAATGCGCCAGTTAGCGTGTCTAATACGTTTTGCAGACCACCTCTGAACTCATCCCTGCCACCATAGTCTTCAAACTCGCTTCCGCCAACACCTTGGCCAGAGATCCGAGGATCAATTACGTCGCGTCCATAAAAAGCTTCTGCAGCAGCATAAGCCTCTGCATCACTTGCGCCACTATTTTTGGCATTGACATAAACTTGCTGTGCCTGCGCTTCTTTAGATCCGGCTTTGACTGCAGAGCCAAACAACATGGTTGCAGCGCCCATCGGATCGCCTTGAATTGTCTTTAGGCCTGCATTGATGACCGTCAATGCATCAGACTTTTTCATGCCCGTTTCATTTGCTAACTGGCCAGCCGCAAAGTCCATCCCAGCAGTCGTTGCTAATGAGGCCGGATCAATCTTGCCTGTTGTAACTAATTGGTTAACAACTTGCTTTCCAACCGATGACAGTTCTGTAGGCAGCATTGAACTTACGGTTGAGGTAACACCTTGCATCAAATCCGATACCACCACGTTTTTCAATGCATCAATTGGTCTTTTGCCACCAGCAATCTGCAGTCCAAACTTTGCTATGTTTGAACCTACAGCTTGAGCTAAGGCGGTGTTCGTAATGCCTAAAGTTTGTCCTATAGCCGTACCTACACCAGGAAGCGCCAAACTAAGGATCAATCCGGTAACTGGATTAGTTAAAAAGCTTTTTAATAAGCCAGGACCCTCTACGCCAACTTGTTGCGCGACCTGACCTGTAGCCGCATCCAGGACATCATAACGAGTCTGTTTTGCAGCCAATCCAGACTGATCGTCCGACAAACGTACAAGCGTTTTGCCATCACCGGCAACGGTCCATTCCTTGCCGCCTAATGTAACTGGGTCGTACCCCGTCTGTATGCCACCCTCAAATGAAAACGCAGTTTTTGCGGCTTCAATTGCTCTTTGCGCTGGCGTTAAAGACGCAAGATAATCTTGGTTTTGTTTCCAGCTTGCAAGTTGATCGGCTGCTGAAAGAATCTGTGTGCCTTCATCACCGCGGTCTATGTATTTATCTGTAAATGTTGGTATCGGAACACCGCGGTAAGTTCCCACCGCTTCCGCAGGCTTTACGGTTGCCGCATCTATAGCCGTTTGTTGCGCCTCATCTCGACTGACTGGCAAAGCGCCGCCTGATACCATATCGTTTGCTGCGGCTCCGCTAACCGTTGATACGCCTCCTAACGGAGAAATTGCTGGAAACAAATCTTCAAATGATTTGCCTGTTGCCCTAACAATATCTTCATCAGATATTCCATACTGGGTCATTGCCGCCTGTGTGGCTTCTTGACTCGGTGCTGTGGCTAAGGCATTACGAATATTTTGATTCATTGCCTCTAAGCCGATGCCACCTTTTCCTGTGGCATATTGATATGCGGCAGACAGCGGTGACGCAGTTTCAATCTGCGCTTGATTTGTCGTATAAACAGGGGTCTGCGAAGCTATATCTAAAGCTAAAGCAAAGGGTTGCGCTGGAAAGTAATCCGCAAATGACTTGCCTGTGGCACGACGAACATCTTCTTCCGAGACGCCATACTGAGCCATCGCTGCTCGCGTCGCTTCTTCGGTTGGTTGAGTGGCCAAAAAGTTGCGAATGTTTTCATTCATCGCCTCTTCGGTGCCCTGACCTGTTGCATATTGATAAGCAGCAGATGTACTCATGCGTTTGTGCTCGCGTTAAAAGCCCCAACTAAAGCAGACGCCCAATCCTGCCAATCATCAAAAGCATAGGGATCAGGCGTTGCCTCATTGGCAAAGACATCAATAGCAATTAATCCAGCAGCCCAAGACTTCCAATCAAGATCAAGAATTGGTATTTGCAACTGATTTGCAGCAAACAACTCACACATGAGCGATGCCCACGAATCAAAGGTATGAAACCGCGGATCGTAAATTAACGCTACGCTCACGTTGAATAACCTCTTACATCACCCGTATCGGCGTCCACAATGATCTTACCCACTTGGAAGTCACCACCGGCTACGTTGCTGACAAACTTTAAGCGCAAAATCCTTCTTTGCTCTTTCATGTCAATCTTGCCCGTTCCTGGCGCAAAGGTATACGGTCCCGTAATCTGATCAACTTCATCAGCGTAAGGTCTTCCCACAATGTACAGCTCAAGGTTACCAACCTGAATAAAGTTTGGCTCGACCCGCTCAATGCGTGTCCACTTATTTTCGCCGACAGGCGAAAAGGTTGCAGGACCACCAGCAACGACACCAAGATCTGATGTTGTAAATGAGCTTTCAATTGCAAGAACCGTTGTTCCTTTGATTTCATCTTTGCCCGTCTCATGCTGCCAAAGCGACATTTGCTGAATCAAAGAGTCAATAGTTATTGCAAAATTCGTTCCGCCGCCGGCAAGCACAGCACTCAAGGTGTCGCCTACGGTATACCCGCTGCCGCGGTCATTGATGACAACCGACCTTACTGCGCCACCAATGACTGTAATCGTTGCGTTAGCGCCCGTTCCCGTGCCACCTGTTAGGCTTTCATAGCTGTAAGTGCCGTTTGAATATCCTGATCCAGCATTTGCAATCGACACAAGGTTGATGGAATTAACTGTGTTAACTTCATAACCTGCTTGGACAGGGAATCTAAAAACTTGCGAGAAGTAGCCTGCAGAGCGCTGCGAACCTAAGGCTTGTCCAGTGTCATACCAGGTGTTATCCCTGACGTTGTAAATCACACAGTCAGTACACTCAGTAGCATCACCCCTTGGATAAAACCACCAAACCTCACCAAAACGCGGAACCTTGGTTGCCCAAACCTTTTGTCGTTGGCTGTAGTTCAAGTTATCAAAGAAGTGGTTTTGATTGAACGTATTGGGAATCTCTTTCGTCACGCCGTTGTACAGCAAAAACCGATCAACGCCTGTCCAAAAGTAAATTCCGTCGTACTCAATCACCGCCGATGATGACAAGAATGATGATTGGCTCGTAAGGATGTCATACCGCCAATAGGTCGGCGCAGCAAAGTTTCCTGTTCCAGGTACACCCAAAGTCTGTGGGTTGAAAGAAACCCTGACTAAACTATCCAATGACCAAAACAAACCTGATGGTGAGTTTGAGCCACCTCGAACCGGCAAACCTTGCAGGATCTTCCCTGTTGCCGCATTCACCCGATTAGCATCGGCTGATACCCAGTCATCGATGTCGCCGGCAGAGCAGTTCTGAATGAGTCCGTCGTTGCCGTATACAAACACATAAGGATGAAGAGAAATCACGCCGCCCGAAATGCTTACTTCATTGTCAAACGTCAAGGTCGTTGTGCTTGATGCTGTGGCGTTTGCGCTCAAGGTAATCGTCGTCGCAACGATGGATGTAACGGTAGTTCCTGCAGCGATCCCATAACCTTTGACTACCTGTCCGGACGCGATCTTTGGATTGATTTCCGTAAGCGTAACGGTCTTTGAACCGCTTGTTGTCGTACAGTTGTCCACTGCAAACAAACCCGCTGCCCAAAGGATGGTTCCCGTTAAGGGTCCGCAAAGCAAGCGCGTATTAATTTCGCTATCAATGTCCTCAAGATCTCTTGAAGGATGGGCTAATAGAAGATTTGTCTGGTATCCCACCGTATCGGTAAACGTATCAAACTGCCATGAGTTTTGATCGCTTGCAGTAAACGGCGAATCAATGGTTGCAATCTGAATAGATAAACCAGAACCAGAGCCGCCAAGATTAGCCGCGGCTGCGGTAAGAAATTCACCCTTGACATACCGTATTCCACCGCTTGTAATCGTGACTGATGTAACCGCAGTTCCCGAGACAACAATGGTTGCCCTTGCACCGATGCCTGTACCTGATGTGCTGTAAATCAGCGGTACGTTGGTATAGGTAGCGTTAGCGTATCCCGTGCCGCCGCTGATGAGCGTTGTTGTGAGGATAGGACCGCCAAAGCTATAGTCTGTAACGCCAGACCCTACGCCGTTATTGTTGACAGGAATCAGTTGAAGTCCGTCGTTGTATCCACTGTAAATGTTATTAAAGAGGTTGCGGACAACGACAAAGATGCCCCTTGATGGTCCAGCAAGGCTATTAACGATCTCGCGGTATCCGCCCATCTTACGCGGACGCGCAAGCTCGCCACCAAACTTTTGAAAGCGCACCCACTTACCATCGGTGTAATACTCTTTATCAAAGATCGTACCGTCCCGCTGGATGCCAGGCCTGGTGTCAAGGGCAAAAACCTTCTTGGTCAAAATGTGCCCCCGTTGACACTATTTGCGCCTTGAATGCCCGCAGATGAACCTGTACCCGTAAATGTGCCAGATTCACCAGAAACTGCGCCTGAAAATGCACCTACGCCCGTCACTGTCATTCCGGTTGTTTCAAATCTTGCTACCTGCGAACCGTTGGCTGTCACGCCAACACCATTTGCGCCCGTACGATAAATTCCGGTATCTGTATCGCCTGTAAACGTAAGAGACGGAGCTGCAGCCGTTCCTGATGCCGTGGTAATTGTCGTTGTGGCCGTAATACCACCTGTAATATCAAGGCTCGTAGCCGTCAAATTTAGTTTTTGCGATCCTAAAATTGAAATCCCAAACTGACCTGCGGTTGGCCTAAAAATACCTGTGTTGGTTTCAAGACTGAAGTATAGTGATGGACTTCCGGCAGACCCATTGATGATGCCAAAAGACGTTCCACCAGCCTGTGTGGTGTTGGCATTGAGGACGTTGGTTCCATCACAGAAAAGCGTTGCCTGACCGCCAGCAGGTACGACGGCTGTACTACCACCAACCACAGCCGTTTTAATCGTCAGTGTTTCTGCGCCAGGCGCACTACATTGATTGCTGACAATGTAAAAATTCACCACCGGAGGAATAATAATATTGACGTTGCCTGATAACGACCCCTGAAAAATCATGATGGTGTTTGATGCTTCAGATGCCGTTAGCGTGTAATCACCGGCTGATACGGTTTTGGTAAGAATATTGAAAGAAAACTGCGTGCTTACACCGTATCCAACCGTAACAAATTCAGACCCTGTAGAGACAACAAATGCCGATTCGCTTGGCTGAAATGATTTTGTTAAAGCACCATCAATTAATTGTGATCCTGGCGCATCAAGAATGAGCGTTCCTGTGCCATTGTTTTTAATAAGCATGAACCAGTTGTTGCCGGCGGTCACTGCGGAAGGAAGGGTCACCGTGGTGGCTCCACCAGCCCAAACATAAGTTTGTGCTCGATCACCCACGACAAATGATTGGCCTGCAACAATGGAAGATACCGGATGACTTTGGTTAAGCGTTAAACCTGAAGCCAACAAACCAGCGCCGGCAAGGGTTGCGGCATCTGCTGACGATGTCCCTGTGCCAAAGGCAAAGTTTGCCCACGTTCCTGTAGTCGTTGAATTGTTGGTAAGATAAATGTATTTGGATTCACCAGAAGCGATGGCGATGATGGTTCCTGCACCACCAAAGGTTTTGACTGTAAAGGTATTTGCGCCCGTGTTTTTGATTAGCGCATCTTGCCCTGTTGAAACTTGACTGGCAGGCGGCATCCGCAGCTCAAGACCCGCACTAGATGCCGATACATCCATGATCCTTGCTGCAGGCGTTTCGGTGCTCAAATTGCCGTTTATCGGCCACACCAATTGCAAATTAGCATCTAGCGTGATGGATTCGTAAGAAACATCAGTCGGGAGAACCACGTCACCCGTAAATGGACTTGTATAGCTCATGATTAACTATCCGCAGCGATGGCCTGGCGATCAGCGATACGCAGCTTATCCTCAGCCATTAGGGTTTGCATAATTGCATCGTACTGCGCCTGCCATACCGGCGTGCGCTCATCGTTCTTCAGAAACGGCATGGCTTGCAAGAGTGAGCCGTAAAGTAAAGCCTGTGGCGCGTAAACCGTAAACCAGTTCGTTTGGTTCTCTGTGCTTAATGGTGCGACTCTTTCGTAGTACAGCACCTCGAAGTTGTACGCAATCGTCGGTGTTGGCGCTACAAACCAGTGCGTGTAATCGTAATCACAGTAAAACTTGGGAACCCCTGTTTGTGTGGGATCGGGCCAGTACTCTCTTAGGTACTCATACTTTCGTAGTAGAACAGGATAACGCTTGCCGGCAACCGTGACATTCATCGAAACTGTTTTGTGCCAGCGAGCCGGTTTATCAATCACAGGATTGCTTGCAATCATGGCACTTGATTGGACTGTCAAGTTACCCAAAAACTTGATCTGGCTTGCAATGACCTGTTCGGCTAAACCAATAAACGTAGGAATACGATCAACCGTGGCCGTGTCAGTGCGCTCCAGATACTGCTGGATGTCTGTTACCAGGTTGTTGTAGGTCATTGCATAAGCTGGCATCACCACACCTTCTTTCTAATCGACTCAGGCTGGGGCACAAACTGTTTTCCCTGCCTTTTTCCTTCGCGCTTGGCTCGTGTTGTTGCTGCGTACTCTTGTGGCGTCAGCATCTTGATCTTTGCTTCAGGTAGGTATCTTTCGCCCGTATCTGATGATCGCTTACCTGATTTTGTGCGCCAGTTCTGTGCGGTCCACTCCTTGAGGCTTTGCTGCGGCTCTTTCATTTCGCTTCATACTTGGCAATCACTGCTCGCAACTCTTCAATACTTCGGTCACGATCTGCAAGCTTTTTCTGATAGTCCGCAGTCATGTCAATCCACATCTGCAGGTTATGAGCACGGAGTTGGTTATCCTCAGCCATAACCCTGTAGAGACGCTCAGAAGCCTCAAGCTGCTTTTGGACAAACTCAATCACGGTAACCGCCGCCTTTTTCTTTGTATTTTTTGGCTAGCAACTGGGCCTTACGGGCTGACCACTGTCCCGCTGCAGTTCCCTGCACCGCTGACCCTTTGATGCTGTCAAAGAGCCTCTTACGCATTTCTGGCTTCGTGTAATTGCCCGCTTTGTTGACCTGTGATTTCATCGCATGAATGCAGCTTCTGCTGCCCTCCGTCTTGTAAGACCCGCTAAAACGCGCCCAGAGGCTTTACTCCATTTGAGGCATTCGGTAGCCGCACCATCCCAATCCGATGCGTCTACGCGCTTTTTAAACGTACTGATGCGGTAATTTCCTAACCCGCAATTGTACGCCCAGCTTGTGACTGCAGCAATCCTCCTCGGAGCGGCATTTGGAAAGGTCGGACTAAGTTTGCAAAGTCCTGCATAAAAGTATTCAATGTGATGGTCTAGGGCATCCTCACACTGCTTCATTGTCCAAACAGTTCCCGGCTGAATGTCTGGGCCGGTTGATCCATAACCGATTGTCCAAGGATGCCCTTTGGTTCCGGGATCGGGATAAGAGGTTACGTTTCCATCAGGCAGAAGCCTAGCCAGCCCTTCAAAGGGCTTTATTAATACGTCTCTAGCTAATACTTTTGCTTCTTCATTCACGACTTTTGATATTTCTCTATACTTCTTGAAACGAACCAGAATGTGAGACACATTGTAAACACACCAAAGTCATCTTCATCCCAAACCTTGGTTACGACTTCTGTCCAATTCGCGCCCGTTTGAAACGCCATAACAAGCGCAGCCGCCTTAACCGATGCATACATGAAAAATAAACACCAAGTGATGCCGGGACGTACAAGAGCAGATATTCCAGCCACAAACCAGCCCGCAGCCTTAGCCGTTTCAGCCTGTTCTTTAAAGGCCTCTTTGATGGAATCCAATTGTTGGATAGAGTAATCCACATATTTTTCCTCCACTCGGAATTCGCCACGCATTTTCTCCAGATCCGTCTGGAGTTGGAACATATTTAACTCGTGAGCGCGTTCATTCTTCTTATCTAAGAATTTCAGCACTTCTGGTGCAAGCCTAAATAGCCCTCCGAATATGGAGCCAAGTAAACCGCCTGAGAGGAGATCAAACATTACAGACCTATGAGCTTCTTAAAGAATGCAGCCGCCGCTCCTGGCCCTAGAAGAACCGCTGCCATGACTGCATAGAGTATGTACTCAAGTCTTTTAAACTTTTGTGACCCGTCTTGGAAGCGCTCATCAACTCGTTGAAATGACTCTTGAATGCCCTTGTAACGCTCCGCACAAATCTGCTCGTGCGTATCCAGTCTAGCTTCAACTTCTGGGATTTGTTTCAACTCGCTCATGATCAAAATCCACGGAGCGTCTTTGCTAATCTAGCGCGTTGGCCAAGTTTTCCTGGTGCTTTTGCAGCTTTGTTGAGCATCTTTACGGGAATCTTTTTATCCGAGGGAACGCCTAATTGTTTGTGTAATGCACCAGGCTTTTTGACTGCTTTCTGAATCCATTTCTCAGCCATTTTCGTTCCTTTGCAAAGGTTCTAACTCAACCCAATTTACCGTTGCCTCATCCCACTGATACCGCTTCCCGTCTGTAGGCATGGCTACGGGAGCATCCCAGAGACATGTCTGCTCATTCAGCACCCAACTGGGATAAGGCTTAGGCGGGATGAAAGCGTCACGGTCAGGGTCAAACGTGTAGCCGATGCCTGCGTAATTTTTGCGGAAGTTGCCGTTGTAGCTGGTCTGCTTCCAGTACGGATAACCACCCGACCAGTTTTGCAGGAACCACGCCCCTTTCCACTCTTGCTCTTCGCCGTTTTGGTCAAGCAGCTCGTTGTTATGAACAACGTGAACTTCTAGCACCACGTTGTTCTTATCTAGCTTTGCAAAGTGCGCCATTTAAACCTCCAACTTTAATCCGGTTAAGTCCATTTCCTCGCCGACTACGCCGACAGGAAAGGTGTTAAAACTTAGTGATACCCGCACATCGTCGCCTTCAACCGTAGGAACCATGTGCGTTAAAGATGATGGAAACAGAATCAATCTTCCCTGCGTTGCTTCAAACCACCACGATTCAGAGTTGTAGGTGTTCCAATCTTGTGGCGGGAATTTGATCTGTTGCCAACCGTCTTTGTAAAAGTAAAGCCTGTCTTTATCGGACGTCTGGATATAAAACACGCCAGAGACATACGAATTAGGATGAGCGTGCTTGTGGTGATACTGCCCCGGCTTGGAATAGTTCACCCACGATTGCGTCACTCTTAAACTGACATTGTGTTTTGGATTGACCGTGGCTTTGAAATACTGATCCACGCAATCTTCCATCCACGATCTAAGCGTTGTCAGCGTGGCGTTTCTGAGCACAAAGTTATCGGTGCTTGTGCGGTTTCCCGTATTGGGACGCTGCTCCAACTCCATCAGGAAGAACTTTTCTTCATCCGTTAATACTCGTCCGAGGTCAAAGAACCCCACGGGTGTTGGAAATAAGTTATGCAAGTTCATATCAGAATGTGATGGAACCGTTGCCAGTCCAGCTATAAACACGATAACCACCGGCTACCGTAATGGTTGGTGAACCCGTCGTTGATACTGCCGCTGCAAAGGTGTCGGCATAGCGAATAATGACAATGCCGGAGCCGCCAGCTCTTGCCGTTCCGCTTGGAGTTGAGTCTGCGCCGCCACCCCCACCTAAATTAGTACCTCCAGCTGTACTTGAACTTGGAGATCCTCCATTCCCACCGTTTCCACCACCACCAGAACCGCCTGTTCCCCCCGATCCGGCAGTGTTCTCAGCCGCCCCGCCGCCACCTCCTGCATAGGTTACAGATGGCCCTGAAATAGATGATGCTGTACCGCCGCCACCATTTCCTCCAGTAGAACTTGGCCCATTTGTGCCAGCGCCATTTGCACCACCACCTCCACCACCGCCATAACAACTTCCGTTTAATCTATTACCATCACCGCCATTATTCCCTTGCGATGGTGCTGTATTCGGCGTGTTACCAGACCCCGCTGAGCTTGCGCTACTGTTTCCTCCGCCACCAGAACCACCATCATTTGTGCTTGTTTTTGAATCTGAACTGCTCCTACCACCGCCACCACCTGTTGATGTGATCGTACTAAAAACAGAGTCTCCACCTTTTGACCCAGGCACGTTGTTGTTTGCCGCTCCAGCCCCACCAGATCCAACAGTCACTGTTATTGACGTTCCTGCCGTAACCGCTAGTCCTGTTGCTGTTCTAAACCCACCAGCACCTCCACCTCCACCAAAGCGAAAACCACCCCCACCACCGCCAGCAACAACAAGATATTCAACAGTCGGTGGTGCTTGAGCAATATTTGTAGTTCCATTTGATGCGTAAGAAATCCAGCCCTGAGTCGAATCAACATAAACTAAATTGACCGACCCTCTTTCAGCATACAAAGTTCCGTTTGATACTGCTCCATTTAACTTGTTGCCATTCGGATTGACGGTCAGATTGTTGGTATCCCACGTTGCAGCGTAATCAACCAACGTCACTAAATCCCCTGCGCTTGGCGTTGCTGGCAGCGTGACGGTGAAAGCTGCGCTCGTAGTGTTGCAGGGATAAGCTCTGCCTGCGACTGCGGTGAAGCCTGTGGTTTGGACGGATTGCCATGCTAAGCCTGCTGTAGCAAAACTTAAAGTTCCCGAGCCATTGGTGACAATGGCTTGCCCTGCTGATCCGTCTGCCGTGGGATACAACAAGCTTGCAGGGTTATTCATCAGTTTGATAACTGTACCCGATGTATTTTTGGCATAAAGAATCATGCCGCTATCGTTGTAATTGATAGCTAATTCACCAGCGTTCAAATTAGCTCCGCTTGGTGCAGTTGTTGATGCCGTATTCGTGCGATAAAGCTGAATGGGTGTGTAATTGGTTGCTGGCATATCAAACTCCGTCAATCATTTAATTTCATCATTTTTTAGGCTGCGCGATCAAGCGACAATAGCCCTTGTAACGCCTCAAAAACCACTTCTGGGCGCACAAACGCATCAGGGTTATGAGGATATTTCTCCCACCATAAAAATTGGTTAGAAGCCAAATAAGACCGATCCTTGAGCAGATTGATGTTCTCAGGATGGCCATAGATGTTGGGATCAGATACCGACCACAACACAATCCCTTGCTTGCCCTCGTCCCAGCCCAAGTGTTGGAAAAAGCTATCGCATGAGATCCAGGTTGAGCACTGCTTCAACAAGCCGCGCAACTCCAAGATCGGCAAGTTCTTGCGAAAGTCTGCTACCAAAGGCTCCTCGCCTGATACGCCAACTTGAACGACATGCTCGTCAATCATGGCTAACAATTCCGGCCAGAACGGATAGTTCTTGGGATTTCTGCTGCCGCTTAACAAAGTCTTGGCATAAGGTGCGATGATGATCACAGGTAAAGCCTCCTGAATGCACCCTCAAGGCTGCTCTGCCATTTCCATCGATCCATCTTGGCGTAAATGTTAAACATCTCAATGTCACCAAAAAGCGTTTGTGCTTCTGCAATCGAACGACAAGGAACAATCTCAGGATAGCAACCAAAAATGACAGGGTTTTTGATTTCAGGCAAAACATGCGTAAACACTAAATGATCGCCCATCCCGTTATTGAGCACCACAACCGTATGATCTTTAAAGGACATGGTATTGCGGAAAATGTTCTCGTCATGTGCATAAAGATCTGTACTCGTTTCGGATCGAATGCCTCCTGATTGTGCTTTCCAGTGCCAGGTAATTGCATCCGGCACAATCACGAGTTTGTATCCCTTGCGATACAAGCCATAACTGAATAGCGTTTCTTCGCGATGAGCGACTCTTGATAAACCTAAGTTGTAATCATAAATCCCTGCGCGATATAGAAAACTACAATGCAGGTGCTCAACTTGCTGCTTCTTCTTGATGCGCTGCCATTGTGGATGAGGTTCACAGTCAATTGCATCAATCTTTCCTGAACTCACTGCGCCTTCAACATCAACCGAAGGCATAAGAATAGAGCCGCCAACACCTCCAACATCAGGGCCAATATGCTCAAGCAAGGTCTGCAAAACATTCGGCTCTGGAAGCGCATCATCATCAACGCGCCAGACCCATTCATATCCCATCCAATTGGCCATCTGATGATTGTGATGCTGACCTTTTTTTGCGGCCCAAAGCCACTCCCAGGCAATTCCTTTGGAACTTATCATCCAAAACAAGTTTTTGTATATTGGATCGTGACGCAGATCTTGATGCACATCGTTATCATCAAAAATCACAATTTTGTCTGGTGTGCGCGTTTGGCTCATCACCGCTTGCAAAGCCAAAGGCAGCGTTGTATGCGTTCTGCCTCGTGTTGAAATGGAGCAAAGAACACTAGGCATGCCAACCTCCAATCAAAAGGTTAAGCCTATTTTGCTCACTAATTGGTTTGGGAGCTAGCGTAATGTTGCCGTGCTCATCAATGTAGTTGAAATCAAAACCTGGAAAGTGCGATTCATTTAATCCATGAAGCTTATGATGCGGCCCCCAAAATCCTACAGGCTCATTCATAGGAACCGTAAAAAGCAACACCTTGCAATGCTGTTTAAGCTTTTGCAGAATCTCTAAGCCGTTATCAAGGTGCTCAATGACTTCAAAGGCAATGATGGTGTCGTAATTACCTAACTCATAAGTATTAATGTCGGCATGCACAAACTGCGCCTTTGGACTCCAGTTCTGTTCTTTAGCAACTTCAACAATAATGGGATCGTAATCAAGACCCATGTACTCCACATCTTCAGGCATAAACTGAACGCCGTACCCGCTTGAGCAGCCAAGCTCAAACACACGATTACCCTTGATGTGGCGAGCTGCCCACTGATAACGCGTCGTTTCCCTTGGAAATACCGGATCGCCCTTTAAGAAAACTGCACGCTCCCAATGATTGGACAAGCGCCAGCGATACCAGTCCGGATTAAACTTCTTGGCAAGCTTGAGTGAATTACGCAAAAACACGTCGTGGTAATCCGGCACAAGCGAGGTGTCAAGAACCGTACCCTCGCCCTTGTGATAGATCGGAAACACGCCTGTAAATTGATTACCATTCCATGTTTTGGGCGAGCATTCAAGAACCTCAAAACCCGCTCTTTCCGCAAGAATGCAAAACTCAGTGTCCTCGCCGCCACCAACGCCGTATTCCGTGTTAAGAAGGCCTATGCGATGAAAAACGCTGCGCTTGATCATTACGCAAAAGAACACTGCAAAATCGCGCCCAGCAGGCTCTGATGGTCCCTTGATGACACATGAGATGCCACACTTTTCATGATCATTGAATGGTTGATCCAGCATCTCTAGCCATTGATTCTTAAACTGCGGCAAGAGCACTGTATCGTTGTTCAGCAAAACAATTCGATCAGTGCGCGTGGCTATGATGCCTGCATTACACGCCCCTGAATAACCTAGCGGCTGATCATTCCACACGACCCTAAGGTGCTTTTCAAAGCCAATCTTTGCAAAGTCTGTTGCTAACTCTTCTAGGTATTCCTTTGTGTTGTCTTTGCAACCGTTTGCCGATATGACTAGGTCAACGTCAGCCATATCGGTGTACTTGAAAATCGACTCAAGACATGGTTTTAATAAATCATCGCAGTGGTTATAGCTTGGAATCACGATGCTATATTTCATCAGAAGGTCCCGCCGTCCACGCCGCCTGTGATTGCATTGGTGCTGCCGTTAACCGACAAACCTGCATCAACCAAAACAGCCTGGCTTCCGGTTGTTGAGTTCGTTGCAAATAAAATGAAGCCGGCTGTTGCACTAGCCGTTGTTGTGACATTTGTCGGCGCTGATGCCCCAGAAAATCCGCTAATACCAGAAAATCCGCTGATGCCTGAAAACCCGCTCGTTCCTGAATAACCGCTTTGCCCTGAAAACCCAGACAAACCTAAAACGGCTGCTCCTGAGTATCCACTTGTTCCTGAATAACCGCTGAATCCTGAAATTCCACTAAAGCCAGACACTCCACTGAAACCCGATGTTCCTGCCCCTGAGTACCCGCTAACGCCTGAGTAGCCACTAACTCCAGAAAACCCTGATCCACCACTAAATCCTGATAAGCCACTATCTCCTGAAAACCCCGACAGGCCACTGAACCCCGAAAATCCAGAGGTTCCCAAGCCAGAAAAGCCTGATTGACCGTTAAAACCTGATGCTCCACTAAAGCCCGATGTTCCGCTAAAGCCTGATGAACCACTAAATCCTGAAATACCACTAAAACCTGAAATGCCACTAAACCCTGAGATTCCACTAAACCCAGAAATACCGCTGAATCCCGAGATTCCGCTAAAGCCTGAAATTCCACTGAATCCTGAGTACCCACTAAATCCTGAACTACCTCCGCCACCGCCCCCTGAAATCGTAACCGTAACCGCGTTGCCGATTGCTGTTGCAACAACGCCAGCACCCACAAAATCAAATGACTGTACGTTGGTAGTAAGAGGCGTTCCCTCATCCGATACCGTAATTGCAGAACCTGCCCCCGAAAACCCTGAAATTCCTGAAAAACCTGAGATGCCAGAAAACCCTGATTGGCCGCTAAATCCTGAAAAGCCCGAAGTTCCTGCACCAGAAAACCCTGATATACCGCTTCCTGAGTACCCAGAGATACCGCTAAATCCCGAAAGTCCTGAAAAGCCTGAAATCCCTGAAAAACCTGAGATCCCTGAAAAGCCAGAAATACCACTAAAGCCAGAAAAACCCGATGTTCCTGCGCCAGAAAATCCTGAGAATCCCGAAACCCCAGACCCTGAAAATCCTGAGATACCACTGAATCCGGATATTCCACTAAACCCACTGTTTCCCGAAAATCCGCTGATTCCAGAAAAGCCCGATAGTCCTGAGTATCCCGATACACCAAGTCCCGAATAGCCCGATATGCCAGACCCTGAGTAACCCGAAATGCCTGACCCTGAGAAGCCTGAAAACCCGCTGATTCCTGAAAATCCACTTGATCCAGGATTGTCACCTGAATATCCTGACACGCCGGAAAAACCTGAAATACCCGAAAACCCTGAAAACCCTGACTCTCCTGAAAATCCAGATAGACCAAACCCAGAATATCCAGAAATACCCGATCCTGAAAATCCAGAAAATCCTGATACGCCCGATCCTGAGAATCCAGAGTAACCTGAAATGCCAAGCGATCCCCAAGCGCCATTGATGACACCCTCAAACTGATCACTTTGAGTGTTGTACCGAATCATGCCGTTAACAGGCGATGACCTTTGCATTACGTTGCCCTTAGGCAAAGTCAGCGAACCCGTGCCTGGCACAACTGGATTGTCTGCTAGCCCTACCGTCGGGTTTACACCATCGCCCGTTCCATTTGTAACGTCAATCTCATCTGCAGTTCCCTGCAGCGTGACGACACCGATGCCTCCACCGCTTGTGCGCGATAAAAGACCTACACCTGAAGTGTTAGCAAGATTAAGAACCAGCCCGGAAAGCGAAACGATTGGATTGCCTGCAACACCGTCACCATTAGATACGCTTAAACCTGCCGTTCCCGCTTGAATAGAGCGTGCTGTAAGCGTTCCCGCGCCTGTCTTGACCTGTATGCCATTGCCCGAAGCGATGAGGCTTGCAGGCGCTCCTGACAAGGCTAAAGCCACTGTTGAGCCAGGACCGTTGTCTGTGAGTGTTAAACCCGATCCGGATGTTGCAAGCTGCCTCGAATCCGTAAGCAAGCCTTCACTGGTTGCCGTGATAAAGCTGTAGTTTGTCGCTGGACTCGCCGCAATTGCAGCCACCGTTGTCTGTACGGTGCCGCCATCTTGGACGATGGGAACAAGCTCTGCGCCTGTTAAAGCACCTGCTGCCGGTAATTGCGTAATCGTCTGATTAGCCATTATGGTGACACCGCTATGCCATCAAGGTTCCCGTTATTTTCTGGCGTTTGGGTATTGCCTTCAGTTGAAACAATGACATTCTGTTGATTGTTTGTTACAAGGTTGTTCTGTATTGCAGCCACAGACACATCAGGCCTCGGAAACCGCAAGTTGATACGCTCAGTCTGTCTTGCGGGCAGGCGATAAGGATCTTTTTCATCTCTGCAGTTTTCTTCGCACACCATCAAGCCTGGAAAGTTGATGTCCGGCCCAAGGGTTGCATGCGGACGTTTCATGCGGCATCGGTCACATATTGCAATCGCAATATCTGAATATCCCTCAGTGTCAAGAAACATTGGCATTATTTCGTGTACACACTTATGTTGGGCGCAAAGTAGATAGGACTGCGATCACGCTCCTCAGCCTCTGCTAGGGCAAGATACTTGCCGGCCTGATCCTCAAGATACCTGATGCGATCAAGAGGAACCGCAGGCAATTCCATGCTTAACTGATGCGCTAGCATGCCAATTGTAGCCAAATACCAGCGCTGTGGGATCTGCAATTCATCTGTCAGATCGCCAACATCCATGATCTGCTTTGAGTACCAAACAGTCATCTGCACATAGTACTCATTCGGTACAGGCCAAAGATAAATCTCTGGCTCTGGTATGGTCCTGTTGAACCAAAACTGGTAAGGCTGGTTGGCTGTAAAGTTCTTGTTGGGCAGGTTGGTATAGTCGTCGCGGTTAAGCCTGGCCATCTGAATTTCACGCGAGTTGTTGCCTATGTAAAACTCACGCAAAGCCAAGGTCGTGCCACCAGATGCTCTGATCCGGT
>Ga0214917_10001196_pt1 | contig 33769 bp, 26 predicted proteins | sample LL_1208_BB_MetaG_FD_177983 | JGI IMG/M metagenome (GOLD analysis project Ga0214917, IMG submission 177983) | Freshwater microbial communities from Lake Lanier, Atlanta, Georgia, United States - LL_1208_BB | ecosystem: Environmental > Aquatic > Freshwater > Lake | place: USA: Georgia | collected... | reverse complement strand
TGACATAACCGCGTTTTTTCGCGGTTTTGATCATTTTTTTAACAGCGGCATCGGTCAAGTCCAGAAGAGGACTGTCCGTCTGCGCGGCCTCGATGACCTCGCCTTCCTGCTTCTCATTCGTCTTCGTGGCCATGGCCCGATTGCTCCACACCCTTGCCCGCCCGTCCGCGGGAGGGTTCAACACGCATCACGAGGCAGACCGGAACCATAGTCCCGCCGCCCCCAGCCGGCCTGACGAGACCGAGTTTCATTGACGCGCCCGCCCCGATACCATTTAGATTCCGGAGCAGGTAAACCCCCATTTCAAACACAACCGTCCGGGTTACCCCCCGGGCCGCAGACGGTCTATATCGGCTTCGATGCCCTCAAGTGCTTGAATCTGCTCCGTAATGTCGCGGACCCAAGCCAGATTGGCGTCGCTGGCATCTTCAGCCAAAGCCCGCTCGGCCGAGCGGAGTTCCGTATTTAGCGTCAAAGCCCGGCGATGCAAGGCCAGCGATTGCTTTAATAGATCATCCGGCGACAGGCCTGGCTTGCCATCTCGGAGGACCATTCCATCGGCGGATGACAAAGCGAGCTTAACGCGCGCGATTAACTCGCCATGCCCGCGGCTTACCAGAACGGCGGCGAGATCACTGCTGGTGTTTCCTTCAGCCGCGAGATTGAGAAGCGCGGCGGCCAGATCCGACGCATCCCGATGTTTCCATTCGAGTTCCGCCAGGGTCTCGGCGTGGTGCCGGAAGAGGGCCGGGTGCTCGACCATCATCAGCAGGATCAGCGCCTCGCGCGGGGATACAGCCTTGGCAGCACTACGGCTGAAAAGTGCGCTGCGTAGAAGGCTCTCGCTGGGCCGCAGCGGCATATTTTGCTGCTGCTGGTCGCGGTAGCCCCGACGCTGGTTAAATCCGGCCTGCATCGGATTGCGGCGATTATAACCCCCGCGGGGGGCCGGTGCTGGCATCAGTGCTGCAAGTCGGTTCTCAATCTCGGCACGGTAATGTTTGCGGAGATCCTCGTCACGGATGGATTGCAGAAGGGTCTTCAGCCGCTTTTCCAAAGAGGCGCGGCGTTCGGGTGTGTCGAGCGGCCCTGCTTCAACTTCACGCGTCCACAACATGTCGACCAGCGGGCGTGCGTTGGAGAGGACGCTTTCGATGGCCGGGCGACCGCCCGCGCGGGCCAAATCGTCAGGGTCTTGGCCTTCGGGCAAAAGCGCGAACCGCAACGATCGCCCCGCCTCGAGTTGTGGCAGGGCGATATCGACGGCACGGAAGGCGGCGCGCCGACCCGCCTTGTCCCCATCGAAGCAGAGGATCGGTTCATCGGCCATCCGCCAGAGCAGCGCGAGTTGATCCTCAGTTAACGCTGTGCCGAGCGGGGCGACAGCTTCCTTCACGCCCACCATGCTCATGCCGATGACGTCGACATAACCTTCGACTGCGATGATGCGGCCTGAATCATGCGCTGCCTTGCGCGCACGATGATGATTGAACAGCACGCGACCTTTGTGAAAGAGCGGCGTATCGGGCGAATTGAGATATTTGGCTTGCGCATCCTTCGCCATCGCACGGCCACCAAAAGCAATGACGCGGCCCTTCATGTCGGCGATGGGAAACATCACGCGATCGCGGAAACGATCATATGGCACCGCGATCTCTGCATTGCTGACGAGAAGGCCAGCTTCGATCATCATCGCGCCATCGATGCCTTTGGCCGCGAGATGATCACGCAAGGCGAAACGGTCGGGCGGGGCATAACCAATGCCGAATTCGGCGCGCACTTGCGCGCTCAGTCCACGATTGTCGCAATAGGCGCGTGCGGTGCTTCCTGCACCAGTCCGCATCTGCGCTTCGAAGAAGGCCTGCGCCATCGCCATGACATCGTGGAGGTCTTTGCGACGCGCTTCCTCGGCCTCGGCCTCGCGCGAAATCTTTGGCAGGGTGACGCCTGCCTCGGACGCAAGGCGCTCAACAGCTTCGGGGAAAGAGAGGCCTTCCGTCTCCATCACGAAGGTGAAGATGTCGCCATGCTTGCCTGACGAAAAGTCGTGATAGAAAGCTTTTTGATCGTTGACGAAGAAGGACGGCGATTTTTCAGCGTTGAATGGTGAGAGCCCGCGCCACTCCTTGCCCGCCTTCTGCAATTTCACGCGCCGACCAACGACCGCCGAGACAGGCAGGCGCGAGCGGATCTCTTCGAGGAGGCCGGGCGGGAACTTCATGCCTTAGTGGTTACGCCGGACCGATGCCGGAAACCGGCCGGAAGGGGCGGCCTTCCCCGTTATCCACAGGGTTATTCGGGCAGGGTTATTCGGGAAGATCGAGGTTCGACAGGCTGAGGATGAGGTCCGGCACGAAGGCCGCTTCTAGGAAGTCGGTTTCGGCGATCATCCTTATTGATCGATAGCCCAGCGGCGATGGGGTGCGGTGGATGGTGGTTTGATAAGTTTTAGCGTTGATGACCCACAGTTCAGGAATACCAAAAGCTGCATAAACCGCCGCTTTATGACCGAGATCAAAATCCAATGACGAGTCCGCGATCTCGATCACAAGGCGAACATTACCTGTATTCAGTCCAACAGGCCCGACGGATTCCGGATAGAAAACAAAATCTGGTTCCAGATAAGTGTCATCCGCCATCCGGAAGGTGGTTTCTGGCGCAACAAATATGTCGTCACTTAAAAGCCTGTGAAACAATCGATTCAGCAGGATTTTCAGCGCTTCGTGCTGTGCGCCTTTCGGGGACATGGGGACCAGCTCGCCTCCGATGAGTTCAATGCGCTCATCGGGATCGAGCAGGCCCACTTCCACCATACGCTCTACATCCGCCACGGTAAAAGCGCGGCGGGGAAGACCTTCGGCAGCCAATGTCACGGGCGCAATCATGCTAAAACAATAGCATGATCGCGGATGCGCGGGGAGCCCGTCTTTTAAGACAGTTTGGCCTTCACCGCGGCAGAGGCTTTCGCGAAATCCATGCGGCCTGCGTAATTTTCTTTCAGCTTGCCGACGACTTTGCCCATGTCCTTCATCCCCGCAGCGCCCGTATCGGCGATAGCGGCAGCAATGGCGGCATCAATCTCGGCATCCGACAATTGGGCGGGCATGAATGAGTTGATCACCGCGATCTCGGCGGCTTCCTGCTCGGCGAGCTCGGGGCGGCCATTGTCCTCGTAGATCTTCTGGGATTCCTGCCGCTGTTTGATCATCTTCTGCAGGAGCGAAAGGATCTCGTCATCGGAGAGTGGGCCTTTGCCCGTCCCGCGTGCTTCGATGTCACGGTCCTTGAGCGCGGCGCTGATCATGCGGACGGTGGCCACCTTGACCTTGTCGCCTGACCGCATGGCGTCCTTGAGGGCGGTGTTGAAAGCCTCGCGCATGGCGCACTCCAAATGTTGACGTTAAAGGGCAGGACGCCTAGGGATAGCGCCCGATCCCGGACCGCAGGGCGATTCCGCGCGCCCGCACAGACAACCGATCCGGGCCGCAGGGTTTAGGACCAAAATGGCGATGCAGCAAGATCAGGCTCCGGCTCCGGCCGGTTGGGCGGAACCGCGCGCAACAGCGCTCCTCGTGCTTGCCGATGGCACGGTGCTCGAAGGTTTCGGGATCGGCGCCGAAGGCGTGTCGCCGGGCGAGGTCTGTTTCAACACCGCGATGACGGGTTATCAGGAAATCCTGACTGACCCCTCCTATACCGGCCAGATCGTTACGTTCACCTTTCCGCATATCGGCAATGTTGGCGTGAATGATGAGGACATCGAGACGCTGAACATGGCAGCCGCTTCGGGCGTGCGCGGTGTTGTCGTGCATGCGGCGATCACAGAGCCTTCGAATTTTCGCGCGAGCCGCCATTTCGACGCGTGGCTGAAAGCGCGCGGTATTGTCGGCATTTCCGGCATCGACACGCGCGCGCTGACCGCGCTGATCCGCGACAAGGGCATGCCCAATGCCGTCATCGCGCATCATCCTGAAGGCCAGTTCGACATTCCAGCTCTGAAGAAACAGGCCGCCGAAATGCCGTCGATGGAAGGGCTCGATCTCGTGCCCGGCGTCACCTCGGCGCAGCGTTCGGTGTGGGATGAGACCAGTTGGAAGCTTGGCGAAGGCTATGGCCGCCAGAGCGCGCCGACAAAGCATGTCGTTGCCATCGATTTCGGCGTGAAGCGCAACATTCTGCGTCTTCTGGCTGATCGTGGTTGCAAGGTTACGGTCGTGCCTGCCACGACTAGCGCCGATGATATCCTCGCGCTCAACCCGGATGGCGTTTTCCTCTCCAATGGTCCGGGCGACCCCGCCGCGACGGGCGAATATTCAGTGCCGGTCATCCAGAAGCTGATCGCCGCAAACGTGCCAACCTTCGGCATCTGCTTGGGCCATCAAATGCTGGCGCTCGCTGTGGGGGCGCAGACCACCAAAATGCATCAGGGCCATCACGGAGCGAACCATCCGGTGAAGGATTTCACAACCGGTAAGGTTGAGATTGTTTCGATGAACCACGGTTTTGCGGTGGATCGCGATACGTTGCCGTCTAACGCGATCGAGACGCATGTGTCGTTGTTCGACGGATCGAATTGCGGCCTCGCGTTGAAAGACAAGCCTGCCTTCTCGGTGCAGCATCATCCCGAAGCTTCGCCCGGCCCACAGGACAGCCATTATCTCTTCGATCGTTTCGTGACGATGATGGAGACGAAAGCTCCTGTTGCGTAAACCCTGAAAAGGGTGCGATTCTTATTTCGAATCGGAGCTTTGGGATGCGCGCACTTCGTCTTCTTGCCGTCGGTTTCGCCGGATTGGCTCTCGCCACGCCGGTCGCGTCGCAATCGTCTTCGTCAGCCAAGCGCGGGGAGGCGATCGTCAAGGCCAATTGTGCCGACTGCCATGCCGTGACGCGCGTTGGCGACAGCCCAAATGCGAAAGCGCCGCCATTCCGCACGCTTGGCCAGCGTTACAAGCTGGACGATCTGCAAGAAGCGCTCGCGGAAGGCATCGTCGTCGGCCATGGCGGTGCCGACATGCCGCATTTCGTGTTCGAGCCGGCGGAAATTGACGATATCATCTCCTATCTCAAACAGATCAACCGCAAGCGCTGACATGGATTGGCGCAGTTTCTGGGATGGCGATCATCCGATCTATGTGAATGCGCGCCATCGCGCTTTACACGATCAGCGGATTGCCAACGACATTATCGCGCACATCACCGCAGGCGGTCTGACCGTACTCGATTATGCGTGCGGCGAAGCGACGGAAGCGGGCCGTGTTGCACAGCATTGCGGTACGCTGATTTTGTCCGACGGCGCACCTAGCGTCCGCGACAAGCTTGGTCAGCGTTATGCCGCAACGCCGAACATCATCGTGCAATCGCCGGAAGATACGGCGCTTTTGCCCGATGGCACGGTCGATCTCGTCATCGTCAATTCGCTCTTGCAATATCTCTCGCCCGCACAGACGGCCGACTTGGCGCAGATGCTTCATGCCAAGCTCAAGCCCGGCGGTCGTCTCGTCATCGGCGATGTGATCGCGCCCGATGTCGGGCCGTTGACCGATGCCGTGGCCTTGTTGCGGTTCGGTGCTGCAGGTGGTTTTTTTCTGGCGGCGTTCGGCGGGTTGATCCGCACTGCGCTTGGCGATTACCGCAAAGTCCGCGGCGCGCTTGGGCTGACGACGTGGACAGAAACGGATTTTCTCGCCTTGTTGCGCGGCGCCGGGTTTGATGCGCGGCGGCTCCCCGTGAATTTCGGCCACAATCAGGCGCGAATGGCGTTCGAGGCCCGTAAAGCGGCCTGATGCTTAGGGCTGGGGCGGGACTGAAAATGTCCAAAACCGATTAGCCAGAAAATTCCAGAATAGGACGATGCCTGTCGTAACCACCTGGGCCGGCAGATAGGGTGCGGATAGAAGGCCCGTCAGCACAGCCATGATGAGACCCGTCAGGATAAAACCCACCACGGAGACGACCCCGAAACGCCACATGGCCTCGCGGTGGGGTCGGTCCGAGGCGAAGGCAAAGCGTCTGTTCAGGATGTAGGACACTGCGGCACCGCCGAGAAATCCGAGCAGCGTCGCCGGCACCGGACCCATGACCCGCGCCTCAACCAGCCCGATCAGCGTGCCGTAATGGGCGACTGCCGCGATGAGGCCGACGATGACGAAGGCCGAGAATTGGCGGGCGATGAGACGCATAGGCTTCCCCGAGGACAGATCCTCCTAAACCCGAATAAGGGCGCGGGAAACCCCGTAGAGCGGGGGACAATGGCGGTTTGGCCTTTTCTCTGCCCCGATTCTCGTTTAGGAACCCGTGACTTCAGCGGGAAGTCAGATCGCGAGCCCCCGCCTGAGCCTTTCCTAACAGGTTTCATCCGGGGACAACGCCGACCTATCAGGGCCGTGCGGCCCTGTTTTTGTGCGCGCATGCCGCCCCGTGGCGGCGAGGAAAGACGAACGAGATGCCGAAGCGGACAGATATCAAATCCATCCTCATCGTCGGGGCCGGTCCCATCGTGATCGGTCAGGCTTGCGAGTTCGATTATTCGGGCACGCAAGCCTGCAAGGCGCTGCGCGAAGAGGGCTATCGCATTATCCTCGTCAATTCGAACCCCGCCACGATTATGACCGATCCAAACATGGCGGATCGCACCTATGTCGAACCCATCACGCCGGAGATCGTCGCCAAGATCATCGAAAAGGAGCGCCCCGACGCTTTGCTCCCGACGATGGGCGGGCAGACGGCACTGAATTGCGCTCTCTCCCTGAAGAAAATGGGCGTTCTCGAAAAATACAATGTCGAAATGATCGGTGCGACGGCGGAAGCCATCGACAAGGCGGAAGACCGCGAACTCTTCCGCAATGCGATGACGAAGATCGGTCTCGACACGCCGCGCTCGCACCATGTGAAAACATTGGCGATGGCGCTTGAAGCACTCACGGATATCGGCCTGCCTGCCATCATTCGTCCGTCCTTCACCATGGGCGGCACGGGTGGCGGGATCGCTTACAATAAGGCTGAATTCATCGATATCGTCGAGCGTGGGATCGATGCATCGCCGACCAATGAAGTGCTTATCGAAGAGAGCGTTTTGGGCTGGAAAGAATACGAGATGGAAGTTGTTCGCGACAAAGCGGACAATTGCATCATCGTGTGCTCGATTGAAAATCTCGATCCGATGGGCGTGCATACGGGCGACTCGATCACCGTTGCGCCTGCATTGACGCTGACCGACAAGGAATATCAACGCATGCGCGATGCTTCGCTCGCCGTGCTGCGCGAAATCGGCGTTGAGACGGGCGGCTCGAATGTGCAGTTCGCGATCGATCCAGCTACGGGCCGCATGATCGTGATCGAGATGAATCCGCGCGTGTCGCGCTCATCGGCGCTGGCCTCCAAAGCGACCGGCTTTCCGATTGCGAAAGTCGCCGCGAAGCTCGCTGTCGGCTATACGCTCGATGAAATCGCCAACGACATCACGGGTGGCGCTACGCCTGCTTCATTCGAGCCGACCATCGATTATGTCGTCACGAAAATTCCGCGCTTTGCCTTCGAAAAATTCCCCGGTGCCGAGCCGACGCTGACGACCGCGATGAAATCGGTCGGCGAAGCGATGGCGATCGGCCGGACGTTTCAGGAATCCTTGCAGAAAGCGTTGCGTTCGCTTGAAACCGGTCTCACCGGCCTTGATGAGATCGAGATCGAAGGTATGGGGCAGGGCGATGACAAAAATGCCATTCGCGCGGCCCTCGGCACGCCAACACCGGATCGTTTGCTGAAAGTTGTGCAAGCGATGCGGCTCGACTTCTCGAACGAGCAGATCCATGAAAGCTGCAAGATCGATCCGTGGTTCCTCGAGCAACTCAAGGATATCGTCGATACGGAAGCGCGCGTGCGCGCGCATGGGCTGCCGCAGACCGCGGGTGCATTGCGCCAGTTGAAATCCAAAGGTTTCTCCGATGCGCGCCTTGCCGTGCTCGCGAAGATGGCCGAAGCCGATGTACGCAAACTGCGTCACGCATTGGGCGTGCGCCCTGTTTATAAGCGCATCGATACATGCGCGGCAGAATTCGCGTCCCCGACGGCCTACATGTATTCAACCTATGCCGCACCCTTCGCAGGTGCACCTGCCGATGAATCGCAACCTTCTAACCGGAAGAAGGTGGCTATCCTTGGCGGCGGTCCGAACCGGATCGGCCAAGGCATTGAGTTCGACTATTGCTGCTGCCATGCGTGCTACGCATTGTCCGATGCCGGCTATGAGACCATCATGGTCAATTGCAATCCGGAGACTGTCTCAACCGATTACGATACGTCGGACCGTCTCTATTTCGAGCCGCTGACAAGCGAAGACGTGCTCGAAATTCTCGAACGCGAGAAAACGGCGGGCGAGCTCATGGGCATCATCGTGCAGTTTGGCGGGCAGACACCGCTGAAACTTGCAAAACCTTTAGAGCAAGCCGGCATTCCGATTCTCGGCACCTCGCCCGATGCGATCGATCTCGCCGAAGACCGCGATCAGTTTAAGCGTCTCCTTGATAAGCTCGGCTTGAAACAGCCCGAAAACGGCATTGCCTATTCTGTCGAGCAAAGCCGCCTTGTGATGCATGAGCTGGGTCTGCCGCTCGTTGTGCGCCCGTCCTATGTGCTGGGCGGTCGCGCGATGGAAATCATCCATGATGAGGCGACGTTCGATCGCTATTTGCTTGGCACCTTGCCCGAACTGGTGCCGAACGACATCAAGGCGCGTTATCCCAATGATAAGACGGGTCAGATCAACACCGTTCTTGGCAAAAATCCGCTGTTGTTCGACCGCTACCTGTCGGACGCAACGGAAGTGGATGTCGATTGTTTATGCGATGGCAAGGATGTCTACATTGCCGGTATCATGGAGCATATCGAAGAAGCCGGAATTCATTCTGGCGACTCGGCCTGCTCCCTGCCGCCGCATTCGCTCAAACCCGAGACGATTGCCGAACTCGAGCGGCAGACGCGCGAATTGGCCTTGGCACTCAATGTCGGCGGCTTGATGAATGTGCAATTTGCGCTGAAGGATGGCACGATCTATGTGCTTGAAGTTAATCCGCGTGCCTCGCGCACGGTGCCTTTCGTCGCGAAGGTAACAGGCGAGCCAATTGCTAAAATTGCGTCACGCATCATGGCGGGCGAGAGCCTTGCCTCTTTCGGTCTCAAGCCGAAAATTCTGAACCATATCGGCGTGAAGGAAGCGGTGTTCCCATTTGCCCGTTTCCCCGGTGTCGACGTGGTGCTCGGTCCCGAAATGCGTTCGACCGGCGAAGTCATCGGGCTCGATACTGGTTTCGGCGTTGCCTTTGCCAAGAGCCAATTGGGCGGCGGTACAAGCGTGCCGAAGCAGGGCAATGTTTTCGTTTCCGTGCGCGACAGCCATAAGAGCCGCATCGTCCCGACGATGAAGCTTCTGGCGGAGCTTGGCTTCAAGATCGTGGCGACGAGCGGTACCCAGCGCTTCTTGGAGGAGCATGGCATAGAAGCGAGCAAGATTAACAAGGTGCTCGAAGGCCGCCCACACGTCGTGGATGCCATCAAAAATGGCGACATCCAGCTGGTGTTCAACACCACTGAGGGTAAGCAGGCCCTCATGGACAGCCGCTCTCTGCGTCGTGCGGCCCTCTTGCATAAAGTGCCCTATTACACCACCCTAGCAGGAGCTGTAGCTGCCGCGCAGGGAATCAAGGCTTACCAAGCTGGCGACCTCGAAGTGCGTGCCTTGCAGGATTATTTCGCATAGCCGGATGTTCCGGTGTCAGGATTGGATGAGATCGGGCCTGCCCATGGGCGGGCTCGGTTGTTTTTGAGAACGGATCGGATGATGGATAAGATCCCGATGACGCCTGAGGGCTTCAAGGCTCTTGAGGAGGAATTGAAAGACCGCCAGCAGGTTCAGCGCCCGCGCATTATCAATGCGATTGCGGAAGCGCGTGCCCATGGCGACCTCTCGGAAAATGCCGAATACCATTCCGCAAAAGAGCAGCAATCGCTGAACGAGGGACGTATCGCCGAGCTTGAAGACAAGTTGTCGCGCGCCGAAGTGATCGACGTGACGAAATTGTCCGGCTCTACAATCAAGTTCGGTGCCACGGTGAAGCTCATCGATGAGGACACTGAAGAGGAAAAGACATACCGCATCGTCGGCGAATCCGAAGCCGATGTGAAAAGTGGTAAGGTCTCGATCTCCTCGCCGATCGCGCGTGCACTGATTGGCAAGAAAACGGGCGACAGCGTTGAGGTGAGCACGCCTGGCGGAGGTAAGTCCTATGAAATCGTTGATGTTGCATTCCGCTGATTTGACGCGCCGCGGATTTTTCGTATCGCTTGCGGCACTCGGCTTGGCCGGCTGTCAAACAGTCGGCCGAACGTCTTTAGCGCCGCCCGGGTTTCGCATTGCGCGTTTCAAAGTGGATGCGCAACCTTTGCGCGATCTCGGCGGTGGCTACAATGCCGATTTCCTGGAAAAGGCAGTTACCGAGGAAGCCAAAAAGCAGTTCGCGCCTTTTTTGGGCGGCCCAAAGGATAACGAACTCACGCTCCAGATCGGTGCGTTGCAAATGCAGTCGCAACCTGATGAGCGCTATGAAGTCGGCTTCGGTGGCAGTTCGAGCGATTATCTCGACGGCTTCGTCATCGTGAAGCAGGGTGCCAATGTGACACGCACCAAATTCCTGACCGTGACACCGTCTTCGTCGGGCGGGGCGTGGTATCTGCCAGACAATGTCTGGCGGCGCGAGACGGCGCTCGCCCAGATGTATGTCGATTGGGTTGCGCGCGAAGTGTTCGGCCGTTTCTGAGCGGTCAGGGGGCGAGCGGCGCGATCGGCTCGTCCTTCACCCTTTCGAGTGCGACGGCGGTGCGAATGGTGCGCACATTGGGCAGGCCCGTCAGTTCTGTGACGAGGGCGTGCAAGGTCTTCAGGTCGGGCGTGACGCATTTCAGCAGGAAATCGATTTCGCCCGAGAGCGTCCAGCATTCGCGCACGGCATTCCAATTGCGGACATGATCTTCGAATGTCTTGAGATCGACCTCAGCCTGGCTCGCCAGATTGAGCATCACGAAGACCACGACCTCATAGCCGAGCTTCTTCTCATCGACGATGGCGCGATAAGCGCGGATGATGCCCGCTTCCTCCAATGCGCGAACGCGGCGCAGGCAGGGCGGGGCCGACATGCCGAGCCTACGGGCGAGATCGACATTGGTGATCCGTCCGTCTTCTTGGAGGATGGCGAGGATCTGCAGGTCGGTATCGTCAAGGCGGATGGGCACGGGCATTCTTCCGGGCGCGGGGGCAAAGCCCCTTTGCGTGAGATATGGAATCGGATCGTTTAAGATGTTGGGTTTAGAGCCGATTGGGCCCAACCACACAAGAGAGTGTCACTGCGCATGAACCGGCCCGTCTCCTCTGTCTGGGTTTTGACCGATGGCAAGATCGGCGATGAAGGCCAGTGCGTCGCCGTGGCTGAAGCCTTAGGCGCTGCACCAGAGATCCGGCGCATCGCACCCCGGTCGCTTTATGCGATGGCAATGCCGTGGGGTGGGATCGATCCGCAGGATGCTCCGAACAAGCCAGGCAGCCCGATTGCTGGGCCTTATCCCGATCTGTGCATCGCGTCGGGGCGGCGTGCTGTGGCCTATTTGCGAGCTGTGAAAGCGGCATCGGGCGGCAAGACATTTACCGTTTTTCTCAAGGATCCGCGCACCGGGACAAAAGATGCCGATCTGATCTGGGTGCCGGACCATGACCGGCTGCGTGGCCCCAATGTGCTTGCAACGCTGGTCTCGCCGCATCGATTTACACCGGAAAGGCTGGCCGCGCTTAGGGCCGCGCCACCCGCCGCTCTAGCCGGGTTGGCAGCGCCGCGCGTGGCCGTCCTCGTTGGCGGTAAGAGCCGCGACTATGACTTCACCCCAGCGGATGCCGAACGTTTTCTGGCCGATCTCGACGGCCTCGCGGTCCATGCGCGGCTGATGGTCACGGCGTCGCGCCGGACACCCGACCGGTTGCGCGAGGCGGTCCTCGGCCTCGCCCGCGCCAAAGGCGGTTTCGGCTGGGATGGCACGGGAGAGAACCCCTATCCCGCCATGTTGGCTTTGGCCGATGCCTTTGTCGTAACGGCCGATTCCGCCAATATGGTCAGCGAAGCTGTCGCGACCGGGCGCCCGGTGATGGTCTTCGAACCTTCGCTCCGTTTTGGACGCAGCGCCAAGCGCATACGACACTTTATCGCAGCGCTTGAGGCCAAAGGAGCTGTGCGAAAATTTCAGGGCCGACTTGAAAGCTATGCATACGAACCTTTAGTGTCGACACCGGAGATTGCGGCGGCAATCGCTGCGGCCATGGCCGCCTACCCCTGATTTTTTTCGTAGTGAATGGTCGATCCATGCATAGCAAAGTCATCATCGTCGGCTCCGGGCCGGCCGGTTACACTGCGGCCATCTACGCAGCGCGAGCGATGCTTCAGCCTGTCCTGATTTCGGGCCTGCAACCGGGCGGTCAGCTTACCATCACGACCGATGTTGAAAACTATCCCGGCTTCGCTGCGCCCATTCAGGGACCGTGGCTGATGGAGGAGATGCGGCAGCAGGCCGAACATGTCGGGACAACCATTGTGTCCGATTTGATCGTCTCGGCCGATCTTTCGAAACGTCCTTTCACTCTCGTGTCCGATGCCGGCACGACATACACCTGCGATGCGCTGATCATTGCGACTGGTGCGCAGGCGCGCTGGTTGGGGCTGCCCTCGGAACAGAAATTTCAAGGCTTCGGTGTGTCGGCTTGCGCTACATGCGATGGCTTTTTCTTCCGCAACAAAGAGGTGGTTGTCGTTGGCGGCGGCAACAGCGCGGTGGAAGAAGCGCTCTATCTCTCTAACCTTGCCAGCAAGGTAACGGTTGTGCATCGTCGCGAAGGTTTTCGTGCCGAAAAGATTTTGCAGGATCGTCTGTTCGCAAACCCAAAGATCGAAGTTCGCTGGAATGCCGTTGTCGAAGAAGTTTGCGGCACCGAGGCCCCACTCGGTGTAACACATGTGCGCTTGCGCGACACGATCACCGGTGCCCTGTCCGATGTACCTTGCGATGGCGTTTTCGTGGCGATCGGCCATAGCCCGGCGAGCGCAGTGTTCGCCGATCAATTGAAGATGAAGCAGGGCGGTTACATCTGGACTGCGCCTGATTCAACAGCGACGTCGGTTGAAGGCGTTTATGCAGCAGGCGATGTCACGGACGATGTGTTCCGCCAAGCCGTTACGGCGGCTGGCTTGGGTTGCATGGCGGCCTTGGAAGCGGAGCGGTGGCTCGCGGGCCATGCCGTGCATCGTGAAGCGGCGGAATAATCATGCCCAATTCCATGGCGTTCATTCCGACAGTGGACTGGGACAAGGTCCGCATTTTCTACATGGCGGCTGAAGCAGGCAGTTTCACCCACGCTGGCGACAGTTTGGGCCTGTCGCAATCGGCCGTGAGCCGGCAGGTCGGCGCGCTTGAGCGCGATCTTGGCGTGCCTTTGTTTCACCGACATGCGCGCGGCCTCATTCTGACAGAACAGGGCGAGCATCTTTTCCGTACGGCGAAGGAAATGATGCTGAAGTTGGAATCGACGCGCGCGCGACTGACCGACAGCCGCGAACGCCCGAATGGCGATTTGCGTGTCACAACCACGATTGGCTTAGGTACGCATTGGCTGACGCCGCGGCTGGGCGAATTCCTCGACCTTTATCCGGACGTGAACTTGCAGGTTTTGCTTTTCGACGAAGAGCTGGACCTGTCCATGCGCGAAGCCGATGTCGCCATTCGTTTGCGCCAGCCGACGCAAGGCGATCTCATTCAGCGCCGCCTCTTTACCGTCCATTTCCACGTCTATGCCTCGACCGACTATATCAAGGGTCATGGCATGCCGAAGGATGTCGCCGATCTGGAAGATCATCGCATCCTGACCTATGGCGGTATCGCTCCATCTTATCTTCTTGATGCCCATTTTTTGACAACGGTGGGCCGCGATCCACGCAATCCACGCACGGCGGCGCTGACGGTCAACAACATCACGGCGCTCAAGCGCGCCGTTCAAGGTGGCGTCGGTATTGCCGTGTTGCCTGATTATTTGATCGAGCCGGATGCCGGCCTTGTTCAAGTCATGACGAATATCGAAATGCCGTCACTTGATTCTTATCTCGTCTATCCGGAAGAGATGAGAAGCGTGGCACGTGTTCAAGTCTTCCGCGATTTTCTTGTAGCGAAAGCGCAGCGCTGGACTTATTAAGCGGTACTGTTTTCAACGGCTCCGCTTGCATAGCTTGCTTTTAATCATGCACATTCACCCGCGTCAGTTCACTGGCGCGGGCGGGCGCTGCCCGGCTCGAGCATAACAGCATCGGGTTGCGTTTCATGACTCATCTTCTTCCGCCGCGCGCGGGCATGGATCTCATCTTCAGCGACGAATTCAACCGGACGACACTCGCTGACGCCGATGCTCAGGCGTGGGGTACGAAATTGTGGTGGGGTGGGCGTACCATCACGGGTGGTTATCAAAAGCAGTTCTTTATCGATAAGGATTACGTTTCAAAGAATGGCGTTGCGCCTGGCATCGACGCATTCTCTTTCCAAGATGGTGTTCTGACGATAACGGCGACACAAACGCCGACGGAATTGCTGCCAGAGGTAGACAATTACAAATATCTCTCAGGCATCATCAATACCTATAATTCTTTTTCCTTCATGTATGGCTATGTTGAAATTCGCGCACAAGCGACGGCGGGCAAAGGCTTCATGCCGGCGCAATGGATGTTGCGCACCGATCACGGGGCGCTCGGCGAAATCGACATCATGGAGATTGTCGGTTCAAGGCCGACGCGGCTGAACTCAACCGTTCATTACCAAAATCTCGATGGCACTCCAATTGCCAATAATGTCGTGCGCACGACAACCGTCGATCTTTCTCAAGAGATGCATGTTTATGGCGTCGACTGGCGCGAGGATACCATCGCTTTCTACCTCGATGGCGTGAAGATGGGCGAGATGGTGACGCCCGATGCGCTGAAAGCGTGGATGTATCTTCTGACTAATCTCACAGTCGGAGGCATTCTTGCAGGTAATCCCGATGCCACTACGTCGTGGCCGGGCGAATATAAGATCGACTATATTCGCGTCTGGCAGGACCCCGGTGCAACGCCTTCCGATCCGATGAGCAAGAGCGGCAGCGATCTTGTGGATACAATCGCGGGTGGCGCGGGCAACGACACGCTGTCGGGCTTGGGCGGTAACGACACGCTGCAAGGTGGTAGTGGTGATGATCTTTTGCTTGGCGGTGATGGCGACGATCGCATGGCGGGCGATTTTGGAAACGACACGCTCGATGGCGGTGCAGGCATCGACAATCTTCTCGGCGGCGCTGGCGATGATACCTATCGTGTCGATAACAGCGCCGATGTGATTTTCGATGGGGATGGGCTTGGTTATGACAAGGTGCTAGCCAGTGTCGATTATGCGCTGACGCCAAAGGGCATAGGTGGTTATTTAGAGGAATTAATCTACATCGGTACGGGATCGTTTCGGGGCGAGGGCAATGGGTTTGCGCAAATCATGACGGGCGGCATGAATGGCGACACTCTTATTGGCAATGGTGGCCATGATACGTTGAACGGATTAGCTGGTGACGATTATCTTTTGGGTGGCGATGGCAATGATCGCCTCGATGGCGGACTAGGTGCCGACATTATGGAAGGCGGCCCAGGTAACGATCTTTACATCGTCAATGTGACGTCCGATCTGATTGTCGAAAATCTCGATGGCGGCGTAGATAATGTTCAATCCGCGGCCAGCTATTGGCTCTCCGACAATATCGACAATCTGACACTGACAGGTTCGCTTGCGCTTTCAGGTACTGGCAATGCGCTCGCTAATCTCATTACTGGCAATAGCGGCGCGAACATTGTTGCCGGTGGCGAGGGTGACGATACGCTCCTTGGCCAGAGCGGCAATGACATGCTGATCGGCGGCGTGGGTAATGACCGGCTCGATGGTGGAGCCGGAACGGATTTGATGGAAGGCGGCGCAGGTGACGATGTTTATGTTGTCAATCATGTTGGCGATGCTGTCATCGAAGCGGCCGATGAGGGCGTCGATCTCGTCCAATCATCGGTCGGTTTCACGCTTGGTCCTGCATTCGAGAATTTATTGCTGATAGGTGCAGGTCTGAATGGCGGAACCGGTAATGCGCTTGCTAATACACTAACCGGTAATTCTGTAGCGAATTGGCTATCCGGCCTTGCAGGCAATGATACGCTGAATGGCGGCGGCGGCAATGATACGCTGGATGGCGGCGAAGGTAATGACACGCTTGATGGCGGTGGTGGTGTCGATCATGCCTATGGCGGGTTGGGCGATGATGTTTTTGTGATCAGCACGTTAGGTGATACGGCGTTCGAGAATGCGGATGAAGGTCATGATGTCGTTCAGGCGGCGGTTTCTTTTACGTTGGGCGACAATATCGAAGAGCTGATCCTGATAGGATCGGGCGGGTTGAAGGCGACCGGCAATGCGCTCGACAATGCCGTCAGTGGTAATGCGGGCGGCAATGCGCTGAATGGCCGAGCCGGCGCAGATACGCTTTATGGCGGTGGTGGCATCGATAGTTTTGTACTCCAAGCCGGAGAGGGGAATGGCGATGTCATCCTCGATTTCGCAGGAGCTGGCGTTTCAGGTGGCGATCGACTGTTGCTGCAGGGCTATGCCGCTGGAGCCAAGCTCGTCAATGAAGCCGGGACCGATGATTGGAAAGTGGAGAACGCGGGCATCTTGGTCGATAGCTTCACGCTTGTGGGTGTAAACAAGCTGATTACCAGCGATTATGCCTTCATCGCATAAGGCTGAACTGGCGGTTTGGATGATTTCGGGATAGAAAGCGGCTCTTCCTGCCTTTTGAAGGACCGATCCCTATCATGACCGCCATCGCCGATGCGGTGTCCCGCCGCCGCACCTTCGCGATCATTTCGCATCCTGACGCCGGTAAAACGACCCTCACTGAAAAGCTCTTGCTGTTCGGCGGTGCCATTCAGCTTGCTGGCGAGGTGAAGGCGAAAAAGAATCGTGTCAGTGCGCGATCGGACTGGATGGGTATTGAAAAGGAGCGCGGCATTTCGGTCGTCACCTCAGTGATGACGTTCGAATATGACGATTGCGTTTTTAACCTACTCGACACGCCGGGCCATGCCGACTTTTCGGAAGACACTTATCGTACGCTGACGGCCGTCGATTCAGCGATCATGGTGATCGATGCCGCCAAGGGCATCGAAGCGCGCACGCTTAAACTCTTTGAGGTTTGCCGTCTGCGCGATATTCCGATTGTAACCTTTATCAATAAGCTTGATCGTGAGAGCCAAGATCCATTCGCGTTGCTCGATGAAATTGAGAAGACGCTGGCACTCGACACGGCTCCGGTGAATTGGCCGATTGGACGCGGCCGTTCCTTCGCAGGCACTTACGATTTCAAGCGCAGTACCGTACGCAAGCTTGATAGCGATGCCGAACCTGTGCGTGTCAACGGGCCGGAAGATCCAGCCATCATCGAAATGCTGCCCGTTCAAGAACGCGATGCGTTTGCAGAAGAGCTTATTCTGGCTGCTGAAGCCTGCCGGCCTTTCGATCTCAAGGCTTTCAACGAAGGCCATCTGACGCCTGTGTTCTTTGGGTCAGCGCTGCGAAATTTCGGCGTGCGCGATCTGATCGATATGCTGGCAAAAGATGCACCGCCGCCGCGCGTGCAAGAGGCTGATACGCGCGAGGTGAAGCCTGACGAGTCGAAAATGACCGGCTTCGTGTTCAAGATTCAGGCGAATATGGACCCCAACCACAGGGACCGTATCGCCTTCATGCGCGTCTGCTCAGGTACGCTCACACGCGGCATGAAGGCCAAGCTTGTGCGCACCGGCAAAAGCATGTCGCTCAATGCGCCGCAATTCTTTTTCGCGCGTACGCGTGCGCTCGCCGAAGAGGCTTATGCAGGCGATGTGGTCGGTATCCCCAATCATGGCACGCTGCGTATCGGCGATACGTTGACGGAAGGCGAAGACCTTTTATTCCGTGGTGTGCCGAGCTTTGCGCCTGAGATTTTGCGCCGCGTGAAAGTTTCCGACGCGATGAAGGCGAAGAAGCTGCGCGAATCCCTACAGCAATTGGCGGAAGAGGGCGTGGTGCAGCTTTTCGTGCCGCTCGATGGTTCAGGTGCGATAGTAGGCGTGGTGGGCGCACTCCAACTCGACGTGCTCGCGGAGCGTCTTAACGCCGAATACAATCTGCCGGTCGCGTATGAGCAATCGCGCTTCAGCCTGTGCCGCTGGATTTCGGCCAAGACGCGCGCCGATCTCGATAAATTCGTCGCGGCGCATGGGTCTTCAATCGCGGAAGATTTGGATGGCGCGCCGGTGTTCATGGCGTCCTCGCCTTTCTCCCTCAACTATGAAGCAGAGCGCTGGCCTGACATCATCTTTAACGATGTGAAGGATTATCAAAAAAAGGCGGCCTGAGGCCGCCTTTTCTCTTTGGGCTTGGTTTGTGCCGCTTACGGATATTCGTAAGCCCGTTCGCCATGTTGAGCGAGATCGAGCCCGTCATATTCCGATTCCTGATCGACACGCACGGGTACGAACAGTCCGATGAGTTTCGTTAGGATCCACGTTGCTGCGGCCGACCAGAGCGCGACGACGCCCACCGCAAGTGCTTGCACGCCGAGTTGCTTGCCGGCTGTCATGCCTTCTGCAAGGCCAGCACCGCCAAGTGCTGAGCGAGAAGAAGGCGAGCAAGAGCGAGCCCAGCATACCACCCACACCATGCACGGCGAATACGTCGAGACTGTCATCGATTTTGGCATGTTGCTTGATGTAGAGCGTCGCGAAGAAGCAGACGAGACCGCCCGCAAAGCCGATCACAATTGCGCCCATCGGGCCGACTGTCCCTGCGGCGGGCGTGATCGTTGCGAGGCCCGCCACACAGCCGGTGACGATGCCGATCGAGGTCGGCTTGCCGACCTTCAGCCATTCAATGCAGGTCCATGCGGCGGCACCGGCACAGGCGGCAAGATGCGTTGCAAGGATGGCCGAGGCCGCTGTTCCGTCGGCGACAAGCGTCGAGCCGCCATTGAAGCCGAACCAGCCGACCCACAGCATGCCCGCGCCCGCCATGGTGAGGCCAGGGCTATGGGGTGGGGTCAGGTTTTGCGGGAAAACACGGCGCTTGCCGATCATGATCGCCAGCACGAGAGCGGAGATGCCTGCTGTCGTGTGCACAACGATGCCGCCTGCGAAATCCATCGCACCCATTGCAGCCAACCAGCCATTACCCCAAATCCAATGTGCTGCGGGGACGTAGCAGACCAAGAGCCACAAGGCCGAGAAGATCACGACAAAGGCGAAATTGGCACGCTCGACAAAGGCACCGATGATCAGCGCCGGTGTGATGATTGCAAATGTCATCTGGTAGAGCACGAAAACCGTTTCCGGCAGGCCGGAGGGTGCGCGCGGGCCGCCTGTGCCTGCGAGGAACATTTTGCTCAGGCCGCCAATGAAGGGTGCGTCACCATCAAAGACGAGGCTGTAGCCGCAGACCGCCCAGAGCAGCGAGACGACGCAACAAATGGCGAAACACTGCATCACAACCGAAAGCAGGTTCTTGTGGTGGACGAGCCCACCATAAAAGAGCGCAAGGCCCGGCAGCGTCATGAACAAGACGAGGGCGGAGGCTGTCAGGATCCAGGCGACTGAAGCGGAGCCTGCATCGGCAGCAAAGGCAGGGCCTGCCACAAGGCAGAGCAGGATCGTCAGAAGGGAGAGGGGAAGGCGCATCGACTATACTCGTTTCAGGTCACAAATGGTGCGGCTGCCTAGCTTTTCGGCAGTAACTGCCTAATTGGCATGCAAAAATCGCCCTCTCAGGCCGTTACGTTGCCGCATTGCCTGAAAAGTGCGTTTTCTGACCAGGAACTACGCAACGGCCATGCCATCGGCTGGCCGTTGCGGGATGCCTTTCAGCGCTCGAAGCGGAGATCGAAGCGACCGACGCCCGGCATTTCGGCAACGAGGTCGCAGGCATGGGGCACGGCGACTCCGCCGCATAGGGATCCAAGCGTGACCAAGTGGCCGGCACGAATGCCGCCGAGTTGGTCACGTTTGGCCGGGTCGGCGCTTGCTTTCGCATAGGCCATGAGTGGGGCCAGCACATCGCCATTGGGATGGGTAGCGGGGCCGTCGAACAAGGTATGGCCGTCAGCCTTGATAACAATCCGTCGCTGCGGCAGATCGAGTTCCGCGCGCGATAGGATGGGCCCCGTCGCATAGCCACCATTGGCGACATTGTCGGCCATATGCAGCAACAGCGACGGAACCTCGATGAAGCGGGTCTCGACGAATTCGAAGCCCAGCAACACCTCACCCACGAGTTCGAGCGCCTCGGCCCGGTTGATCTCGTGCTGCGGTAAGTCTTTCGTCAGGCGGATAGCATACTCAACTTCTGCCGCTATGAAGCCGGTCGGGGCAGCGTGGAGTACGCGATCCTTGGTGGTGTACATCGGTCCGGCGAAAACGGTGCCATCCGGAGCAAGCCCAATCTTCCATGCTTTTACCTCATGGCCCAGCGCCTCTGTCACGAGGCGTTGCGTTTCGTAAGATTCAGCAAATGAGGCTGGCGGCGGCGTATCGAGTTCAAGACGCGTCCGGTCCCTGCGTGCGGCCAAAAGCCTGTCTGCAAGGCTCTTCGGTGTTGAGTGATCCATAGCGTCCTCCATTACTGTTATTGTCGGTTTTGCGAATCCTGAGCGGCGAGTGTGACGAAGCAGCGCGAGCGGTGCAATTCCCGTTGCGGATGGGTGTAGCTCTCGGCCATGATCATACCGTGATGTTTTCAACGAACTCCCCTTCCTTGCTGCACCGCACTCTTGGCAAGAGCGGTCTTTCCGTCTCCGCTCTCGGTTTCGGCGGCGCGCCCCTGGGCGATCTGTACGCGCACATTCCGGAAGCGCAGGCGATCGACACGGTGCTTGCTGCGCTCGACGCAGGCGAAACGCTTATCGATACATCACCGCTTTATGGACATGGCCTGTCTGAACACCGGATCGGTGCAGCGCTGCGGCAGCGGCCTGATCAAGGCGTTGTTATCTCCACTAAAGTGGGGCGCGTTGCCAATCCGTTTGGTTCGGCGGGCGATTATTCAGGTTATACCGGCGGCCTGCCACATGAAATGCGGTTCGACTATTCGTATGACGGTACGTTGCGCGCACTTGAACAATCCTTGTTGCGGCTCGGTTGCGACCGGATCGATATTGCCCTGATCCATGACGTTGATTTCTGGACACATGGCGATTCTGTTTCGCTCCGCATTGCGGAGGCGATGACCGGTGCTGTGAAAGCGCTTGAACGTTTGCGGACTGAAGGTGCGATCAGCGCTTACGGGATAGGGGTGAATGAGGCGGACAAGGCAGAATTTTTCGCGCGCGAAACCGATATGGATTGCGTGATGCTCGCAGGTCGTTATTCACTGTTGGAACAGCCCGCACTTGAATCCTTTCTGCCTTTGGCTGTTCAGAAGAATATCGGCGTCATGCTGGGTGGAGTTTTCAATTCCGGTATCCTTGCGACCGGTGCCATTGAAGGTGCGCGCTATAACTACAAATCGGCACCCGATGACGTTCTGGCCCGCGTCCGTCGGATTGAAGCGGTTTGCAAAGCGCATGGGGTTCACATCCGGCGGGCAGCACTGCATTTTGCGCTCGCTCATCCTGCCGTTGCAAGCGTGGTGTTGGGCGCTGTCAGTCCAGGAGAAATCGCGGCACAAATGGCTGATTTTGCGGCAACGCCACCTGCCGATTTGTGGCGTGATCTGAAAAGAAACGGTCTTCTGACCGATACGGCGCCGGTGCCGGCATGACGCTCCGTATCGACGCGCATCAGCATTTCTGGACATTGAAGCGCGGTGATTATGGCTGGCTGACACCAGATTTCGGTCCGATCTATCGCGATTTCGGTCCTGCTGATCTGATCCCGCTCGTAATGCGCAACGGGATCGACAAAACAATTCTTGTCCAAGCGGCACCAACAGAATCGGAAACGCATTTTCTTCTCGGTATCGCCGAAGTGACACCCTTCGTTGCTGGTGTCGTCGGTTGGGCCGATTTCGAATCCAAGGACGCGCCCTGGCGAATTGCCGATCTCGCGCGTAACAAATTACTCGTGGGCTTAAGGCCCATGGTGCAGGACCTGCCGGATCCGAAATGGCTTGCTCGGCACGATCTCGCGCCTGCTTTGAATGCCGTTGCCGATGCCGGATTGATTTTCGATGCACTCGTTCTACCCGAACACCTGCCGACCTTGGCCGCCATGATTTGGCGACATCCCAATCTTCCGGTAGTTGTTGACCATGTCGCCAAGCCAAATTTGCGCAAAGGTATTTCTGAGACGTTCTGGAACGATATGGCTATACTCGCAAAGCAGCCGCAATGCGTATGCAAATTATCAGGCTTGCTGACGGAAGCGCGCAAGGGGGCTGGCGTCGAAGACCTCAAGCCTGTGTTCAACCGCATGCATAAGCTGTTCGGTAGCGAGCGTATTTTATGGGGTTCGGATTGGCCAGTGTTGTCGCTTGCCGCTTCTTATGATGATTGGTTCGCCATCGCACAAAAGCTTACGGGACATCTCTTGCCTACAGAGCGTGATGCTATTTTTGGCGGTAATGCAAAACGAATTTATCTCAGCGGACGCGGGAGAGGCTGAATGCTCAAGACTATCGATCCGCTCTTGAATGCCGATCTTCTCTGGGTTCTCGCGGCTATGGGCCATGGCGACGATCTCGCTCTCGTGGATGCCAATCATCCTGCCGACACGGTGGCTTCCCATTGCATTGTGAAAAAACCGCTTCGCGTCAGCGCTGCGAATATGGCCGAGGTGGCGCGCGCCATTCTGACTGTTTTCCCGCTCGATGATTTTACGGACGATCCGGTGCGACGGATGGAAGTGGTGGGCGTGCCAACCGAGATCCCGCCGATCCAGCGTGAAGTCCAAGGCGTCGTCGATGCGATGCAGGGCCGTTCTTTCAAGATGGCTGGTATCGAACGTTATGCTTTTTATGAAGCTGCGAAAAAATCCTTTGCCGTTGTGCAGGTTAATGATGCGCGGCCCTATGGCTGCTTCCTGTTTCGCAAAGGCGTTATAGCCGGATAAGACGGCACCACCGCGCCATTATAAGCTTTGCCTTCGGAACGATCCCAATCTCTTTGCGTTTGCCCATCCTGTGATGCGCGGTGGCGCAGTGCGCGCTTTTTCCGAGGGGAACAGAGATGGTGGATCCGGTCGCGCCGCGCGCGGGTATGACCCTGAGCTTTGCTGATGAGTTTGATCGGGCATCGATCAATGGTGCTGGCAGTCCGGGATGGCTCACCACCTATTATTGGGGAGCGCGCAGACTGAGCGAATTCAACCAGCAGCAGATTTTTGTTGATTCCAGCTATGGTGCAGGAATTGATCCGTTCGTTTTCAGTGATGGCAGTGTCAATATCACGGCGCAGAGAACGCCAGCCGGTGTCTACGACCAATATGGCTACCCCTATCTCTCCGGTCATATGAACACGTATGACACGTTCAATTTCCGCTATGGCTATATGGAAATGCGCGCGAAGGTCGCCGCAGGCCAAGGTTTTCTTGAAACGTTTTATGCCTCTCGGACAGATAAGTCTGTGCTGGGTGAGATCGACATCCTTGAATTCATCGGTAGCCAACCGAAGGCGCTTTACGGCACCGTCCACTATGATGACGATGGATTGCTGACAAAATCGAAGGTAGTGCGTGCAGCGCAGCTCGATGCACTGAGTGCAGATTTTCATACTTATGCGGTTGATTGGACGCCAACCTATATTCGCTTCTATTTCGACGGACAGCTCACGGGCGAGATCACTACACCGGATTCATTAAAAGCGGCCGTCTATCTGATGGCAGATTTTTCTGTTGGTGGCACATGGGCTGGGTATCCGGATTCAACGACGCCATTCCCGTCGGCTTACAGCATCGATTACATTCGCGTCTGGCAGGATGCTTCAGCATTTAATTCCGAGATAATCACCGGCACTGGCAGTTCGGAATCGCTTGCGGGTGGCGATGGAGCCGATGTGATTACAGCGGGAGCGGGCGATGACACTGTGCTTGCCGGCAATGGCGGCGACCTTGTGCGCGGTGGTTCCGGCGACGATCGTCTGCAAGGCAATGGCGGATCGGATACGCTTGTTGGCGAAGCGGGTATCGATCAACTGCAAGGCGGCCCCGACAATGATTTTTATCCCCTGCTCAATCTCGAAGACACGATCACGGAGGGCAAGCTTGGTGGTTTCGATACGGTGCTTGTGCACGATTCTGTCTACACATTGCCCAACAATGTGGAAGCGTTGATCTATACCGGAAAAGCTGCTGCCAGTCTGAAGGGGCAATGGAGCAATAACTTCATCGTTGGCGGTAATGCTGGCGATACGATCGATGGCTCAATAGGGAATGATACGCTGATTGGTGGTGCTGGTGCCGATCATTTTCTGGCTGGTGCAGGAAATGACATGCTGATTGCCACGCGCGGTGGGAATGATGTCATGAACGGGGCCGGAGGGCGTGATACGTTCATGTTTGGTCCTGCGGCTGGATCGACGATCACAGTGCAGGATTATACACCCGGCCTCGACTGGCTCGATTTTCGTCGGTTGGGTATCGACACATTGTCGGAGTTGCAGGCGGCGATGGTGGCCGATGTCGATGGTGCAGTGGTTACGGTGGCTGCAACAACGATCCACCTGAATGTAGCGCCATCTGCAGTGAAGGCCGCTGATATTGTCGCCGGACCTCTGCCGACAGTCACACAGCCTGTCATCTCTATGCTCAGCAATCAGACTATTCTGGCAAGCTCGCCGGTGGGTGCGGCCGTTTCGATATTCGTTCCTAACGATGTGCCTGAGGCGCTCTCCTATTCGTTAATCTCAGGTGGGGGCGGATTGTTTGGCATCGAGGGGCGCGAACTCGTCGTAAAAGGCGCGCTCGTCGGCGGCCAATCCTATACGCTCGGCGTGCGTGCGACGAACGAATTCGGCTTCACGCGCGATCAGACATTCACTGTGCAAACGCTCGCTAATACTGCGCCTACAAATCTAACCCTGTCGGGCAATACCGTCAGCCAAAGCGCAGCGGTCGGAACCATCATTGGCGCGGTTTCAGCGATCGACGTCGATCCCGGCGATAGCCTCGCTTATTCCTTGACCGGCAATGCAAATGGGCGATTTGCACTGAGTGGTACGCAACTCATCGTTGCAAATACGCTCGATGCGGTGCCTTACTCGGTGACTGTAGTCGCGACCGATCTTGGCGGTCTTTCGATTTCCAAAAGCTTCACCATCAATGTCAGCGGCGGTGCTATTCTTGATGGAGTGACAGTGAGTGGCACGGCGGGCCATGACATCATCACCCCCACTCAATCGGTAAGCGGCCAAGCCCTTCCAAGCACCAAGGGTGATCTTTTGCTCGGCAATGCTGGCAATGACACGCTCGACGGCGGGGCGGGTAATGACAGGCTTGAGGGCGGCGCAGGTGCCGATCGCTTCATCGGCAATGCGGGTGCAGACAGTTTCATTGGCGGTACCGGGCTCGATACCGTGACCTACGCAGCGGCAACGGCGCCTATTGCTGTGGACATGATGGCACCCGATTGGCTTGGTGCCGCAGGCATGGCCGTCGGCGATGTGTTCAGCGAAGTGGAGGCCATCGAAGGCACGGCATTCGACGATATGATTTACGCAAGCATGAGCGGAGATCGATTGAGCGGGCTTGGCGGCAACGATCTGCTTGTCGGCCGCGCGGGTCTTGACACGATCCTAGGCGGCGATGGCGCGGATACGCTCGATGGCGGTGCCGGTAATGACTCAATGGTTGGGCAGGCCGGGAATGATCTATGTCTGATGCGATCAGGTTCAGGTCTCGATCTGATTTCAGGTTTCCAATTTGGCTCCGCAATCGGCGATGTCATTAAATTCGAGACCACGCTTAAAAGCTTTTCGGATGTGCTGGCCAATGCGGTGGATGTCGTCAATGGCAACTCGCCGTTCGGCACGGCTTTCACTGGTGTAGTGATCAGCTATGGATCGGATAAGGTTTACATAGCAGGTACGGTCATTGCGAAGTTGAACGCGAACGATTTCGCCTTCGGCGCGCCTCCGCCATCGGGTGTGCTTGTGATGGGTACGGCATCGGACGACATCATCACGCCGACCGCGACCATTCCCGGACAGCCTCTGCCTGGCACTGGCAACGATACGGTGAAGGCCTCAGACGGGAACGATTTGATCGCAGGCGGATCAGGGAATGATTTTCTGCAAGGCGAAATTGGAAACGACACGCTCGAAGGGGGGGTGGGACCGGATATTCTGGATGGCGGAGCTGGCTTCGACACCGCCAGCTACACCCATGCCTTAGGCCCAGTGGCTGTCGATATGCTGATCAATAATTGGTCGGGTGCCAAAGGGGAGGGCGTAGGTGACATCTTCTACGGGGTAGAAGCGCTTGAGGGTTCATCCTTCGATGATGTTTTCCTCGGGATTAATGAAGGTGCGCGTCTTTCCGGCCTAGGCGGGAGCGACCGTCTGGAAGGCCGTGCGGGTTCGGATACGCTCCTTGGTGGCGAGGGCAATGACACGCTTGTGGGTGGTTCGGGCAATGACAGTCTCGATGGCGGCGCGGGGAATGACGTGTTCGTCTTCTCGGCCAATTCTGGCAAAGATGTCCTCGCAGGGTTTGTTGCCGGGGCCACATCGGCCGATGTGCTCAAGTTTGTCGGTATTTACAGCGATTTCGCCGCCATTTTGGCTGTCACCCACGATGAGACAGGCGTGACCTCACCTTTCGGAACCTCGTTCTCCGGCACGATCATCGGAACCGGGGCCGATCAGATCTGGCTATCCGGCGTGACCAAAGCGCAACTGAATGCCGTAGATTTTGTTTTTGCTTGACTTGGCCGAACCAAAACCAAGGCCCGGCTTTAGATTCGCTTGAACTTAACCCCTAAATCCGGTTTGTTCTTCAGCTTGGGGGATTAAGGAAGACTTCTCGGTGCCGACACGTTGGTTTTGGCCAACCTTCTTCTTTTTGGGAGGTTGGCTGTTCCTGAGCTCGCCATGGCTATTCGGTGATCTTACGATCCCGTATGACGCCAAGGCGCATTTTCAGGCCCAAATGCAGTTTTTGGCGCACTCACTCCATACCGGCCAGTCGCCGTTTTGGACCCCGCATGTCTTTGCCGGATCGCCTCAGATTGCCGACCCGCAATCGCTGATCTTCTCACCCGCTCTATTCTTGGCTCTCATCTTCCCAGAGCCGAGCTTCGTCGTGCTCGATGGTTATGTCATCGCGCTGCTTGCCTTTGGCGGACTTGCGGCGCTTTATTTTGCACTTGATCGCGGCTGGCATCCCGCAGCCGCTCTTGTTGCTGCTTTCGTTTTCGCCTTCGGCGCCTCTGCCGCATGGCGCATTCAGCATGTCGGTCAGATCCAGAGTTATTGCTTTTTTGCCATCGCGCTCTTCTTGCTCGCGCGCGCGCTCGACCGAAAAAGCTGGCCCTATGGTCTGGCTGCGGGCTTCTTCATTGCGCTGACGGTCGTCTCACCCAATCAGGTCGCCTATTTGGCCGCCCTGTTCATCGCTGCTTACGTGATCAATCATTGGCTGAGCGGTGGGTCGTTCAAGGCAATCGTTGCGAATATCCGCGCTACCTTTGTTCCAGTTTCTGTTGCTGCGCTGTCCTGCCTGCTCTTCTCGGCCGTGCCGCTGATCCTGACCATCCTGTTCGTCGACGCGTCGAACCGACCGGAAGCTAACATGCAGGAGGCGATGCTGGGCTCGCTCCATCCTGCCACTGTGCTGACACTTGTTGCATCCGATCTGTTTGGTGCATTGAACCAGAGCGTCTCCTATTGGGGACCTTCGAGTGCGCAATGGGCTGCGAAGGAAACCAATCTCGCCCAGAACATGGCCCAGCTTTACATGGGCGCACTGCCTGCTCTCGCGCTGATCGCTGCATTGCTTTCAGGACGCAACATTCTCAACCGTGACGTGCGGATTTTTGTGTTTGGGCTAGGTTTCTTTGTCCTGTATGCGCTCGGCCATTACACGCCGCTTTTTGAGGTGCTGTTCCATTATGTTCCCGGTGTGAACGGTTTCCGCCGCCCGGCAGACGCCACTTTCATGATCGGCGCGATGGCAGCGATGGTGGCGGCGTTCAGTGTCGACCAATTGCTGCGCGCATCTTCGATGCGGATCGAAGGGCGCATGCTAACGATGATTCTTGTCATCGTGGCGGTGCTACTCGCCGCTTGTACCAGTATCGCCATTCATTTTGACCGCTTGGGTGACGCGGCCAGACCGATCATCACAAGCGGGCTATGGATCTTTGCTGGTCTCGTCGTGCTTGGCACGGCCTATCGCTTCCGCCATATGACAGCGGTGGCAACCGGACTTGTTGCGATCTTCTTCGTCGCCGATCTCTACGCCAATAATGGCCCCAATGAATCGACAGCTGAACCGCCGCTTGCGTATGAAATTCTCAATCCAAACTGCAAGAACCCGACTGTCGGATTCCTGAAACGTAAAGTGCGCGAAGCATCGATGGGGGCTTATAAGCCGCGCGTCGAATTTGCAGGGCTTGGCTTCAACTGGCCGAATGTCGGGCTCGTGCAAGGCTTCGAGAACGTCTTTGGCTACAACCCGCTGCGTCTTGCAGATTTCAATGCTGCGACGGGTGCACCCGACACGATCTCTGCACCGGAAGAGCGCCAATTCACGCCGCTCTTCCCATCCTATCGTTCGAACTTCGCCAATCTTATCGGGTTGCGCTATATCGTCTCAAAAGTTCAGATCAACCAGATCGACAAGAACCTCAAGCCCGGCGACCTCAATCTGATCGGCGTAACAGGCGAAGCCTTTATTTATGAAAATCCGCGCGCCTTGCCGCGCGCCATGTTTATTGATCGCGTTGTGATCGGCGATTTCGAGGCGATGACAAAGACCGGAGAATGGCCGGAAGGCTTCAATCCGGAGCGTGAATTCGTCATTGATGTTAACGATACCGATGGTTTTGAGTACTTCATCCGTAAAGAAGGCGTTGCAGCCAAAGCTGCCGTGATGATCCGCGTTTACGAGAATACGCGTATCGACATCGAGGTTGAGGCGGATGGCGATGGCTTCGTGCTGTTAAACGACACTTGGCATCCCTGGTGGCGTGCGAGCATCGATGGCACTGAAGTGCCGATCCTCCGCGCTAATGTCATGTTCCGCGCTGTGCCGGTCACGGCGGGAAAGCACATCATCCAATTTGAATTTCGTCCTATTGAGGGCGCGCTGGCAGAGCTAGCCGCCAAGCTCAATGAGGATGAGGCCGACTGAGCCGGATACGGATCGTTGCAATAAAAAAGGCGGCCCTGCGGCCGCCTTTTGTGTTTTGATCGTGCATTCACTCAGGCGAGTTTGGCAAATTTATTGTCCCGCGGGTGCCACATGGCACCCTTGAGCACCACACCCTCCGAGACGATTTTGCGATCGCCGATCAGATGTTCGCCAGTCACGTCGATGTAATCGAACGAGCCTTTCTTCACCGATAGGATCGTGGCATCGCCCAAAGCGCCGACACGGAGCGAGCCGAATTCAGGACGCTGCAGAGCGCTGCCGCAATTCACCGTGGTGGCTGCGATCACATCCTTCAGATCCATTCCCAAGCATAGGAACTTCGAGAGCGTCGTGACTTGGTCGAAGGCGGGACCATCGATGCAAACGGTGTGAATGTCCGATGAAATCGTATCCGGATAAAATCCGTTCGCCATCATCGTGCGCGCCGTCTTGAACGAAAACGAACCGCCGCCATGGCCGACATCGAAAATCACGCCGCGTTCGCGCGCGCGCTGCACAGCCGGTTTCACCGTGCCCTGTCCTGTGCAAGGCGCATTCGGGAAGGGACGGAAGCAATGGGTGAGGATGTCGCCCGGGCGCAGACGATCGACCACTTCCTCATAGGTCGGAGGCGGATGATCGATGTGGCACATCAGCGGCATGCCGGTTTCATCGGCCACTTGCAGGGCGATATCCAGCGGCTGCGTGCCGGACGTTCCTGAGGAATGTTTGCCGACGCGAACCTTGATGCCGACGATGACATCGCGGTTTGCGTCTGCGACTTTCACCGCATCGGCAGGAGCCATCAGACGCATCTCTTCGCTCTCACCAACCATCACGGTTTTCGAGAAGGCATAGATGCCGGCAAATGAGACATGCAGATAAGCAAGAATGCGAGCTTCACTCTTCTCGATCACATGTTTGCGGAAGCCCATGAAATTTCCCGGACCCGCGCTACCCGTGTCGACAGAGGTCGTCACGCCAGAGGTGCGGCAGAATTCATCGGCATTGATGCCGAGCGATGTCCCGCCCCAATAGACGTGTGTGTGCAGGTCGATAAGTCCCGGCGTGACGATGTAGCCGGAGACATCGCGGATTTCTGTGTCGGGTCCCGGCTTCACGCTCGGCCCGATTCCTGAAACGCGCCCGTTCTCGAACGCGACATCCATCACGCCGTCGATGTTCTGGGACGGGTCGATGACGTGTCCGCCCCGCAAGATCAATTGTGCCATGCTGTCTCTCCCTCAAGCCGGCGGTATGGAACCCTTGCGCTCAACGATCATCCGGTATTGCTCCGGCTCGCGATGGCGCTCAAAATTAAAAACCCAATCCTTGTAGGATTTGGTTAGATCGAGATCGCAACGCGCGATCACGAGTTCGTCATCCTGTGTTAGTGCTTGACCGATCACTTCGCCTGTCGGTGCCACGATCGACGAATTGCCAATCATCTCGCAGCCTTCTTCGACGCCGCATTTGGCAACACTAACAACCCATGTACCGTTTTGATACGCGCCCGATTGGATTACAAGCTGGTTGTGAAACTCCGATAGGCGGTCATGTTCAGGCGAGGGCGGATTGTGGCGCGGCGTATTGTAGCCGATCAACACCATCTCGACGCCCTGCAGGCCCATGACGCGGTATGTCTCCGGCCAGCGGCGATCGTTGCAGATGGCCATGCCGAAAATGCCACCCATCGTCCGCCATGTCTTCCAACTGAGATTGCCAACCTCAAAATAACGCTTTTCCAGATGTTGGAAAGCACGCCACGGCTCATGCTCCTTATGGCCTGGTAGATGAATTTTTCGATATTTGCCGACGATGTGACCGTCCTTGTCGACGAGGATGGCCGTGTTGAAACGCCGCGTGCGTCCCTCTTCGACGATCATTTCGGCATAGCCGAGATAAAACCCGATCTTTAATCTTTTGGCTTCGTCGAAGAGTGGTTTGGTGTCTGCGGACGGCATTTCTCGTTCATAGAAATGATCAAGCTCAGCTTGATCTTCCATATACCAGCGCGGGAAGAAAGTGGTCAGCGCGAGTTCCGGAAAGACAACGCAATCGACGCCATGCTTGGCGGCGTCGCGCAGCAAAATGAGCATGCGCTCGACCACATCCTTGCGTGTATGGGCACGTTGAATGGGGCCAAGCTGGGCCGCTCCCATGGTCACAATACGGGTCATGCTGAACGCCTCTTGCGTACGGTTTCGCCGGTCTCTCCGACGATCTGTTCATAAACAACGGGATCGGTATCGCCTTCGGTGCCGATTGCGAGAATGCGCGATGTGGCATCGATACCGAGGGCCGCGCGCATGACAGAATCGTTGGCAGCGATGCGGAATCCTGCGAGACCGGCCACGCCGGATTCGCCGCCGACAATTCCTGACGATGCGAGAATGCGCATCGTGTCGGCAGCGGCGTCATCGGGAATGGCCATGAAGGCTTCGGCCCCATGCTCCAGAATATCCCATGCGATCTGCGAGGCTTCGCCACAGGCCAATCCGGCCATGATGGTTTCGAGATCGCCATCCGCGTTCTTCAATGCGCCAGCTTTCGCGCTTGCAAGAAGGCACGCGGCGCGATCGGGTTCGACGACGATCGTCTTCGGCCGCTGTGCGCCTTGCTTTTCCCAGAACCAGGAGAGCACGCCTGCCGCCAATCCGCCGACGCCGCCCTGAACAAAAACATGGGTGGGGGCACTGCCTTGTGCCAATGATTCAGCGGCGAGCAATGCGTAACCCTGCATCACGCTTTTCGGTACGTCTTGATAGCCGGGCCAAGATGTATCGGAGACGATCTGCCAATTATTATCTCCCGCCACCTCAGCGGCGCGGCGAACAGAGTCGTCGTAATGCTTGCCCTCGCGCCTCACTTCAGCACCGAAGGAACGGATCGCTTCAGCGCGGCCTTCACTCACCCCTTCATGGATGAAGATGATGGCTTTGCAGCCTGCGCGCTGTGCGCCCCATGCGACTGCGCGGCCATGATTGCCGTCGGTGGCGCAAGTGACAGTGAGCGGCTTGCCGCCATTCTCGCGCACGAGTTTTTCAACCGCATAAGCGCCGCCTAGTGCTTTGAAGCTTTTCAAAACGAAACGTGCGTCTTCGTCTTTGTAATGGACAGCACTAACGCCGGTCTCCTTCGCCAGCGCATCGAGAGAGCGCAAAGGCGTCGGTGCGTAACCGGGCCATTGTGAAATCGTCTTCAGCGCCGCTTCGCCCGCAGCGACCGAAAGAATGGCCTTCTCGGCTGGGCCATAGGGTTTTTGGGCTTCGAAGCGGGGGTTGATGAAAAGCTCAATGCTCATGGTTAGGAATCCGCAAGACGCAAGGTTGCGGCCAGCAAGACATCGCTGCCCGCTACAATGTGTTCGGGTTTGGTGAACTCGCGCGGGTTGTGCGACAGGCCGTCGACACTTGGCACGAAAATCATCGCTGACGGTGCAATCGCTGCGATTAATTGCGCGTCATGTCCAGCGCCTGAGACCATGCGGCGCGATGCGTGTCCCATTTCTTTGGCCGCGCCCTCGACTGTTGCGATCAGACGATCATCGAAAGGTGTTGCAGCAAAACGCGCCGTCTCTTGAATGGAAACGCTAACGCCATGGTCTTTCGCAGTTGCAGTCAAAAATTCCTTAAGGTGCCGCTCTGCTGCGTCGAGATGTGCATCGGATGGGTTACGCAAATCGAGCGTCATCGTCACCCGTTTCGGTACGACATTGATCTGTCCCGGTGTGAATTCCATACGACCGACTGTGCAACGCTGGTCCGGAATCGTATCCGCCACTTTGCGCGCTTCCACATTGAGTGAGGAAGCGACGAGACCCGGATCGCGACGATAAGAAATCGGTGTCGTACCGGCGTGATTGCTTTCGCCTTCGAGCGTGATTTCGAACCAGCGAATGCCTTGCACGCCTGTAACGGCGCCAATCACCGGGCCTTCGCTGTCGAGGATTGGGCCTTGCTCGATATGCAATTCTAGATAGGCGCGCGGTTTAATTGTGCCAGGATTCAGATTGCCGATCGCATCGATGGCGCGAATTGCATCGCCTACGCTCACGCCCGCAGCGTCGCGCGCCGCATAGGCCTCGTCGAGCGAGAGAATACCGGCATGGACGCAAGAGCCCATCATGTCAGGTTGAAAACGTGCGCCTTCTTCATTGGTGAAGGCCGCGACGCAAACGGGGTAGCGCGGCGTGATGCCTGCATCGCGAAGAACGGCAACGACTTCAAGCCCGGCGAGCACACCGAGAGCGCCATCGTAACGGCCGCCCGTGCCGACCGTATCGATATGGGAACCGAGCATGACGGTGGCCCGTC
>Ga0214917_10001194_pt1 | contig 33785 bp, 24 predicted proteins | sample LL_1208_BB_MetaG_FD_177983 | JGI IMG/M metagenome (GOLD analysis project Ga0214917, IMG submission 177983) | Freshwater microbial communities from Lake Lanier, Atlanta, Georgia, United States - LL_1208_BB | ecosystem: Environmental > Aquatic > Freshwater > Lake | place: USA: Georgia | collected... | reverse complement strand
GTGCGGGTGCGGGTGCGGGTGCGAGTGGTGCGGGTGGTACGGGTGGTACGGGTGGTGCGGGTGCGAGTACGGATGTCGATTGTGATGCAGCTAATACAGGTGCGGGTGTCGATGATAGCATCATCGATTGTGGTGCTACTAATACAGGTGCTTGTGGTTGTGGTTGTATCGATAGGGCTGATAAGATCCATGCGGGACACGAGGCTGGGTAAGTCTTGCACCCAAAATAGATGGCGGCCAGCAGGAACAATAGAAAAAGACCGATTCCGAGGAGAATCCATAATAGAGAGGAGGATCGCTGCGGCGGTGGTGATGGTGGGAAAGTCTGGGTATCATTACTCGAGACAGAGGGTTCGGCGGAGAGATTGACGACAGGCGTTGAGGCATATGTGGGGGGTGTCGTATCATCCGCGACATTGTGATTCCCGACATATGCCGCGGATGTATTGGTGCCGGCATTGTTCGATCCGGGCGCAGCTGCGGCACCACCATTATTATTATTCTGACCCGGAAAAAAGCCAGGATTGACCTCACCACCACCACCACCACCACCACCACCGCCACCACCACCGGACGTTGCCAATCCTTTTTGATCATTGGCGGTCATGTCCATGCTTGTGATGGTGGCGGGCTCGAACGAGACGCACCCTCCCGCCATGGTCTTGCCCGATTTGCTCGTGATCATGATGCTCCGCTCGATCTGGCAGATGCGGTTGTACGGGAACATGGCCATCTTGAATAGACCTTTTTCGGCGTACGCACTCCCCCATGAATTCCGGATCCACCAGTATGGGATCATGTACTGGTTCGGATTGTTGGGATTGACGGCCGGATTGTCCATCTGGACGGCCGCCGGATTGACCAGCGATTTATCGACCGGCGAGATTCCCCATCCGATGACGGTGACGGCGTGGGCGCCGAGAAGCGAAAGAGGCGCCGCCGTCCCCTGCGATGGATTCGGACAGGTATCGGCGGCATTCTCGGTATCAGGGAGCGTGTATCCATTATCGCCGAGCACACCGACGCATTCGAAATAAATGCCGTCCGGGTTCTTCTCTGTCCGAAAATCACCCGAGATGTCCGTCTCAAGACTCTTGTCGACAAGATTCGAAAACACATGGAAACATCCAATCACGGGCCCGACCTGGAAGATGTGCTGTTTGATCAGTTCGCGGATGGCCGAAATTTTGGAAAAATCGCCCGCTTCCGTCTCCTCCAGGTTCAACCGTTTCACATTCTGGATCATGTATTTCAGGAATTTCCCGGCATTGTAGCAGCCGCAACTGGGGATCTGTTTGTTCATCACGGTCGGATCGCCTCCCCCGCCGGTGCAGTCCGAACTGTTGAGGCACCAGGAATAGTCGACACAGATGTTCGTGCCGATCCCGTTCTTCTCGAGCCATGTCATGACGGAACTCACATCCCCACCGCCGCACTGCGCCGAGGGATAGATGCCTGCCTCCACCGGCAGATTGTTGATGGCGTTCGGGTAGCACGACAAGAGATAGGTCCAGCTGATGTTCGGGCTCGCGGCGTAATTATTCTTGACCACGAACGCGTCGCTGATGGCGGTCGCAATGGCGTACGCCCAGCAACAGCCGCATGAGTACTGCTGGTACTGGCGTGTGGCCGGATCGTTCCGATCCCCGGGCACATTGATGCGATTGACCCCAGTATTAAAAGCCGTGATGAGATTGTACTGGGCTGGAGGCGGGACGGCGCCCCTCGCCAATTTCTTTTTCTTGACGGGCTGTTTTTTCAGGGACGACAGAACAATATTGGTATTGCAGGGGGGCATGATAAACGTGGGAACCTTGCTCGCCCGCGCCAATTTCCCTTTCCCCTTGACGGGCTTTTTCACCACAGGCTTGGCATTGGCGATAAACTCGTTATAATCGGGGATGTTGAGGGACATGTTTTTTACCCTCAACACAAGAATAAAATTTTTCTTCTCTTGAAGAAAAATGGTTCATTATTACTTATTTATTGTCTCATCCTTGAATCATCCAATCTATCGACAGATACAAAAAAAAAGGCGCTACCTCCTTGACCGTTATCAGATCCCCTATACGGTGCTGATCAATGAGAAAGAATCGCCCATGGACGACAGGACAGTCGATACGCTCCTCCCATTGGAATACGATGAAATACTCTATCCGATTGAGGCGAGCGTTCCCACCATGACACAAAAATTTTTATCGGGGGTGCGACAGTATTTCCGATCATTTCCTTCCGAAAATGATATCCCCAATTTCATTGTGCGCATCAATGCCACTGTATATATCCATTTCCCCAAATTGAAAGAACAGATGGAGGGATTGCCACATACACGGATGATTGCGGGTCCAATGTACGCCGAGGATTCGTTCATTGTTGGGATGCTCATGATTTTTTCCAAGGATGTGCTCCTCAATATTCTCAAGGATCCCGCCATCTATGATAAGGATATCATGTCCGGACCGGATGATGTCGTCCTTACCCATCTTGGTCGTAAATACGGCCAGACATATAATATTATGGATCATTTTGTCTATCCCAATGAATCGACACTGGATCGAGATGGGCTCTATAATCTAAACGCCATTGAGCCTCATCGGCATCAGAAATGGTATTTTCGGCTGTGCGATTGGGGGAGTGGACGTTCGACCGATCTAAAGAATTGGGATCGATTAGTTGGGTATTTTGAATCAGAACGAAAACCAGACCATGGCAAAAAAATATGGTGGATCATTCTCATTCTCATCATTTTTATCGGAGGGATCATTTTGATGATATATCGATAGGGAAAATGCTCAGACGACGGATCTTGATTTCAATATACTTGAGCACCTTGGGATTGACATTGAAAATACTCGTCCCTAGTTGATTCTGATCATTGACGGAATAATAAATGGCCTCGTAGTGGTGGGTGCGCAATAAAGTGCGAATTTCCTGAAAGGCCGCATCGATCGTTTGTCTTGTCCGGGCATCCAGGGTTGTATACCCTCCTTTTTTGCGTGTGCCCGTGGGTATTCCCGCGGCCAATGGTATGTCCAGATCCGAGTGCCGATTGTATTTGCGGATGATGGCGTTCCCGCCGCCGGGTACGGCCGTATGATGTTGTTCCTCATTATCGTTGAAAAGAAAGAGCGAGCGCTTGTATGGTTTCTGACGGCACATCCAATCAAAATCGCCAAACCGTCCGGCTCCCTGGAAACGGATCCCATAGATCGGGATATTAAATCGTTCATCTTTTAATATAGCAAAACGTTGTTGCAAGGAGAGTGGCGCGGATGATGGTTTTTGTCCACTACGGCCTAATAATCCCTCGTCGGTTGTATGATGAATTTTTCTGTGACCACTTCCACGACGACTGGGTTTTGGTGATGGGGTACCAGCATATTTTAATGTAGTCGAAGGTTGTTGCAAGGGGATGAATGATCGCCCACGATCACGAGATGGCGATGGAGAGAGGGCTGGTTCATAACCGGCTGCATACGCGAATCCTCCACCACTGCCAGATCGTCCATGGTCGGTTGATTGAAGAGATAGTACAAGATCAGTATCGGATCGTCGCGATGCGCGTCTTTTTCCACCACCGCGACGATCCGATACTGGTGCTCGGGACCGTAGCGGTGATGGAAAATGCCCAGCATCAGAAGATCTCAATCTGGCGAGACGCTGTTGCAAAGAGAGTGTTTTGTTGTACTGATTGATAAAGTGATTGGCAATCTTGAGTTTTCTGGGATCTTTCGAACCTGTGTCTGTATGAAAATCACTCCCTTGAACTGCATCAGGATATGGGGTTACTTTTTTTTTCAATTGTGTGAGGATGTTTGAGGAGGATGGACGTGGCGTCCACCTGAACAAACGACTCATATCTTTAAACAATGCCTCGTTCCATTTTTGTTGAAAGTCCCGGTGTAGTCGTTCCCTTTTTCGTTCGGGTGTCTCTTGCGTTCCCATTTTTTTGTATACAACTATTTTTTTTATTTGACATTATCGGTTTGGATCAAAATCGTCGAATTGATCGGGACATCCATTTTTTTTTTTACATCGATTTGTATATAATAAAAAACATGACGGATCCATCGCACAACAGATCCCAGACATGGCAGCAACTGCGCCCGACAAGATCATTATTGACCCAGTCGCGCCGTAGGGATGGAAAAATCAAGGGCATGCTGTCGCAGTATCTGATCGGCCCGCAGAGTGCTGAACGATTTTTTATAGCCCAATCGATCATACGGCGGAGCCGGGGCTGTCCTTCTTTATCATCCTTATTTTCCTATCTATTGGTAAATTATACAGAAATATTCCAGATCATCGATGCTATGCTCGAGAGAACGCACCGACAGGGCAATCAATATGGCTGTCGTATCATGTCTTATTTATTCTGGCTATATCTGCAACCCGCATTCACCCTTCAGCAACAGACAAAATCCTATGTTAAGGATGTGATGCACATCATTTTTCCGGATCAATATCCAAGACAAGCAAAACGGTCGGCCGTTCCCGGCATGAATGCCTTATCCGATGAATGGAAAAACGTGCCGCTCTGCGGCCATATCCTCATTGCCCTGACTTTCTTTGATCTTACTACTCAGGGAAAGCCGAAAAACATCAGTGGATTGGAGCACGTCTTCCTGTGCATCCGGATCGAGGAGGATTCACGAGGCCATGATTGTATCGTGATATCCTGGTGGGGCAATAAATTATCCATCCTATCCCGCAATTTTGAACATCATGTGCTGGGCATCAGGGAGTCGATGAATCAGCGGATGTCATCTCTTCATCAAATTATCATGTATTACAATCGAGTCTTTGAAGCCGATATCCCCCAAATAGATCCGGAACCCATTCCCATGGCCGTCGTCGTCTCTTTTTATAGTTCGCTGACACCGACCTCCGGCGAGGCGATTGAATCCAATATCGCCTCTCTGCGCGCGCGCATATCGCGGCTCCCTCCGGACGGTGGGCGCGGGCATGATCACGTCGACGCCCAGCGGCAACGGCGTGGCCTCGGCCTTCACGGTGACGGGCAAGGAGGTCATGGTGAGCGCCTCGGGGGGCACGGTGGCGCGGGAGGCCAAGCACACGGGTCCAGAACTCGATGATTCTATATCATGTTGGAAAAAATGACGATAGACAAATGTTCTGGCGATCGAAGATTCTAGGATGTATCTACAGATCGGGCGGCGGACAATATAATATCGAATTTGTCTCGACAAAAAAATTATGGTGATTCACGATTCTGAAAAAAAAAATAGAGTGTGTAAATATTTTCTTTTTCGAATGATATCATTAATCATACCATCATCTAGGTCTTTGAGAAAAACATCCACATTCATGAGGAATATCTTTCACAAATTCCCCAAAATGGATCACCCGTTTCACTAAGAGAGAACATACAAGGGAAACCATCCATCCAGGTTTGCAGTGACATTTTCCTAAAGATTTTTTTTTATGCGGAACAGGCGGTGCACGCCGGTTCTTCTCCTGTATTCTCGGTGGAAATGGTGAAATTGATAGAGGCGACGGGCGCGCGGGAACGGATGTAATAGCATCCCGTCTTCAGGCCCTTCTTCCACCCGTAGAAATGGATCTTGGTGAGGAGATCGAGGGACGGTTCGGCGACAAAGATGTTGAGGCTCTGGCTCTGGTCGATGAAATACTGCCGGTCGACGGCCATGTCGATGAGGGAACGCTGCGGGATCTCCCAGACCGTGCGGTAGATGTTCTTGAGGAAGACGGGGATCGGGAACGAGGCGACCGACCCCTGCGAGGCGATCAATCGATCCATGATCTGGGGCGTCCACAGCCCGATCGCTTCGAGGTCGCGCTTCAGGAACGCATTGCAGATGTAAAACTCGCCCGCATTCGTCCGTCGAGAAAAAATGTTGGACGTCCACGGCTCGAAACACTCGGTGTTGCCCAGGATCTGGCTGGTCGAGGCGGTCGGCATGGGCGCGAGGAGGAGGCTGTTCCGCGTGCCGTAGCGCAGGATGCTCGACCGGAGCGCCTCCCAATCGTGGCGGCCGGAGAGGTCCGGCTTTTTGGCGTGCGCGGCGGCCGGGCAGGACAGTTCGAAATGGAATTTCCCCTTGGCCAGGGGCGAATCCTTGAATGTGATGTACGGCCCTTCTTTCATGGCGAGACGGTTCGAGGCGGAGAGCGCCGCGAAATACATGGTCTCAAAGATGTCCTTGTTGAGCGCCCGCGCATCCGCCTCGTCAAAGGCGAGACGGAACGCGCCAAACACATCCGCCAATCCCTGGATCCCGATCCCGATGGGGCGGTGGCGTTTGTTGCTGACCTCCGTCTCCGGGAGCGGGTAGATGTTCAGATCAATGACCCGGTTCAGATTCTCGGTCACGGCGCAGACCACGCGGTACAATTCATCAAAATCAAAGACAGGGCAGAGGATGGATCTCCACACGTCCGTGAATCCTCCCAAGTATTTCCCATCCTGGAAGATCGCCGGGACGGTCGTCAGGGCGTGCTCTTTCCGCGCCTCCATCCACGCCCCCGCGTGCTCTTCGATATCCCGTTTCTCGATATCCGGGCACTCGAGTGAGAGGAGATTGCAGAACGGACAATTCTTTTTGGTGTAGACGATCCACCGTCCGATCGTGGCGCGCTTGGGGTTGGGTCGGATGAAACGAGGGAGCGCGATGGACGCGAGATTGCAGCAGGCGTACTCATCATTGTCGCTGTACTCGATAATCTCGGTGCACTGGCCCGTGCAGACGCCCGAGAACCATCCCTTGCCCGTGACCGGCTCTGTGAAACAGTAGGTATCCCCGTAACGATCCGTCCTGTCAATCTCCATCACCCGCAAATCCCGGATAATCTCGTGACCAATCTCCTCCCGATAATCGGAGGACAGATTGTCCGGATCCAGCATCCTGAAACGGGATCGCGAGAGGACGAGTTTGAAACGATGCTGATGGTTCCCTTCTGTGACGGCACAACGGATCCCGCACCATTCCATGTGGAACATCAGTTCGTGGAGCGATTCCTCGTCGTCCGAGTAGACAAAAATGGAATCCTCCATGATGACGCCTTTCTGGATAATCCACCGGATCGAGAACTCGATATCGGGCGGGAGATGTTTCCCGGGCATGTCCGGCAGACGGAACGGGGCGATCCGTTCGTGCGCCACCAATTCCGCGGCGGTAATCCGCACCACCGCATCCTCGCGGATCACATAGAAATGATGCTCCGGGGTGCATGTCAGGACGGCACCGGTGCTCAGACGGACACGATAGAGACGCCGGTTCTTGCCGGTCTGACGGATCTGGACAGGACGATAGGATTCGCCGTTCCAGATCTCGACATGCCGATCCTTGAGGTGCCCGATCGGGAAAATCCCCTCGCGAATCATGATGCGCGTATCGGCCGCCACACACAGGTTGCTCGATTTGATGATGCCGAGATTGCTCTGGTTGGACTTGTAGTTGCAGGCGTCCTTGTAGAGCATGTACGGCGTCCCGGTCTCGATCTGCGATCGCAGGATCTCCGACCACAGATCGCGCGCCCGCACTTTCCGGATGTACCGTTTCTCCTCCTCGTACTGTTCGTACAGCATCTTGAACTGCGGTCCGATCCGGTCAGAAAGATGCGGCGCCGTGGAGGGGCAAAAAAGACTCCAGTCCTCATCCTTCTCGACGCGCTCCATAAACAGATCCGGGATCCAGAGGCCGTAGAAAAGATCGCGCGCGCGCTCATCCTCCGCGCCCGCATTCCTCTTGGCCGTGATGAACTCGTAGATATCCGCGTGCCACGGTTCAATGTACATGGCGAATGCGCCGTTCCGTTTCCCTCCCCCGTTGTGGACGACCCCGAGTTGGGTGACATAATTCTTTTTGCCGACCATTTCGAGATCGATCACCTTGCCCTTGTACGGTTCCGAACGGATCGTGAACGAATGCACCGGACGGTGGTAGAATGAACCCTTCTGGATCATCCCATCGCCCGTCATGAATCGCAAGAGCATGATTTCTCGATCCCATCCGGTGATTGCTCGCGCCACTACGCCCAGGAAGAACCGTTGTTTCTCGATGGAGATCCGGAGGATCCGTGATTTTTGGTGTTCGATCCATTCCTCGAGACGGGATGGCTTGACATGCGCGCGCCGTCCTTCATCGATGTCGAATTCAAATCTATGACAGATCTCCCCCAGCACGCGCCGGATCGCCGTCTCGGCGATTGCCGAGAACGACCACACCATCCTCTCATTCTCGATCGTCGACAGGTGTTTCCATTCGCTCAGGTAGTGCGCCAGGAAATAGACATGATCGAATGTCATCTCCTGATCGATCGAATCATGGCGTGGGTACGAGAGCACCGGGAAGAGCACATCGTCGCCCTTGCTCATCTCCGATAGCATCCGGTACTCGTAATCGTGGTTCAAGAAATTGTGCTCGGGGGTGACGCGCGCCCCATCGATCGAGATCATCTCTCCGTCCCAATCGTACTCCAGGACACGGGCGACCTCCTGGAATTCACCGTCGCTGTTCATCACATACTCGCCCTCTTTGATCGAACCGATGGGCTGGAGCCCGTCTTTGCGGAAGACCATGACGTCCGGGGCAAAACACTGGTCGATGTAGCGACTGACATTGTTGTACACCTTGAGCATCGGCAGGATGCCGTTCGATTGCCCGTTGGTCCCGTAGATGTAGGATTTATTCGCGCGGATGTTCGAGATGTGGATCCCGATACCGCCCGCCCATTTTGAGATCTGCGCGGCGTCCGCAATCGTCTTGAAGATCCCATCGACACTATCCGCCGTGCCCATCAGGAAACAATTCTTGGCAATCACCCCGTTCACCGTGTACGAATGATCCTCCTCCACGCCCAGCGTCCAGACCTCGATCTCGCCTTTCCGCACCATCCTCCGATACCCGAACCGCACGAACGAATGACCCTCGATGGTCAGCCGGTGGCGGGGGAGGAGGCAGCATCCCGAACGCTCGATGAGATGGAGACGGTACTCCTCCTCGGTCCGTACAATCTCGTGCTCGCTCGAATCCGTCATGGACAGGAGGATGACCATCATCTCCGCCTCGCGACGATCCGAAAATCCGAACGGCAACTCGCGCCACACGTCGAGCCAGCCCTGCATGAATGATAAAGAGGGCGATCGGATCAGCATGGCGAGGATCTCTTTCCTGGTCGTGATGAGATCGTGGATCATCTCGGGCTCGTAGAAATGAAACACCTGCGCCTGCAAGACGACCCGGTACCCATCTTTCTCCATCGCATCGATAAAGCTGTGGTAGGTTGTCCGGTGCGCGTGCGGTAACTCGTAATCGGCGACATCGCGATCCTCGTGGTAGGAGTAGGCCAGTATCATCCCGGCCATCCTCGGGAAGGTTTTCAAAAAATACCGTGCGCGTTCGTACCGCAGGAATGACGTATCGATCGGGAATTTTTCGCGGGAGTACGTCTCGGCGAGGAAATCATGGCGCGTGAGTTGGTCGAGACGCTTCCACAGTGTCCTCGAGCCGTCCCACACAAAAAATTCATGATCCCCCGTCGCCGTCGCGACATACCGCCCATCGGAGGTGCACAACTCGTACAGCGACCGTCCCGCCAGCAGGTTCTTGTGGATCTGAGAGACGGATCTCGCCCGGCCCTCGTGCGTGAGCACCTCGTCCCCGATCGTCACCTTGTCGATCCGCTTGATGCCCCGCGTCGTCCAGATCGGCGTCTCCGGCAGGAAACATGAGGCCATCTGGCTCCTCCTTGTCCCCGCGTGGAAGAGCGTCGGCGTCGCGTGCGTGTACTTTCCTGCCAGCAGATCCCGGAAACACTGGATCGTCCTCGTCCAATCGTCCTTGTGGATGAACAGCGCGATCCGCATGAGCATGTGCGGGAGCCGTTCTTGGATCGTCCCGTTCGCCCGCAGCAGGTACGAACGGAGCAGCGTCCGCCACCCGAAGAGCGTTGGCAGGAAACATCCCGCCAGCTCGTTCATGTAGATCGATTCGATGGTCTCGCGGTTCTCCTGGATGAACGACATGAACTCGTCCGAAAGGATCGGGCGCGGTCGATCCATCACATCCCGGTTCTGCTGGAGCGCGCGCATCGTCTCCACGAACGACACCACCGTCTTCTCCTCATGAAGACGGATCATCAGCATCGATGCCAATTTATCATATTCGGCGCTCTCGTTCGCCATCGAACCCGCACGGAACGCCACGCGCTCCAGAAATTCCTCCTCCTCGTACACATCGGGCATTTCCTCCCGGACCTGATCCTGCAACCGGTCCAGATCGACCTGCCCCCAATCGATCCTATCGTAATAAATGGATCGTTTTAATAAAGATTCCATGTTTATTTCTCCTCTCCCGGTTGTCCTTAAATCTCATTTTTAATCCAAGACCCGCAACGACAATTGCCTATTTTTTATCGAGGATGATTATAAAATGAGTGAATTACGACCACGACAAAAACGACGACAATTCCTGGAGATTCGTATGAGATTATTGAGGTCTATTCGTATCATGTGCGATACATTTGCCGTCGAATTTGACAACATTCCAGATTCATTAGCGAGACTGGATCAGGAGGTCTCGAAATTCAACGACTCGGAAGCTAGCAGGTCGTGGTCTTACTTATCTTCTTCACTAGAGACTGCATATGATCAACTCAGCAACCTCGGATTTTTTACAATCGATATGTCCCAATTTACGACGACATCCGATCCGATATTCGAATTTGAGAACGAATACCTATATTTCTTATCCTCCTCTGAACCTGTACCTGACACAATGATAGACATCGAACCGACAATTATTGTACTGCCCGACACACTCAATCACATACTGAGAAATTATCATCGAGATGAGTTACCCAAATATAGAGTGCTCATTAAAACGGGCGTGATGCTGCATGCGTTGACCAATGGACATTTGACTGACAGTCTCTGGAAAAAAGTAATGCCTTTTATCTATGATGGCATACGATACGAAGGAGTGTCCTCATTCCCGCCTCAACAATTCCCATTTTCTCAGACATGGAAAGGCATCCTTACCGAGCATGAATTACAGAGTCGAAATATATCTTCTCTATTGAATAAATATTGGGCATCGCAGGTGTCATCGCCCTGTATCGGGTATATCGCAGATATCCGTTTATACATTGACATTGACTGGGGGAATACTGACATTCAGATCCGATACAATGATGAACAACATCTTGTCCGTGAATTGCAGAAACCACATTGGATATTTTCGATATCTCTGATAAAAAAAAAATACGCGCACCGAAATTGTATCATTTTCACGAATAATACATTTTTCTATATCGAACCACACGGTTCTGATAGAGGAGATGGTAATGCTTATCTAAAGGGAGATTTTTTTCGCAAAATGTGGAAAGATTTGATAACTAGGATCTGCCGGGATCTTATCGGCAAAGCGTCGCCACTGCGATTATCTCGGTTTATACCTTCCAATCAACCGTTTGTCTTACTCTCGGATCGCTCATTGCACCGATATAGATGGTTTCAATATTGGGTTGAATTCCTGAATGAATCATGGGAAAAAGGAGGCTATTGTGTTATCATCGCACTGTTCATTGTTGAATTATTCCGTCTGAATGCATGTTCTACAGTATTTGATCAGGATTCATTATATCCACCGCCGCAGAAGAGCACCATCCGGCATGAACCATTTCCGATCAAACCATGGACAGCCGAACAAATGACAATCATGGTGGAATTATATATCATCATCAGCATGATGACGGGGCAATTGCAACCGCAACTGAAAGGATTTGAAGTCGCAATCTTTCGTAGAATCAAGACATTGCAGCGTCTCGAATCCTCGCAACTCAAGGACTCCACTCCTCCATCGCGATCACAGCGACGACCGGCGGCCACATTCAAACATACGACACGACAGGATACAAATATTCCTCTGCAGTATCTCCGCACAGAAGTCGAACGACCCGAGAGATCCCGGCGTATACAACACCGTCTCAATAAGACTGAACTTCAGGCATTGATGGCACGGCTCCTGCGCGCCCGTGCGCAGCGACCCTCGCTGTACAGGACAATTTTCGGGCAACACATGAATCCCATCCCTTTACCTACACAAATCCTGCACGACGATGTCGTCGACATGGGAGCCGTCCAACGACTTGCCCGCGGATCGTCCGATCCCCGCCGGTTCCGCGAAAAATTCCTCGAGTACATTTCCGGAGGTGATGTCGCACAGACGGAGCTGCACGATCTTCTTCGCCGGCGATAAGTTATTTTTTCCAACAAAAAAATAATCCATGAATAGAGAATGATACGGATTATCTTGTGTTTATACCGGATCGATAAACAATTGTTGGCATCGTGCCTGGACAGCATCCGTTCGCAGACGTACAAGGACTGGTCGCTGATTGTCGTGTGGGACGAGGACGAGGTCACGGATACCACCGTCGATTTTCACGGCATGGACGTCCGGGTGTGCAACGACGGCGAGCACGTTGGGATCTCGCGCGCGCGGAACAAAGGTCTCGCGCTGTGCGAGAAGGACGACATCGTGACCTACCTCGATCATGACAATCTCTGGTACCCGGACTATCTCCAGGCGGTCGCCACCGCCTTCCAGGACGAGAATGTCATGACGACGTACGCGGACATGCGGTACAAGCACGACAAGGAAATCGTCTCGATCGAGTTTGATTGGGATGCGCTGATGCGCAAGAATACCATCGATCTCAATGTGTTTGCGCACCGCGCTTGTCTTGCCCGGATGCTCCGTGGATTCGATCCTCATCTCTCCCGGATGGTCGATTGGGACCTGATCCTTCGGTATACGCGACACCATCCCCCGCGCCATCTTTCGGTCGTCGGCGTCGAGTACAATAATGACGGCGATCGTACGCGGATCTCCCTCTGTCATCCGGCGACCATCAACCTGTACCGCATCTGGGCGAAATGGAGCCGACTCCGACCCATTTTAGCCGGGTACAAGATCCTCTACGTGGTCCATCATTACTGTCATCTCAGCGAGACCTACATCGACTGGGAGATGGAGTACCTGATGGGACTGGGGGCGATCGTCGAGGTCTACGCCGATCATCCTCATCCCGCCGTGCCCGTCCCTCACACGAAACGGGTCCATTCGGATCTATCCGAGGCCCTGCGTCTTTTCCGGCCCGATCACCTTCATGTCCACTGGATGAACATCGCCCTGATCCATCAGCACCGGCTGCGCGAGAGCGGCGTGCCGCTCACCATCCGCGTCCACGGCTTCGAATGGGACGAACGGATGGCCCTCTACCTGCTCCAAACAATGCCCAACCTTCGGCACATCTTTGTCTACCGATCGTCCATGATGTTGGACAGACGGATGGTCGCCGTCCCGGTCGGGATGAACCCGAGGCTCCATTACCCGGACATCATCCCGCGTCACAATCGACGGTCGGTGCTCCGCGTCAGCGCCGGTCTGCCCAACAAGGACATTGATTTCTTCCTCGAACTGGCCGACCGGCTGGCCGACGAATTCGATTTCACGCTCTGCATCATCCACTGCAATACCAGGGAGGCGTACACCGACGAGATCGCCCGTCGCAAGACCCGGTGCCGCGTCCTGGTCGATGTCCCGCGCGAGGACATCCCCGCCCTCATGCGCGCCTCGGGCATCTACCTCCATACAAACAAGGATCCCAAGATCGGACAGCCGATCTCCATCGTCGAGGCCATGGCGTGCGGGTGCTACGTCCTCGTCCGCGACCATCCCGCGCTCCTGCACATTGTCCGGGATGCAGGGAAAGGGTACGCCTCGATGGACGAGGCCGTCCGACGATTGCGAGAGACACAGACATGGACCGATCGCGAGTGGGATCGGGCGCGGTGCCGGTCGATCGATCACGCCTACACCTATTTCATCCCCGAACGGACATTCGAATTTGTGGCCCGCGCGATACGGTACGGCTCCATTACACAAGATAGGTAGGATTATTATTTTTTATCCATCCATTGATAAAGAATGAATGTACGGGCTCAGTAAGATTGCGCAGAGGGTGAAAAACATCCCCGTCCTCACGGTGCCCATGACGCCCGAGAATGAAGAGATTGTCGACATCCCCAAGGGTCAGAAAGATTTCTTGTGTGTCATGGATCACACACAGACCGACAAGAGCCGTGTGCCCGCCGAATTCAACGGCATGGTGGTGTGGGCGGACTACCTCACGCCCACGCAGGATCAGGCCGAGTGCGGCTCATGCTGGGCGTTCGCCTCCTCCACATGCCTCGCGGATCGTTTCAATGTCATTGCCAAGAAAAAAATTCTCCCGACCGTCTCGACCAATTTTTCTCTCCTCTGTTCGTTCAATGAGGATATCCTAACGTCCAAAGTGCTCCAGACCGCCGGTGGCAATTATCAGACCAATCAGGATCTCATCCAGAAACTCAATCAGCTCAATTCGTCGCAGTTCCAGTGCGGGGGGAACTACCTCCTCACGGCCTGGTGCAATCTCTACGCGGCCGGGACCACCACGGACGATTGCCTCCCCTACAAACTCGTCGATCCGTTCAAACAGCAGTACGCCCTCCTCGATTTCGCCTTCAATGGCCGGACCGCCTTCCTGGACACCACCTCGGCGGACACCATCAAGAAACAGAATTTCTTTTTCCTCCTGGACAAGGCCAATGCCAGTTGGAGTTGCAACAGCATCGTCGGGAACAACAAGGAACTCTGCTGGGAACACACCATCATCGACAATATCATGATGTCCATCCCACTCCGCCATTATCATTGCGGTCTCATCTACCATATCAAGGACGATAAAGATCTGGATGCGGCGATCCGGTACGACATCTACCGCTACGGGCCGGTGAGCACCGTGATGAACATGTTTGAGGATTTTTTCACCTTTGACCCGGTAAACGGCGGTGTCTACAATCCCAAAGAAAAAGTCGAGGATTCGACGGGGGGGCACGCGGTCGAGATTGTCGGCTGGGGAACGTTCAATGGCACGCCCTTCTGGTGGATCCGGAATTCATGGGGATCGGAATGGGGGATCCAGGGATGTTTCCGACTGGCGCGGGGCAACGCCTCGCTCGGCGTGGAGGCGAACATCATCACCGGCATCCCGTATTTTTTCTTTACCGTCGACCAGTACGATCGTTTCCTCGACGAATTCCCCAAGCACAACCCCATCACGATCAAATCACCGTACCAGAACTGCCTCACCAACCCGTGGATGCAGAAATATTTCACCCTCTACTACCGATCCATCCAGACCGAACTGTACGACACCTCCAAACCGGCGCGTCTGACGTATTTCCGGGTGCTCGCCCAGCACCCGGGGCAGAAGGCCGTCCTGTACCCGCAGATCGGCCTGACGACCAAGATCATCTCGGTGTACCCGGGTCTCATGTTCATGAACGCACCCGACGCCGAGGCGATCCTCGCCTGGTTCCGGTCCGGCGCGTTCGCCGCCGATCCATCCCGACCCTCCTCCGGACGCCGACCCCTCCTGTTCTGGCTCTACCTGTGCCTGGGTCTCTGTTGTCTCGTACTGATCGGCATCCTTGTTTATTATCGGATTCGGAATCGTTGAATCCATGATCATTGAGATGTTGTATCAAAAAGATGATACAACATACAAAATATATTAGGAATGGGTTCATCCGCGGCATTTCTGTTTCTGCAGTCGCATGCAGGGTTTGCAGTACGGCTGGTAGCCGTCCTTGGCCGCGGCTTTCTTGCAGAACATGTCGATGGCGAGTTGTTGTTCGCACAGCCGGCATTGTTTCTCGCGCAGGTCGGTCCTCAACGCCTCGCGGCGCTGTCGCATCGTCTCGGACCGCTTCTTGTGCGCCTCTTTCTTGTTCTGTCGGCCATCGTCGGTCTCAAAGAACTGTCGCATGGTCTCGCCGATCTTCTCTCGTGTCGTGCGAGAATGAGACTGTGGCACTGTGACTGGAAGGCTCACAATATCATTCTTACTGTATGGGATCTTCTCACAGAGCTGGCGCATGACCACCACATGACGGCAGCGCTGCTGAACGGATATGAGATCGTGCTCGAAACACCATCGGAATCCACCCGCATGGAACAGTTGGAGAGGATCATTGCAGCACTTGGAGATGGAGGCATGGAATGTCTTGTTGTCCTGTGCCGCCTGGTTCATGCTCTCGTACGTGGAGAGCAGTTCGCCATCCATCGATAATTTACACACGAATTTGGAACGAGGATTCTCGGCGCCGGACTTGCGGGACTGATGATTCCTCATGAGTGCCACAGGAGTGGCCTTGTACTCTTTCGAATGAATCTCATTCTCATGCATAAAGAACATGACCTGAACGCCCTCCAGACACTGACTGTGGACATAGTCATCGACAATATCCCGCTGACGATCCTTATCGATAGTATTGAGAGTTGATTCGGGCAGCCGTTGCAAATATCTATCGACCCACTCCTCGGCATGATCGATGATTTGCTGAAATGCCGCATAATCACCTTCTTCATTCTTCATGTGTTCAATATATTCTCTGAAATCTCGCTCATGAAAAGTATTCCTTTTCTGCATATTCTCATTACCCCATAATGGCTGACAATTTTTCCAATGGAAACATAAGAATGATTCTCTTGGGTCGGTAAGATCAAAGGCATTTAGTGGGATCTTATGATCTATATGAATGCCATATTTCACATCGGTATCTTCAGTATAGAAATAACCCAATTTATCCCAGGACATATCCGCTGTGAATAAAGATTCAATATGCTCCTTGAAATAAGAAAGATTGCAACTGATGTAGGGATTTATATCCAGCATCTGTATTTTGGGATCATTCACGAGCACCTTCAATTTGCTGTTGACATTGGGTACAATCATTTCTCTGATTTTTACCCTGATATAGAAGCATCTTCTACAGATAGAAGTTAATTTGTCGGGTGCATGCTCACTCGATTCAAAAGAACTTAGAGGTTTCCAGCCACATTTGGGCATTATACAATTTTTTCCATATACACCATGTTCATTCTGAGAATGATTGGATGAATCTGTTCTGTACATTGCATCTTTTAGTAATGCTCTATCTTCTCTCGATAACGTAGTGGTCGTCCTATAAAATTCATTCATCTGACGAACATATTCTTTATTCTCCAATTTCCAGTTTTGGGTTATTTCCTGACGAGCATCCTTGTGATTGTGATAATTTCGCGTGGCTCTATTTCTACACATATGACATGTCTTGTGAAGACGATCATTATGCCTGAAAGACTGTTCTTCCCTTTGCAACTTGCACTGATTGCACCTCATAATTAATTTGTTGTCTGACTTAATGAAAGCAATTTGAAAATTAAAAATCAGTTTTTCTGGGAAGAGGTTTTCTCATTATGAAAGCATGTACTGATTTGCCAAATATCCGAAGAGGCAGAAGTTGAGATGATTTTATTTATCTTTCGAATAAAATCCTAGTACTCACGATATTATTATACTATCAACATCCACCTCTTAAACGAAGCACCCGTGCTTCCCCTCTGACTTTCACCAGAGGCCTGACTGTATCTTAAGGCCATCATATGGAATTGTCTATGTTCCATCAGACCCCATACCCGTTCAGTCGATGAACGCCCACCATATCCTCGACACTGACGGACTTAGGTGGTGGCGCTGCGGATTACCTATTTCAATCTTTTTCAAGATCTCATACCTGACATTATTACCATTGGGAAGATGTATTACATCTGTTCTCTTTTCTTCGTTTCCAAAGAAAGATGGTAGTCAGGCCTTTAAGGCGTTCCCGAACAACAAGGCATGTCGCAGAGCATTACCTATCAAAGTAAGACTCTACTTGCCCACCCAATGACTGGTGGACACACTCCGAAACAATTAGAGGTTGTAATCAATTAGCGACTACAAATCTTCTAACTGCTTACTCAAAGTGGAGCGTCGACTCTTTTTGTATATTATAGTCCGACAGTGTTCTACCGTCCTCCAACTGCTTTCCTGCAAAGATCCGGCTTTGCCCCCGTGGCTTTCACCACGGGCCAGACTGTACCTTAAGCCCGCTCTGGCTGACCAGACCGTCATAACGGACCAACACCCGTGCGCGTCGTTGAGGGAGCATCGTATCCATGGTCATGGCGGACGTAGACGCTTTACCCGCGGATTGCCCAATCCTGAACGTTGTTACTATGAGCGAGGTCATTACCCTGCCTATTATCCCGCGTTTCCACGGGATAAGGAGTAGTTCAGGCTCTAAGGGGATTCCCGACAATTGAGGTGTTTCGCCGCGTCCGAGAACGCGACTAACGGCTGGATGGAGTTGTGAATGACCATCTCAAGTGTTTCCCCTCCTTACTGTCATTCGTTTGGGAGGCACGCCGTTTTTCTGATCACTAGGGTCGTTTCCTGATGGTTCACAACAATCCGAAAATGTCATCCGTCGTCTACCGTGGCTGGTGGTAGTGAATGGCGCTGCATGAAAATGCGCGCCTTGAGTTCCTGCAATACCGAATCGAAAGGTTTGTACGTGCTGCTCTTGGAGATGTTCTTGGCGGCGATCAGGGGGCGACAATTGACCCACGAGAAGCAGGATTTCCGCTCCTCCTCGTCCAGGAGGTTGAAACTGGCAATCGGTTTCGTGTGATCGATATGCCAGACCTCACCGTAATTCTCCATGTCCATACCGTCATATAACTGAAAAGCGATCCATTTCTGGAAAAAACTGGCCGTGCATCCCAGATATTCGACCGTCCGTTCTTTCTTGGGGATGCGTACTTTGGTGAGGGCGGCATAGACACGGCATCTCATGCGTCGTTCGAGATGGAACGCCGGATCCGTCTGCATTTTCATTTTTTTGTAAGCATCCGTTTTTTTGATATATTCCTCTTTATTCTCCTCATAATATTGTCGTTTGAGTTCTTTTGTGCACTCCTTGCACGCGGAGCGGACAGTGCCCTTTCTTTTATGGAGATAGAATTCTTCGGTCGGACGGATTTCCTGGCAGACGGTGCATTTTTTGGGGGCGTCTTTCTGGATCTCGATCTGATCCGGGACGTTCGATGCGACGCGCTGATAATAGGCGCGATTCTTTTCATGTTCTTCTTGTCGTTTCTCATTCGACCACTGGCCGCGTCGCGCCTGTTCTTTGGCGTTCACGCACACCTTGCACATGGACAAGGTTTTCTTAAAATCCTCAAACGGTTTTGTCTGCAGGCACGCGGAGCAGGTCTTTGTGGCATTCGCCTCTTTGGAATCGAGATGCCGTTTCATCTTTTTTTTCTTATCGCAGTCCTTGCAGATATTCTTGAGGGAGATGAATTCCTGCACCGGGCCCGTCTTCTCGCAATGGATGCATGTTTTTGCCTCCCCGCTCGTCAACTCCGCCTGTCGGCGTTCCGTATACACCTGTTTTGTGCAGGCACGGCACATGCCCTTTGTCTTCTGGAACTCATCGAGACCCTTGATCTGGTCGCACCGATTGCACGTCTGCTGTTGCATTTATCTTCTTTGTTTTCCCTTTCCAGCCACGGACGGATTTCATTTTTTGGAATTGTTGGTCAGGTGGAATACCCGAATCTTTGTTGATCCGGAGGGATGCCCTCTTTATCCTGGATCTTTTGTTTGACGTTTTCGATCGTGTCGCTCGGATCCACCTCCAGCGTGATGGTCTTCCCAACGAGCGTCTTGATAAAGATCTGCATATCCTGTTCTGGTTATTGAACGCAAAGATTTTATTTTTTTTTCAATTTTCGTCTCGTCCATGATATAACAGTTTGGACTACGTGTTATAAATGAGAGTACTCTTGTTCTTGATGGTCGCCTCCATTTCCACGGCGCTCCGGCAGGTGACTCTGGAAATACTTTGCGCGCCGCAGCGGGTAAAAGCCTTTTCGTCGTTCCACATCAATGTCCGTTACGACATCCGGGAACCGCTGCGAGCCGACCTCCATTTCGATTTTCTGGATGAGACGACCAAGACGTGGCTGGCGGGAGAGACGATCCGACTCCCCTCGTACCAGGGGAACATCAGCATCGGCATGCAACTCCCGCCCGACAAGACGCCGGCCGTCTACATCTGGAAAGTCTATCTCAGCCCGCACAACGAATTCTTCCCCAACATGCTCGCGGAAAAAGGACTGGCGATAACGATCGGCGACGAGGACGATGCGGGCTGCCCCGTCCTCCCTCCTCCGGTACCGTCCGATTCATACGACGCGCGAGGAGTGGATTATCTCATCCTGGATCATCTGGAATCTCGTATCGACAATCGATGCGGGATATCGATCGATCTGCGCTATCAACTGCGCACTCGCGAGGAAGCCTTCCTCTCGATCGTGCTGATGGATCGGACGAATGAGATCTATGCGGCCGATCCGATTCGTCCGATCCACCGAGATGACGAGAATACCACTCTCCACATGGACCTTGATTTCCCCCTGCCACTCTCGAACCAATCCCTGTACCTCGAGGCCTCACTGCTCCCCTCCACGACCTCAACGTGGGAGGACCGTCTGGCGGAAGATCGGAGGTACCATCATGTATGCACCGCGGTATAAACGCTTGATCGTCTCAGAAAATAAATGCTCCGCACCATTTGTTTTCACAAGGATCGTCTCTTGCCATCCGTCTGTCGTCCCACCAAGATCATGGTCATCAATTGCAGCCCGGATTTCCTCGCGGATCAGGAAAAATTTCCGGACATCAGGACGATCCTCTACATCAACCAGGATCTGCGGTACAGTTACGATTTCATCCAGCGGTACCGGGACTGCGATTGGATCATCGACGAGACCCACAAACAATGGTTCGGCAACTACAATCACGATTATCGTTTTCGACCGAACGTCCGTCGACTGCTCGTCAGCAACCTGAGACACGACATCTGTCGTGAGATGGGCTGGATGAATTATTGTCGATTCTTATCTTTGCTGGATACATGATGTATCTAATGATTTTTTCGAACTATGTCATTAAATAAAATCATCACTATCGTTACCACAACCATCAGTGACAAACCCATCACAACGACCCGCCAATAAATCATCATCATACAAACAGATAGAATTATCTGGAGTACCCTCCCAAACCAAAAATCATACAAACAGACCTATTCATCGATCGGATATCCCCCGATCTCCTCATATCAACATTCCCAATACAGGAGGACAATTACGACAATTACCATCACGACAACGACGTGAACGAGAACAGAGAGTGAACGCGGGAGGATCTGCCGGGGTATAATCGGATCTGTCGATTTATCTGAAATATTCAAAAAAAAAAATGGATGTTAGAGAGAAAACATGCGATTCTATCAGCACGAGATCATCTATGTGTCCGCGCTCCTGCCCGCGGTGATGAACCTCTTCCTCCCCGGTTCCCCGTTATTGATTTTTTTTGTGATTGTCCCCCTAGTCGATCATTTTGTCAAAATGGATCTGACACCGTCCATCCCCTCGACTCGCATCACCGATCTCCCCCTGCTGGCATGGGCGCCACTGCTCCTGCTCAATCTATGGTCGCGACCGGTGCATCACCCGCTCCTCGACACGCTCTCCATGGGTCTTCTCATGGGACAGAGCATCAACATCGCGCACGAACTTATCCATCGCCGGGATTCCTGGCTCCATCTCCTAGTGGGGCGACTGCTCCTGACACTGAACGGGTACGGTCATTGGGAGGAGATCCACCTCAAGATCCATCATGTCCATGTGGGCACACCGATGGACATGGATTCGGCGAAACGAGGCGAATCCCTGTATTCGTTCCTCGTCTCTTCCATCCTCCGGACAGGCCGGACGGCTCTGGCGATGAATCCATCCTCGTACGCGATGTATCGCGCGATAGGATGGTTCTGGATCCTCATGACCGTCCTGTTCCAAGGGACATGGTACTACGGTCTGTACCATTACCTCGCGGCGTGGATCGGTGTGATCCTCCTGGAAACGCTGAATTACATCGAACACTACGGTCTCGAGAGGCATCCTCAGAACCCTATCCAGGAATCTCATTCCTGGGATGCCTCCTCCGCGCTGAGTCCCGTCATGGTGTTCAAACTCACCCACCACAGCGATCATCACATGCACGCGCTGAAACGGTACCCGGAACTCAGGATCCGACAGCATTCGCCCAAAATGCCGTACAATTATCCCATCATGATGATGTTCGCTTTCGTGCCGTCGCTTTTCCAATCGATCATGGACCCACGGATCCCATCGACTAAATGAGTGATGATTGACACAAAAAAAAAAATCATAAATAAAATGCCGTCCGCGAAAAAATTACAGACATTCTTACGTCAGGGCGATCTGTCGTCATCCGATCAACAACAACTCGCTCGATCGATTGCCGATCTCAAGAAAAAACGTGCACAGAAACGATCCGCACGCGTCGCGACCCTCCCTTTTGAGATCCAGATCCATTCATGGTATTATATCAATACCACCGAAACTCTTTCGGAAAAAGATCTCGAGAAAAGATACCAGATCCCCAGAACCATCCCGCACACATTCGTGGCACGACCACGATTCACTCGATTCCAATCCTCAACGATCAACAAAAATCATCGTCATAAATTCCATATCGATGCCGTGATCCGATGCCCTGATTTTGCATCGATTCAGAATGTATGCCGAATATTTCGCCAGCATTCACTGGACCTGATTTCCTACAGTCCTGGTGTTAATCAGATCTTCCTGCATTATCCGACGCACCCCAAAATCAACCCCGACTGGACGGCCATCGCCAGACAACAATTGGGTATCGACTGCTCACAACCAGATTGTAACCAGAAAATCTGGAGACATTTCAATCCAGACGAGACGAGCCGGATCTCGGTGACGTTCAGGGACGAGATCATTTTTGACAATAACGATTCGAACCAACTGGAGATTGTCGGTGGATTCCTGAGTATCGTCGGGAGATACATGATGTCGGGTGCTGGATTTGGAGTGGATGCAAAAGGACAATTTATACCGTGATATGGTTTTATCGTTCATGCATGGCGACTTTTTTTTTCATCCGGGCAGGAGGAAAAAAAAAAAGAAGTCCATCATTGTTGTTTTTTATTTTTTTTTTCAACAATCAATATAGACACCAATTTTTTTGAATGCATTGTCTCGAGAGGACGCTGCGTTCCTACACGCTATGGAACCTCATGATTGTCGGCGCCTCCTGTTATCAACCCCTCTATTTCCTGCCGTGGGCGCAATGGTCGTCGTTGTGCGTGACGACCGTCGTCCTGAATGCCGTCCTTGTCGAACAATTCCCGATCCGGGAATTCTACCGGAACACGATGCCCGGACTCTACATCGTCTGGATCCCCGCAGAATTCCTGATCCACTACCTCCCCCTCCTCCTGATCGGTCTGCCCACATCCTACGAGGGATTGGTGCCTTTTTTGTCCGGATTCCTGGTCTGGGTGTGGACGGCCATGCCCCGTGTCCATCGCATCTATCCCGCCGCGTTCGATCGGTACCACCGCGTCCTGCTGAAATCGATCCTCTGCATGTCGTGCTACGGTATCATCGTGATCCATCGCCATTCTGTCTCACGACTGAAAATATTTTGTAGGGATGATCGCTAGATGTGAATTGTTGTTGTTGATAAGTATGGATCGATTCCAATCGGGAGGTGGTTGATCGGGAGGGAAAGAGGATGATCCCGTCAATATTTTTGACTTTCTTGCCATTATGTTCCCGTGCAAACTGTTGTTCATGATGACCTTGATGAAATTCTGTATCGAACGACATGAATGGTGTCGATGACGACTTCGAAAATTGTCCCTGGATGACGTCTTTTGTCGTATTGAAATCGCCCACCACCACAACCTGGTAATCTTCTCTTCCCGACAAGAATGTATCGCATGATCGTCGGATGCGTTCGATCTGGATCAGACCTTTTTTTAGATCGCGACGAACAAAATGGACATTCACGAGTACCCACGATTCATATGTCTGTTTATCTCGTAGTACAACGCCCATTGCATTGCTGAGAGCAATGATCGCAGGCGATTGCGAGGATTGTTGTGGGGGGTGTATATGAAAATGATGAGTATCATCTTTCTCCTCACCCAGGACAAGCAATGGTTTTGCCTCACCTCCTTCACCCTGCCGGACATGCGCCTGGAGCACAACCAGACCGGGCCATTCCACCAATTGGAATCGTTCCGATGAGAACGCAATGACCATACGATTCTTTTTGGCGTGATTCCCGGTCATCGCGTCTCCCTGGAGGATGACCGTCCAATCATGGGGCAATTTTTGGAACAATCTTCTGGCTGCATCCTGGTTAGCAGGAAATTCCTGGAAACAAAGGATATCCACATCCACAATCTCTTTTTTGAAAATCATTTGCAACATCTGTTGTTTCTTGGATGACGACCCCAATTCAGGATTCTGAATATTCATTGTGCCGATTTTCAGGTGAGAACGAGAACGAGATGATGGTAACATCTGAACCGGTTCACCCTGAATCTTTTCTTCTTGTCGAATGTAGTAGGGTGATGGTAGATGTTCTCTATCGCGTCTCGAGAAAACGAGTGGTCGTACCGAGAGAACGGGTGGTCGTTGTTGTGGAACGACAGGTTGTCCACCGGAGAGAATGGGTCTCATGAGTTCCTGTAGAGTGGGTATCAGTTCAATCAATTTATCGGTAGATCGGATATCATCTCGTTCCGTTGTCAGGAGCCAATCAATAATGATTTTTTTGATCCGTCTCTTATTATCGTCTGAGGATCCCTGATAAAATGGGAAAAGAGCGGTCAGGCTCTCATCGAGAGTCGTATTAGTAAATAATGGGGATAACATTTTGACACCTGTAGTGCCACTCCCGCCCCATAATTGATGAGAGTTTGTTGTCGATAATTGAGGGTTCGGATTGATAATCAGATGGTTGGGTTTCATTCGCAACAAGTACTGGAATAATGGACGATGTTTAGAGAGTTGTTGTCTGGTCTCAACATTAGGAGATTGTAAGTATGTTTTGAATAATCGGATATAGTCTTTCAATTGTTCGGATGTGATATTGGCGTCCCGAATCATTTGGAGTAATTTATCGTCAGAATCGTTTCTGAATTCTTTTTTGAGAACCTGTCTAATTTGTTGAGTTGGGCGTTCTGTCTTTGAAAAAGAAATCAAAGATGATGATTGTCTTGTAGGAGATTCTTTTTGAGTTTGTTCGATGCTCATTGCTGGGTCTGCGGAATTAATGTTTTGTTGCACTTGTTGCTGTTGTCGCTGATTTTGACTCTGAGACCATAATTGCTGAGCGACATGCCGGTGCGGCCATATACCTATCCAAGACAGATACGAATACGAAAATTTTTTATAAGGGTAGGATAATGTACAATGCGGTATCGATGTAGATAAATATTTAAGTTGTGGGAATCGTCGTTCGATCAACGATACGGAATATTTATTGATCGTCTGATCTTCGACATATATCTGCATAAATTGAAAATATCCAAGGAGGATGGGCAATGATAGTTGTTGTTGTGAGCGGAAGAATAATGGTCTAAGGAGGTCTGAAAAACGTTTGTCATGTTTGTCTATTTTTCTGAATAAGGCCACATGTTGTATCCAAATTTGGTGTTTGATCAACGATCTGGATCTCATGAAATCTTCATCATCCAGTATAGTCTTCAAAAGATGGGGAACATCCATCTGATCCACCTGATCCGGATGAGCAACTAATAATTTTATGCGTTCGAGTAATGTTTTCCAGTCCGATTTTGTCTTTTTATTTGATTTATATTCAGACTTATTGATCTTGATTTCATCCCCGGGATGGATTGTCTTTATGGAAAATAAATATGCCAGGTTATTAGCTATAAAAAATGCAGCATTCAATTCAGAATAATCTTTACCAAGTTTGATAAGACTTATGATGGGTAGAATGTATTCTATCCTTATTTTATCGCCAAAAGTGTATATAAATTTTTTGTTCATGATTTGTTTCAATGAATCGCTAGTGATTCTAATGGATTTACCATCAAACGCGTGGGACGTCAATAAATTCTCAATATTTTCGTTGCATGTCCAATTCCTATATTTAACATCGATATTCACCGGTTGTCGTAAAATATTGGTTTCATTGACTCTACTATGTTTAGGCATATTTTTAGAGACAAAATCCATAAGGTCTTCGCAAAAGACGAGACGATCGATGGCAAGTACAGTCATTGGAGGGATCTCTTCCTTGGCACGAAAAATTTTTCGATCATCAATCTTACATGCATCGGATACATATGCCGGGAACGGCCGCAGTTCGCGTGTAGTATTCATGATTTATTTAGTGATGGAAAAAAAATATACATCTCATCGAGATCGATTCCGATGATATTTTTTTTCCGGATCGTTATGTATACTGTTTCATGGTACAATCGGTGTATCAGGCCTTGGGGCGGATGAGGAACGAGACGGGGTGAGGGTACACGAAACAAAAATCGGGTTCGGGATGTTCTCGGCACGACGTCCACAGTGTATTGACCGACTTGCAGACAATATCGATGCGGACCACACGACCGACCTCGTCTCCATCGAAACAGAGATGGTTCGGGGTAAGAGAGGACGCGTAATAGATGGTATCGTTCGCCCGGACAAAGGCCTCGTCCAACCGCGAGAAGGTCGGGGTGGGACTCATCCACACATCCATCACATAATCACGCCCCATCCTGTAATACTCCATGGGATGGATGGTCATGTCGTGACGATCGGGAGGCCGGAAAAAATGGAGCGGGTCGCTCGAGATGGCGTCCGTGTGATACTCGAGGATTAGGAAATGCAGTTTGTCCTCTTTGTCCGCGACAGTAATCACAACCTCCAGACGGTGGCCCTCAAAATAGGGCGTCCGGACACGGAAAAAATTAAAAAATAGATAGTGTTTCTTCTTGCCATTCTCAAAAACAGCAGTCTCGACCCAGCGCAATCCTTCCGGGATCCGTTCCAGGACCTCCTTCTCCTCCCCGCTTACCTCGTACGCCGTCCACAGACTGCCCGGAAGAACGTGGAACGTCATGTACCGATCTCGTAATATCCAGTCATAGATCCATTCCTGGCATACCCGGGGCAGCACCGAGAGACCGTACGCCGCCCATTCATAACATCGTTCCATTTATCTCTGACGACGACAAATTGTTAGATGATGGACTCCGGTTGATAAGGGGGATGTCGATGTAGTGATGCCGGAAAAGACAGCTGTAGAGAAGAGGACAATCGAGTTTGGTGTCCTCGATCTGCCGGATGATGTAGACGAGGACGGGGATCATTTCTTTGCGGAGGAGGGTAGCGGGCGAATGATGGAACGGGAACAAAATGCGATTCTTGGAACAAAAAATAGAAATTTCTTTCTGGAACGATTGGTTGATCCAGCACTGCGAGATGTCGATGAGACATTTCATCTCGGCATCGCGCACGGACAGGCACTGGTACGTCGAAAGAAACACGCACAAAAACGAGGAAAGGAGAGACTCATCAAAGGCGAGAGCGGGATTCCAACCGAACAATCGTTTCTCGTAGAGGAGGATGAAAGGACAGTAATGACAGCCGAGTTCCTCGGCAATGCCGAGGGGCAGGATCGATGTCAGGATGATCTTATGATGAAACGACAATTCGCGCAGTCGATCGACCCGCGCCCGCAGATGATCCATCTTGAAATACCCGTCCTGATCCCATTCGACCGGCGTGGACAGGAAGATATAATCAAGATGCGGATCCAGTAAGGATACATCATCCTCCTCCCCGATCGATTGAACCAACAGATTCGGATTCTTCCACAGAGGTGATGTTGTGATGGCAGAACCAATCACACCGATATAAAAAAAATGGGATGGTTGTTTCATAAATAAGGAAGTATCTTATCTGTAGATACTTAATTTATTTTTTTTTTTTTGAGAAAACACAACCAGTCGTAGACGGCCTCGCGGTAACTGAACAACTGATCCACGGGCATGTTCTTGGACATGGCGGAGGTGTACGCGAGCGGTGTCATGATCCGGACCGGGATGATCTTGTCGTGCGAGGCGTGGAATTTCCGGTTGGTGAGCAGGACGAGGATATGGAACGCCACACCGGGATAATTCCTCTCTAGGTACTCGGCGAGGGCGACCAGTTCCTGGTCGTACGCGATCTGTTCCTCGAGCGAGTATGTTTTCATCAGGAACGATTCGGTCGTGTGGAAAAAGACGATCGGTCGAGAGGGCGTCTCGAGGTGCTCGTACAGACGCCGGATCCGGCGTTCGAACATGTCCTGGTTCTCGGCGTGCGCATTCTTCTGGTGGTGCTCGAAAAAAATACCGTACGGGTTTGTGTACGAATCATTGGGCGTGTAGAATTGCATAAACTGTTTCCGGAAGAGTCGGAGCGCCTGCCGGGGCTCAAACTCGACATAATCCAGAGGGAAACTCGTCTCTCGTTTCCCCTGATGATCCAGCGCCAGGGCGGAGAGACACCGGTTCCCCATCGGGATCCAGATGGCATCCTCCGCGGGTTGGAATCGTTCCAGTGCCGGTAGATTATCCCGGAACGACCACCGGGCCAGGAAGAGCATGGCCTGTTTGCTGTGATAATGGACCAGATTCGACATCTGCATCTCGAGGAAGACCGACGGCACCGGGTTGTCCTCGCGAAACAAGATCGCGGACAGGGCCGGCGAGAAATCGCCACGGAATCGATAAAAATCGCTCGTGATCCGCAGGATGAGGTACCGCAAGAACGATGGATCATCGGCGGGCAGATCTTTCATGACCGTGTCCAGCGTGGCGAGGACGGCCTCTGATTGCGGATAATCGCGCCGATCGAGATGATGCTGGCAGAGATTGAAAATAAGGTGCCAGGATCGTTTCGACGTGATGAAATTGGTAATCAGCCCGTCATAATCGCCGTACCAGAAACGGAATTTGTCGGGCGATGTTTCCGTGATGATGGTCATAATGGCCTCGTCGAGCTGCCACCACCCTTCTTTATGGATCATCGTTTCCCATTGTTCTTTGAAAAGCCGGCTGTACTCCAGGACACAGTCCCTGTACCCACCGAAACAACTCCCCCCGATATGATGGTAGATGGTGTGGAAATAATCCTTCCATGTCTGCGCATCGTCCTTCTTGGTAGGATGGATACGGAGCTGATGGATGTGCGTCCGGTCCTGCCGGATGTACGCCGGCCACTCGTCCGCGACCGATGCCCAGTCGGCCGGAGACGCCTTGGCGCAGTGCTGGATCCCATAATCCATCCAAAAGAAAAAATCCGACCCAAACGGGTCCTGCGCCATGGCGCGCTCCAAAAAATCAAATTTATCATTGTTGAGCAGGACGTACAACGGTGTATCCTTGGCCGGATTCCGATTGAACAGCGTGTACTCCTCCATCCGCTGTTTCAGGAGATCAAGATCCTTGTAAAAAAAAGTCTCTTCGAACGGCACCCAGATAATCAGCGTCTTGTCGTGGAGATCTTTCTCTTTCCGGTAGCGCTCCGTCTCCTTGTATACGGTCATGTCGTCCGTGAAAATAATCATAGGGAGATCAATGTCCAGCATGGAACGTCCCAGAGCAATATAATCATTGATTTTTCGAGTCCCGCCATCCTCCTCTTCCTTGGATCGGATATCGTATAATGCCGTCACAATCGTAATATCCATTTATCATCCCGATTCCAATCTTTAGATGGCTCTCAGGATTGGAAACCAGGAAGAAAAAAAAAAATGACGAAAATAAAAAATGACACAGGCCATGATTCGTCGTCTTGCCTTTTTATATCATACCATTTTTCGGACATTCTTGTTTATGAATGGGATCATGATCGGGATCGCTGTGCTGAACATCATCCAATCCTCGAGTCTTCATTTCCGCATCTATTTCTGGTTCTTTTTCTATATGATTATCCAGTTCTGGATCATGATGCTCCTCTTTTTTTTCTTATCAGTGAGCCTCAAGGTGTGCATCCACATGATGTCGGCGCAATCGGGAGAGGAGAATGCCGAGTGGGTGCGGATGCTGATGATTTTTCCCGAGGACAGAGAGGAAGAATTGTACCAGATGATGGCGCAGGAATCGTTGCAGACGACCACGACGCCCGCCAGGAACGCGCCCACAATGGACAAACTATTGAAAATGGATCTGGACTGGGGATCGTACATCCACCCCCTGGAACAACTGACCGACCCGCAAAAAGACGAAAAATGCCTGATCTGTCTCCAGACCATGGAACAACCCATGCCGACGATCCAGGGCGTCGTCCGTCTCGCGTGCGCCTGTCAGACCCTCTTCCACAAAAAATGCATCCTCGAATGGTTCCATTTCAATGCCAAGGATGCCGACGGCGACGAGCCCGGCCAGGTCACATGCCCCTCCTGCCGTCATGTCTTTATCGCGGTATCATGAAACATCAGAAAAAGGAGGTACGCGAGCATGCCGTTCCACAAAAAAATAGAGGCATAGATGAAAAAAATATCAGAACGAAAGAGATCCATGATGGAACGCGGATATTGATTCCGGGCGGAGGTGATCCACCCTTGGGCTCCGACGGAGAGCATCGCGTACAATTTCAGGGGGAGAAGATAGATAAAGTACATCGGAAAGACAAACAGATTCCAGAGACTCTCGGGACGGAATCGTGTGAAACACAAAAGGATCAATGTGCGCACCAGCAGGATACCAATGGCGATGAGGAGCCGCATGAAAAAGAGGGTGCGATCCCGGATCTGGAATATAGGAAACAAGGACATGATGATGAAGATGGGGAAAAATAATTCGTACAGCGTGATGATCATGAGATACACACTCTGATGGGGGATGGCACGGATCTGCCAGATCTGTTCGCGGTAGAACGAACGCATCCACCGTAGCTGTTGCTGGAAGTACCGGTGCATGGTATCGGGCGTCTCCGTCTCGATGATGGCGAGGGGTGTCTGTCGCGAGAAATGACCGCGCCCGAGCACGAGGAGCGTCAGATGACGATCATCCCCCGGCCCGACCGCCCGGCCGCAATAATTCTGGTTCACAAACTCGTCGAGGAGTTTTTGATCGAGGACTGCTTGACGGTAGATGGAGAACGGACCGCTGCAGCAATTCATCACGCCCATGGCGGACATGGCGCCTCGTTCGATCATGAAGGCGTAACTGTACCGGGCGTCGATGATACGCGCCAGCCACGTCGTCTTGTTGAAGATGCGTAGATTTCCCGTGGCGCACCCGTTCCTGGGATCGGCGTGCATGCATTCAATCAATTTCTGGACCGCGTCCGGTCGGACGACCGTATCACTGTCCATGATGATGATGTACTCGTTCTCCGGGTAATTCTCGAGGACATGACGGAAACCGGCCTCCATCGCATGCCGTTTCCCGGCGTGCGCGCGCATATGGATCCTGGTCGGGTAAGACACACTGGCGTGTTCGAGGATGGTATCCTCAAAGAGCGTCCGCATGTACTGATCCTCGGGTTGATCCCCGTCGATAAAGGCGTGCAGCGCCGTGATATTCTCATAACGACTCCCTATAATGGATCGGAGACATTGTACCCAGTACGACGGATTCTCACGGTAACCAATCACAAGGATACATACCGATGGGGATGCGTCCCCGATATCGATCGATCTCATAGCATACAGGTTCTTGATGGCAAACAGGATCTGCACGATGCAATAGATCAGGATCAGCAGCCCAAAAAACAGATTCTGATGAATGATGATCGAATAGGGATAGCCGATCGTCATCGACAGCGATAACACAATCAATAAAAAGATCTTCCAATTCATCCTTGTCCTATTTGTCGATATTTTTTTAAATGAGAAAAAAAAATCTTGAGGGACATAAAAGGAATGACGGGATTTTTCAATTCTCTTTTTGGAGGTGGGAGCAGCGCACAGACGCAGCAACAGAAAAAGACACAACAGCAGACGAAATCGCAGCAGCAACAGAAAAAGACACAACAGCAGACAAAATCGCAGCAGCAGCAACAAAAAAAGACGCCGCAAGGACAATCATTCGAGCAATTCCAACAACAGAAAAAGACGCCGCAGGGACAATCGTTCCAGCAACTCCAGCAACAGAAAAAGACACCGCTACAGCAACAACAGAAACCACCCTCGTCCATTCCGCAACAACAGATTAAACAAGTCTCCGATATTTTCTCTCAGGACAAGCCGTACGATTTCAATGACGAATTGATCGAACGTTCCGATAAACATGTGGATCAGACCGCGACGCAATTACAGAAAGCCCAAGAAAAAGAATTACAGACACAATCCGATCTCCACCAACTGCAGCAGATCCCGGATGTCCCTCCTCAGCGTCTCCTGCAGCAGGTGACACAGGTCCAGAAGGCGCAGCAGAAGACCGATCAGGCCCGCAAGGCGCTCGATGACGCCATCGAGGTCAAAGAAAAACTCCATCATGTGCTGCAAAAAGTCGACCGACTGCAGCAGAAGATCCAACAGAAGATCCAACAGAAGATCAAGCAGGCCGATCGTGAGAAACCCTTTTCGCCGAACCGCCAGCACGTCCTCGTCAAAAAACCCAACCAGACCTATTTCTACCAGCGTCAGGTGAATCCCACGACCAAGTGCTGTCTGCACCCGGGTCTCCATTCCCCCGTCAAAAATTATCATCTCCCTCATGCCACGTCCGCGTAAAACGATGATCCAACACTTCTATTTTTTTTGTGACAAAATAGAATGATAGGATCAGATCAGGTGACGGGTTGGAACATAAAAGGACCGTAGTATAGGATCCGCGATCCCGGAAATCGCTGCGTCTTTTTATCGCAGTTGATGCATATATCTCCGCCGCTGAACGAATTCTCGGTGAAAATCGTCTGGTTGATCCAGAGTTTCTGCGGGTACGGCAGGTGCCAGTACTCGAACGTGGGATACACCTCATCGGGTCTGTAGAAATTTTTGAGGCTATCGAATGATTCTTCGCACGCCGCATTCTCGATCCGGAAGGGAGTGTCGATATCCGGGTGGACCGTGACGGTATCTGTCCCTGCGGCGATATCGAGGACGCGTTCGTAGATGATGATGGCATTCCAGTCTCGGATCCGCCACACGATACGATCGGGATACAATCCGATAATGTACTGGAGCGCGCCGTTGTACGTCGTCTGCGTCGTGTTCTTGAAGGGCTGGAGATTGTACGGGCAATAGAACCGGTTCGGGAGTTGGCTGTTGGATGCTCCCTGGACAGATTCTTGACAACTCTGTGAAGGAAATTGGATCTTGGATGTGCCCTGAAGGTACGATTCAGCGTCGGTATCATCGGCTGTCATATCCCAACGGATCCCGCCACGGATCAGATTCCCGTTTGCATCTTTTTTGGAGAGTGAAAAACTCGCAATGGCACCGATGGCACGGCTGGTCTTCATCCAGATGGAATACTCGCCGTAACCGAGAGATTGTTTGAGATTGATCAATCCCGATTGGATGGAGGATCGTTTCGGGTTCGGTTGGCAACTGAAATTGCACATGTTGAATGTCCAGGACTCGGCCCTGGACGCGGTGGGCGTGCTGTACACCACCATTTTTTCGGCATAGGCCGGATCGGATCGATTCTCCCACATGTCCGACAGAGTCATCGGTATCTTGATGGCGGGTGCTCTCGTCGTGGTCCTATATACCGGTCCGTACGTCGAGGAGGTCGTGCCGATCTCGTACGGCGGGACTGGTCCATACGTCGAGGAGGTCGTGCCGATCTCGGACGGCGGGATGACGATCGGTCCATATGTCGAGGAGGTCGTGCCGATCTCGGACGGCGGGATGACGATCGGTCCGTACGTCGAGGAGGTTGTGCCGATCTCGGACGGCGGGATGACGATCGGTCCGTACGTCGAGGAGGTGGTGCCGATCTCGGA